>ENA-OPRW01001991-OPRW01001991.1-human-gut-metagenome-genome-assembly--contig:-NODE-1991-length-12278-cov-2.576863_pt1 | contig 12278 bp, 7 predicted proteins | sample MGYA00241898_ERZ501890 | MGnify/ENA primary metagenome ERZ501890 (study PRJEB25962, sample SAMEA2042216) | human gut metagenome | biome: human gut; feature: human-associated habitat; material: faeces... | reverse complement strand
CCCGTTTTCATCTTTATACTCATCATATGGTAATTTTCGGATTATACCCGTAAATTACCATATGATGAGTATAAAGATGAAAACGGGAATTATTTGGATGTAACGAGACAATGGCATGGGGAAGAGGAGGAAGAACGTGCAAATCCTCTTTATGAGGCCGGATTGTCTAGTTTTAATCGGGATAAGACAGAGGAGATCGTGGATAATTTGGGGGTGAATTGGTATATTGCAGATTGGTTGCAATTGAAAGGCACTTTGAGTTTAACAAAAACCATAGAGGAGGGTAAGGACTTTCTGGATCCCCGATCTAAGAAGAATAGTAAGCCTTTGAGTATTGATAATCATTCTTCTGGAGAGTTGACTTTAACTAACGGGAAAGGATTAGCATTTGATATGAACGTACAATTGGCCATGAACCGTTCTTTTGGAAAAAATCATGTGAATGTGAACTTGGCCATGAATGCTCGTACGAATGAGACCTCTTCTACTATTGCCGAGTATCAAGGATTTCCGACAGGTGAGCTAAATTCTCCCAATTATGCTGAAGAGATCGTGACGAAACCCACGGTAACACAGAATAGGACTCGACTTATCGGTTTTGTAGGTAGTCTTAACTACACGTATAATGATATATACTTGATGGATTTCTCTGTTCGTTCGGATGGTTCCTCCGAGTTTGGTTCGGATCGTCGCTTTGCAACGTTTTGGGCCGGAGGTTTAGGGTTGAATATACACCAGTATGATTTCATGAAGGGTATTAACGGGTTAGATATATTAAAAATACGTGGTTCATACGGAATTACGGGAAAAGTAAACTTCCCTCCTTATGCAGCTCAAACTATGTATCAGATTCAGAATGACGAATGGTACCAAACCGGTTTCGGAGCTTCATTGATGGCTTTGGGAAATAAGAATTTAGGTTGGGAAAGGACAAAAACATTAGATTTAGGTTTTGAGTTTCAGATTTATGACGGTTTATTCCATTTGGAAGCCAGTTATTATCGGAAGAAAACCGTGGATCTGATTAATGACGTAACGATCCCAAGTGCTTCCGGTTTCACGACGTATATGGATAATATCGGGGAGATGATGAATAAAGGTTTTGAGCTCCAGTTCAGAAGTACTCTTGTAAACCGAAAAGATTTGATGGTTGCCTTATACGGGAACTTGGCACACAATAAAAATGAAATATTGAAGATTTCCGAGAGTTTGAAGGCATATAATGATCAAGTAAAAGATCATTATATCAATTCGAATCAATACGACGGGTCAACAGCCGAACCTTTCACGCAATATATTGAAGGAGGATCGACAACGTCTATTTTTGCGATGCGTTCAAAAGGTATTGATCCAGCAACAGGAGAGGAGTTATTGATTCGTCGTGATGGTACATACACGTATGATTGGAATGCTTCAGAGCAGGTTGTGGTTGGAAATACTGAACCTAAAGCTCAGGGATCGTTCGGGTTTAATGTCCGGTATAAAGATTTTTCCTTGTATACCAGCTTTTTGTATGAATGTGGTGGACAACACTATAATACGACATTGGTGGAAAAGGTGGAAAATGCGGATATTTATAATGAGAATGTTGATAAACGAGTGTTGACCGGACGTTGGCAAAAACCGGGTGACCGGGCGAAATACAAGGCGCTACAGAGCGGTGTGGATGAAATAAAAACCACGAACCCAACGGAACGTTTCGTTCAGGATTATAATATGTTATCACTGAATTCTATCACGCTGGGATATGATTTTAATCAAAAGTTGATTAAATCTTGGGGATTGAGTATGTTACGTTTAGAGCTTGGAGCAAACGAAATCTTCCGTATCTCTTCCGTGAAGGAGGAACGAGGATTAAATTATCCATATGCGAGAACTGTAAATATTTCTTTAAGAGCTAGTTTCTAAAATAGATAACGTTATGAAAAATAAAATATTAATAGGATTGGTGTTGTTTGCGTTCACGCTAGGATCATGTGATTCGTGGTTGGATGTGGCACCGGATGATCAGGTAAATGAAGAGACTCTCTTTAAAACGGGAGAGGGGTATCGGACGGCATTGAACGGTGTGTACAAGGATTTATCCGTGACTTCTCTATATGGACGGGAAATGACATGGGGGTTTCTAGATGTGTTGGCTCAATGTTATGATTCATGGTCTATTAATAGCGGACATATCTATGATAAGGCTTTGTCATACAAATATCAGGATAAAGAGATTAAATCTTTGATACAAAGTATTTGGTCGAATAGTTACAATGCTGTGGCTAATTGTAATAACTTGATTGATCGGGCTCAGAAGGAAGATCCTTCCAAATTTGCCGAAGGGGAAGAAGAAAGAAATTTGATATGGGGTGAAGCCTTGGCTTTACGTGCCTTTATCCATTTTGATATGTTGAGATTATTTGCTCCTTCTCCCCGGGTGGTGAAAGCAGCTGGGGATGACAAGGGGTACATTCCTTATTACGAGAGATATGGTTCTATTTCTGAACCGAATTTGAGTGTAACGGATATTCTTTCTAAAGTTGAACGGGATTTGCTGAAAGCAAAAGAGTTAGTGGGTGCTTGTGATACGATAGCAGAACATATGATATGGCATAAAACTTCCTACCGGATGGCAGGAGGTGAGGGTTCTGATGACCCGAATATACCGAAAGATTTGTTTTATACTTATCGGGGATATCGGATGAATTATTATGCCGTTACAGCTTTATTAGCTAGAGTGTATTCATATGCGGGTAAACATCAAGAGGCTTATCAGCAGGCAATGGAGGTGATTGATGCCAAATTTGTGGAATCGGGAATCAGTTATCCTTGCTTTAATTTTACGGCAACAACTGATTTTGCGAATAATTACAAACTCTATGATGAATTGATATTTACGTTGTCAAATAAGAGAATGGTGGATGATTACAGTACTTATACGACAGGAGCTAGTAGCAGTAATACACGTCTGTTTGTTTTGGCCGATGATATTTATGAATATGACTCCGACGATCAACGGTATGAAAAATTGTTTTCGACCTCGATTGACGGGGCGATGTCAAAGAAATATATGAAACAGACAGCTGGTTCTTACGGGGATAATATGATCCCGATGATTCGTTTAAGTGAGATGTATTATATCGCAGCTGAGGCTCAATATAAATTAGGAAATGTTAGTGACGGTATTTCTTTATTGGACTGGGTACGTATGAAACGAGGAATTCGCGGAGGGCAATTGGAGGAGTTGATTAGTGATGAAAGTGAGATGGAGTATGAACTTTTAAAAGAAGCTATAAAAGATCTGGTGTGTGAAGGACAGGCATTTTATTACTACAAGCGTTTCAATCAAAAACCGGATAGTAAAGCTGAATTTGTATTTCCGTTGCCTGATAACCAAACTATTCACTAATGTAATAACATGGAACATATGAAACGATATATATTATTGGCATTGACAACCTTGTTACTCTTTTCGTGTGACAAGGATAATATCGAGCGTTTTAGCGGAGAAAGATTACTTTATTTTTCAATGCGGAATCAAGATAGTGTATTCCTTTCTTTTTCACATTATCCGAATGATAATGTTCGTCAAGTAGCTTGTGAGGTACAGTTAGTCGGAGACCCGTTGGATGAACCTATGGGGTATAATCTGGAGATTGTCGATTCTTTAACAACCGCTACGACGGAAGATTATGAGTTGGATTTGAATCCCGTATTTCCGTCACATCAGATAAAGGATACGATCTACATTACTTTAAAGCGGACTGCAAGATTACAGGATGATAACTGTTATTTAGTATTTACGATTAAAGAAAATGAAGTTTTTCAACCGGGATTTGTGGAACAACGTTTGTTTCGTGTCGTATTTGATGATATGCCCAGTCAGCCTCTGTGGTGGGATGACGAGATCGAACGGGTGTATTTAGGAGAGTATTCACCATTAAAGTATAGTGAATTTATACGTTGTACCGGAGTGACCGATCTAACGGATATGGATCCATCTAAAAAACGGGCATTAGCTTTAGAGTTCAAGGATTATATTGCTTTACATAACCTGCCTTTAGAGGTTCCTATTATTTAATCGAATAAATAAATGATTATGAAAACGAAATTGATGATATTATGGGTGATGATCGGAACCCTGTTAGCTGCTTGTTATGATGATAAAGGAAATTATAACTATGAAGCAATGAATGACATCACCATCACGTTTAATGAACGTTCTTATAGTGCTGTACTGGGAGAAGTTGTAAAAATAGAACCCCAATTGTCGTTTACTATTAAGGAGGATCAAAAGGCGCTGAAATTTGAATGGTCTTTTTTGGGAAAAATCATATCTCGGGATCGTAATTTGGAATTTAAGGCAGATACGACGGCTCGTGACTACTTGATGTTACGTGTGAAAGACACGGTTACCAATATTGTATATTTAGCTCAAGTTCCGTTATATATTACTTCTCCGTATGGAGCGAGAGGATGGATGATCTTGTCTGAAAAAGATGGAAAATCGATGTTGAGTTATATTCGTGAAGATGAAAACGAGAATGAGGTGGATGGTTCGATCACTTATGAATATATAGCTCATCCGGATGTGTATAACTTGGTTAATAATGAAGAACTGGGTACCGGACCGATAAAAATGTTGGAACATTTTGTGTCTAACACGAGCAATAGTCAATTCTGGATCATGCAAAAAGGTGGGAACGGATGTATAGATATTGATGGGATAACCTATCATAAGGATGTTGCCATGAAAGATATGTTCTTGGATAATGATCTACCGGCTAATTTTGAACCCATTAATATGTTGGATATGAGGTGGATTACTTTTGTGGTGAATCAAGATGGTAAAATTTATACACGTAAAAAAACAACGGATAAATTGTTTAATTCCGGATTGTTCTTGAATCGTCCTTTAACTTTTGAGGGAGAAGAGATTGATGGGCGGAATCTAATCATAGCTCCTGCTGCCAACATGGATTTAACTGTTCTGTACGATCGTCCGATAGATAAATCCAGAAATCGTTTTCTGGCTGTCGTGGATATTAATGAACAGGAAGCAGGGGATATAAGACATTTTGACGTTGAGGATTATGATCGGGATTGCTTGCCTTTGGATGATCTTGGAGATGTGGAAGTTTTACATTGCGGGTATTATCGTACGGGACGATGGGATCAAGGATTATGCTATATTGAAAGATGTAGATGGTCAATTATACAGCTATGATTTTCTTGTGGAGTCGGTAGATCGAGGCGATCCTTATGCTGAGGTTACCCAGGAAGAGTTGGATTTGGGGGGAGTTGTTGATGGTGTTACTCCGGTTATTTTTAACGTGATGCCTTACGATGTTACACCTTATGTGTTGATTGCTAAGGGGAATGTATTATATATGTATAACCGTAAAACCGGGGCATCTTTAGAAGAATATTACACGTTTGCCGATGAGATTGTATCTATTGATTCCGAGTCAAAAGACGGAACGCGTGTCGGTGTGGGGCTGAAAAACGGACATTTTTTTGTGATGAATTTTAGTCGGGATGCCGTGAATAATTTAGTTCCTAAAGTGTTGTATCATGATCCGGAAATTTCCTATGGATCAATTGTGGATACACGTTTTAAAGTAATGTACGGTTTCTATTGGAATTAAAGGATTAAGTATGAAATATTGTTTACCGGGGAACCTGAATGGATTTCCCTGGCAGACTATTGTGTTGTTTGTAATGTTTGTAAATTAAATTATGGTGTATGAGATTTAAAATTTTAGTTGTTGTTCTGACTTTACTTGGAACTTCCTTGTGGGTAAATGCGAGTGTGCGTTCCAAAAAGAAAAACAAACAGGAAAATAGGATTGAGAAAAAACAAGATTCTCCCTATGAGGAGTTTTTTCAAGGTAAGAAATATGAGACCGTTCGGGGATTGATCACGATGCATAAAATGGAGGGAAAATTATATTTTGAACTCCCCTTACATTTACTGGAGAAGGATATGTTGCTAGGGTCAACAATAACTTCGATTACGGATAACCGTTTCGGATGTGTCGGAGAAAAGCCATATGATCCGATACATGTGATTTTTACGAAAAACGATTCGCAGGTACAATTACGTGAAGTGACCACGAAGTATTTGACGAAAGATAAAAATATAGCGGAACGATTAAGTGAAAGTACGCGTCCGGCTATAATCGGGAACTTTGATATTGAAACTTATAACACGGATAGTACGGCGGTTCTGTTTGACGTAACGGACTATTTCGTGAGTGACAACGAAAAGCTAGGTCCTTTCTCGCCCTATTCTGCCATGTCAAGTGAGGAAATGACCTTGCAGAAGGAATTCAAGCAAGAGATTTCTCATGTAGGAAAGATAAAAGCTTTTTCTGATAATGTAGGGATTCAGTCTTCGTTGACTTATTCTGTGAGTGTGAGAGATCGGAAATACTATTATGTGTATAAGATGCCATTCACTGCTGTCGTGACCCGGAGTTTGATATTACTTCCGGAGAATCCGATGCGTCCGAGAATTGCTGATCCCCGGATCAATATATTCACGCAAAAGATGTCAGAATTCTGTAATGACGGAAGAAGTGTGAAAGAGGTGCATTTTGCTAATCGTTGGCGGTTAGAACCTTCTGATGTGGAAGCTTACAAGCGTGGAGAATTGGTGGAACCCAAACAACCAATTGTTTATTATATCGACGATAAATTCCCAGAAAGTTGGAAACAGCCGGTGAAAGATGCTGTTGAAAGATGGCAGGCCGCTTTCGAGAAAATCGGATTCAAGAATGCTATTGTGGCTAAAGATTTTCCGAAAGATGACCCAGAATTTGATCCGGATAATCTCAAGTACTCATGCGTACGTTATGCTCCCTCTTGGATTGCGAACGCTATGGGGCCATCATGGACTGATCCCCGTACCGGAGAGATTATTAATGCATCTGTGTATTTATATCATAATTTGATAGAACTAGTTCAGAATTGGCGCTTTTTACACACGGCTCCGGCTGATCCGGACGTACGGAAAGTAGTCCTCGGTGATGATGTGATCGCAGATTGTATCCGGTACGTTGTTGCCCACGAGGTGGGGCATACTTTAGCATTGATGCATAATATGGCGGGCTCTGCTTCGATTCCAGTAGATTCTTTGCGTTCTCCGTCATTCACGCAGAAATACGGAACGACTTATTCCATCATGGACTATGCCCGGAATAATTATGTGGCTCAACCAGGAGATAAGGAGAGAGGGGTTAGATTGACCCCGCCAGATTTGGGTTTAGCTGATTATTTCTCTATAAAGTGGTTATATACACCCTTGTTGGATGCAAAGACGTCCGAGGAGGAAGTGCCTACTTTGGACCGTTGGATCAGTGAGAAATCGGGAAATCCGATTTATCGACGCCTTCTATCACGATCTTTTCAAGATTCCCAGTTCATGTGAGGAAGATTTAGGTGACGATGCGATGAAAGCCTCAGAGTATGGTATCCGTAATTTGAAATTTTTGATTAAGCATTTGAATGAATGGGTTGCTGATGAAGATAAGGATTTCACTTTCCGGCAGAATATGTACAACGAAATCATGTACCAGTATTTACGTTATATGAACAACGTGTTGATTAATATTGGTGGTATTTACTTGAATGAACGTTATGAGGGAGACCAATTACCGGGATATTCTCCTGTACCTCGTGAAAAGCAAGAACGGGCGTTAGCCTTTATGATGAAAGAGATCAAGAATATGGAGTGGTTAAATAATCCGGAGTTTTTGAAAAATTTGCCTTTGCAGGGCAATATTGTTTCCGTTTTGGAAGATATGATGTTCGAATCGATACTTAAACGTATTCCCCATGTAGCTCGTTGTGCCGACAAGATGAAAGAGAACCCGTACACACAAGTGGATTGTCTGAATGGAATCTATAATTTTGTTTGGGAGCCGACGAGACAAGGTAAGAGTTTAACCCGGGTGGATAAGAAGTTACAGTTGAATTATCTTTCTTTTGTTATGGGTATATCCGGAATTGAAGAAAAAGGAATGGGAGGAAGTTCGATCGGGCTGGCTGGCCAGATGATACCTATTCCGGATTTTATTAAGGAGAAAAGTCGGGAAACTTATGGGGTTTTACCGGAAAGTCTGGTCGGAATTTACACGAATAAAGAAGTTTCTTCTTATGACGTTCAAGCCAGGACTTACCAAAATGCCGAGCGACAGGCTTTTGGATTTTCTGTGGATGCAGTTCCGCCAAGCGAACCGATGGGGCATGTTTATTATGATGCTTTGAGAAAAGTAAAAACTTTGTTAGAGAGCAAGGTGAATACCGGATCGGAGGATACCCGTAAACATTATCGATTAATGATATACAAGATTAATCAAGCTTTAAAATAAACGAGGGATGAAACAGCAGAAAGTTATGAGAACAATAGTTTACGCACTGGTGCTTTTTGTCCTTTTCACTGGGATAAGTATAGAAGGGAGTGCGGCGAAACGTAAGAAAACGAAAAAGGTTCAAAAGACGGAAAACGCATACGAGAAATTATTTAAGGGAAAGCAAGTACATACTTCCAAAGGAATGATGACTGTTCATGTTATGGAAGGGAATGTGTTTGTTGAATTTCCGTTATCTCTGCTCGGGAAAGATATGTTGTTGACTTCTTCGATCCAAAAGACCAGTGATCATGGAGAAGGTGTTGTTGGGGAGTTTGCAGGAAAGCCTTTACACATGGTTTTCACGAAAAACGATTCTATTTTGGAGGCTCGGTTAATATTGCAGAATCGATTGGTAAACCGGATCGGAGAACAAGCCGTGGAAGAGGCTATTGAGGAGGCAAATACTGGCGGAATATATCAGAGTTTTAAAATTGTAGCACCGACTCCAGATAGTAGTGCGGTGGTGGTTGATATGACCAGCCTGTTCTTGGAAGATTCATATTATTCTTCGCCTTTCCCCGGATATGCAGCTAATTCACTTTACGGATTAGTAACTCGGGAACATGAATTCGATGAAGAGCGTTCGTTCCTGAGGGATGCTCATGCCTATCAGAACAGTATTATTGTGGGATGCGAGATGAGTTATGATGTGGATTATATGTTTTTCGGAGCAATGATAATGAATCAAGATGTTCCGGTGACCGTTTTGGTAGATAAAATATTAATGTTGCTACCGGAGACCCCAATGCAGGCCCGTTTGGCCGATCCTCGAATCGGAACTTCTTATTACACGGGAGCCGTATTGGAGAATGCTAAAACCGGTTTGAAAAAGGTATTCTATTCTAATCGTTGGCGGATTGAACCTGTGGATCCGGTTGCTTACGCCTCTGGAGAATTAGTGGAACCCCAAAAGCCGATTGTGTTTTACTTGGATACATTGATGCCTCAAACTTGGAAAAAATATATCCGGTCGGGAGCGGAAGAGTGGAATTTGGCTTTTGAAAAAATTGGGTAAGGATGTCGTGCGGGTACTTGAATTTCCTCAAAATGATTCGATTTTTAATGCTAATGACTTGAATTATTCCACTATTCGTTATGCTCCCTTGACACTGGATGAAATCCTGACTTCTATGCACACGGATCCTCGTACCGGAGAGATATTGAATGCTTCCATTTATATTAGCGATAATGTGAGGTATGCATTGTATCTATCCCGGGTATTATCTACGATGGCAACAGACCCTTCCGTGAGGCAGGCTGTACTTGCCGAAGAAGTTATGGGGGATCTCATTCGTACCAGCATTATGCAATCCGTGGGTGAATGTTTGGGGTTAACTTCTAACTTTGGAGCTTCTTATGCTTATCCAGTAGATTCTTTGCGTTCAGCTTCGTTCACGCAACAGTATGGTTTGAGTGCCTCCATAATGGATGATATAGCTTATAATTATATAGCCCAACCGGAAGATGTGAAGAATGGGGTTCGGCTTACTCCTAAAGGTCTTGGGCCGTATGACTATTATGCAATAAAGTGGTTGTATTGTCCAATCAAAGGAACCACGACCCCAGAAAGTGAATTTGCCACTCTAGATAAATGGATAAAAGAAGTTGCAGAAGATCCGATGTTTCGTTACAAAAAGAGACAATATACTTCGACTGTATACGATCCGACTGCGTTATACGGCGATTTGGGAAATGATCATCTGAAAGCGACGGATTATTATATCCGTAATTTGAAAAGGGCACTCCAGCATTATCACGAGTGGTATAAGGAGGGAGATAGGGACTTGGAGTTGAGAGGTCTGCTATATGATAATCTGGTGTTTACTTTTAAAAATAGCATGAATAATGTCATGGCTTATATTGGAGGAATCTATTTGAATGAAATTTGTGAAGGTGATAAGGGGACGACTTATCAAGTGGAGTCCAAAGAAAGACAAAAAGAAGCGTTGAAGTATGTGATTGATGTTGCCAAAGATTTATCTTGGTTGGATAATGGAGACTTGAAGTATCTGTATAACTTGAAAGACTTGGTTCCTGAAGCTGCACAGGAAGAACTTATCGGGTTATTATTTAATAGGGTTAGTTATGTTGCATTAGGTGCTGAGAAATCGCTGGAAGCTTATACACCCCAAGAGTACCTGTCTGGACTCTACCGGATTATTTGGGACAAGACTTTAAAAAATCAAAAGTTGACGAAGACGGATATGAATTTGCAGAATCTTTTTGTTGCTAATATTATGGCTACTTCCAGTATAACCGGACCTGCTCAGAATTTTTTACCTGCTTCAGAGGACGATGCATTGGCTTTGTCAAGCCGTTCTCAATATTTGAATGAATTTGTACAGAAGTCTTTTTCGAACTATGCAATATCGAAGATCGTGTTGAAACATTCTGCCCGTGAAGAAGGTTTTGAACCCATGTCTAAAGTAAAAATCAAGGATAATACGACGGCTTATTTGTTTTATGATATGCTGTTAGAGGTGAAAGAGTTGTTGTCCAGTGCTATAACCCAAAGCTCGGGAGATACTCGTTCACATTATAATTACTTGCTTTATAGGATAGATAAAGCCTTGAAAAATAAGGATTAGTTTATTACCTTTGCTTGATTCATGATATGTAACCGTTCTCTAAGATTTCATATCATAAAAATACCCTTTAAAAGTTAAATAAAAGACTTTTAGAGGGTATTCTATTTTAGGAGAAGCGATTTCTTTTATTATTTGGAAAGTTGTATATGATGGAAAATGTTATTTTTAATAAAATGATGGTTATTCTTCTGCTGACGATCAGGTGTATGCCGTGTTGTACGAAACCGTGTTGAAGAGAGGTAAGCTTATTTTGTTGAGAGCTCGTGGAGAGAACGGGAACACGAGTGAATCCTTACCAGAAGAGTGGGATTCCACGAATGTGAAAGGGTATGCTTTTGCTACCACGAAAAATGGAAAGGCTGCATCGGATAGTGTTTGTCTGACGATAGCTTAATAAAAAAGTGAAGCCTCCTGAAAGGGAGGCTTTATCTTTTATTTTACGTAGTCTGCCATGCAGCTTTCACGAGTTCCGGTGATATCGAAGATCACTTGCAGGTGCAAGAGCTCAAATATTTTCAACACTTCCGGCGTGAGGTTGCAAAGTTTTAGGCTGGATCCGACGCTTTTCGCTGTTTTGAAAAGGGCGATGATGCAACCGATGGCACTACTATCTACAAATTCAATGTCGTGAAAGTCGAAGAGCATTCGACAATCTTTATTATTTAACAAAGGTCTGAGTTCCGTTTTCACTTCGTCAGCCGACGCTAACGTGAAACGAGTCACGTCTACGAATTCGACAATGGTGATACCATTTTGTTCTATTACTTTTAGAATCATTGTTCAATTAGTTTCTAAGGATTAATATGTAGTAAATTTATTCACAGTTGAATTGAACAAAAGTAATCATTTTTACCGAGATTGCAAATAAGTTAACGGGCGGTTTGTTTCTGATTTCGAAGATTCAATTGACGTGCTAATATTTTTTTAGAAAGGGTAGGCAAGAACAATAAAAGTTTTAACTTTGCGGAGTGTTATAGTTATACTTTATAATATAATGAATATTTAAACGATATAAAAATGAAGACTACTCCATTTACACATTTCCATGAGGAGCTTGGGGCAAGAATGGCTCCTTTTGCCGGCTACAATATGCCGATTGAATATACCGGTATTAAAGACGAACACAACACGGTTCGTGAAAAAGTGGGTGTATTTGATGTTTCTCACATGGGTGAATTCTGGGTAAAAGGCCCGAAAGCTTTCGAATTGGTACAGAAGATTACTTCTAACGATGTGGCAGCTCTCACGGATGGTAAAATCCAGTATAGCTGTTTTCCGAATGAAACGG
>ENA-OPRW01001967-OPRW01001967.1-human-gut-metagenome-genome-assembly--contig:-NODE-1967-length-12418-cov-3.906657_pt1 | contig 12418 bp, 10 predicted proteins | sample MGYA00241898_ERZ501890 | MGnify/ENA primary metagenome ERZ501890 (study PRJEB25962, sample SAMEA2042216) | human gut metagenome | biome: human gut; feature: human-associated habitat; material: faeces... | reverse complement strand
CAATGCTTAAAAAGGTATTGGCTCTGGACTTTCAGGCACTGGTTGCCGGTGAAGTAGTATCCGCTACTGTTCCGGTGCATTTTCTCAACGAAGAGATCGTTCAGGGTGTCTTTGAACCGGAACTTTCTGAAATTCATTATAAAGCAGACCCGGCTCATCTTCTGGATCCTGTTGAGATCGACCTGGCAAAACTTCCGTCAGGTACAAAGAACATGTACGTAAAAGACCTGAAACTGGAAGAAAAAGGGGTAAATGTTTCCACTCCTGGTGATACCCAGCTGTTCCATATTGCTGATTTTGTCAAGACAGATGATGATGAAGAAACAGATGATACTGCCACAGCTGATAAAAAAGCTGCTGCCAAATAGAAATACGAATAAAAATTTAAAAGAGAAAGAATATGACCATCGCCATTTTCTTTCTCTTTTTGTTTCTGTGAGTTTTTTATTTTATATGCAATTCTTTTTATTTTTCCATTTCCGCTTCAAAAATCATATCCCATGAATCCCTGATATCATCCATCAATCGTAAAACTGCCAGGCAATCCTCTTTTGTATACCGGTCACTGGTACACATGCCCCGGCTGACACAGCGGCTGGTCTCTGCGATCTCATATTCAAAACCATTGATCTTAAATGGCTCCTTTACAATATAAGAAGTGCCATCTTTTAACTGTACTGTAAATTCCTGTAAAAACTGAAAATCCGCTATTGTAATAACGCCTTCGCTGCCTTCGATACGGGCATTACGATCCAGCTGCTTTCCAATAGCCTGGATGCAATGACCGCTGCAGCCGCCTGGATATTCCAGTTCTATTTCGCTGTAATCATCCGTTCCATATTCTGTCATATGGACTTCTGACTGAAAACCTTCCGGTGCTGTTTCTGTGATCATATGGAAAAATCCCAGATTATAGATGCCAATATCCAACAAGGCACCTCCGCCCAGTTCTGACTTAAATTTCCGCTCTCTCCTGGCGCCTTCTGCCACAAAACCAAACTGGGAAGTGATCCGGTTTACCTCTCCGATCACACCATCCCGAAGCATGGCACGAAGCTTATCATAGGCAGGTAGAAAACGGATCCAGAAAGCTTCCATAATAAACAGGCCCTTTTCTTCTGCCAGATCAAACAGTTCCTGCGCCTGCTCTGTACTAAGGGTAAATGGCTTTTCGCAAAGAACATGTTTCCCTGCTTCCAGACACATACGGCAGTTTTCATAGTGAAGATTATTAGGAGTAGCGATATAAACTGCTTCTACTTCACTATCTGTCATCATTTCCCCGTAACTGCCATAAACCTTTGGAATCCCGTATTTTTCTGCAAAAGCTTTTCCATGCTCCAGATTACGGGATGCACAGGCTATCAGCTTTTCAGCTTCCGGATCCATATGGTTTACTGTGTCTGCAAATTTTCTTGCTATCGTTCCTGTTGCTAAAATTCCCCATTTCATAAATAGTACCTACCAATTCTTCTTTAATTTTGTATTCCAGCTTACAGAGTATGGATTCCACTGGCTGGCCTTAAGGTTTTCATACAGTTCTGCTCTTTCACCGGAGCTGTCACCTGTAGCATCCTCATATCCTTCCAAATAACTATCTACAAAATCATCCCATGAATCAAAGCATTTCTGGATCTCCTTTGCCACTTCCAGTGCCTTATCCAGTGCTTCTTTTTCTGTATAATAATCTGCCAGATAATAAAATCCCAGATTAGACTCCACACGGCTGTAATCCCAGGCAGAACCACTGTCTTTTGCAGAATCAAGAAGTTCTTCCAATGCTTCATCTGCTGATGCCCTGTCTGTAACCCCCCAGCTCTGCTTTAACATCTTTCTTGTCTGCTCTCTGGTGGCTTTATCCAGTTCTGCTCCGTTTTCCTCTTTTCCATCCAATTTCAGGCTGCCTCCAAATGCGCGGATATTTCCTGCATTATGCCTTGTAAGGATAGAATAGGTGGCATTGATCCACTGGACTGTCTTATTGTTCACATAAGGATTAGCTGTCTTATTCAGATACTGCTGTCTGCTGCTGATGGCGGAAAAATCAGAATCTGCGCTTTCTTTGCTCCCACCTGACTTTTTTGCAGCAGATGGAACAACAGCACCTCTCTCATTAAAAACGTATACCTTACCGTCAATCTCCCGCTCGCAGTTCTTTAATAAATGTCCATCCTCATCCAGATAGAACCACTGGTTTCCAGATTTGCGGAAGGCATTTACCACTCTGGTACCATCATCTTCATAATAGGCATAGGTATCGCCTTCTTTCTGCCAGCCGGCAAATGCAGTCACAGGACTTATCACTGCCAGACTACAGACCAGAAGCATCATACCTCCTATATGTCTGAAAAATTTTCTATCCATAAAATCTCTTCCTCTCGTTTATCCTCAAACACAGTATAACACAGGCTATCCTATTTTCCAACTTACACATTTCTGACGAAATTCTTTCAGTTCGTTCTTTCTTCGTTTATGCTTGTGTATTTTTTATCAATCTTTTCCTGAAAAATGTAAAAATGCTCTGTCTTGAAAATCTTATAAAGTAAGAGTATAATCGGGGATGTTGCGGATTTTTTCGCAATATCTCCCATTTTTAAGAATTTTTGTTAATGAATCTACAAAAGAAAAGAGAGAATTGTTATGAATCAGAAAAAAGTCACTCTTCGCGGAGAACTTGCCCTGCTGATCGTTATCCTGATCAACAGTATGGGCGTTGTTTTAATGCTGCGCTCCGGCTCCGGCATTTCCGCTATTTCCAGCGTCCCCTACGCATTTTCCCTTGTATTTCCGGCTTTGACCCTTGGCACCTGGACCTATATTTTCCAGGGACTTCTTGTTTTAAGCCTGATGATCTTAAAAAAACGCTTTGTTCCCAGCTACCTATTTAGTTTCGTAGCCGGTTTTGCCTTTGGAAAAATGGTAGATATTCATGAGATCTGGATCAACACACTGCCACTTACCATTCCCCTTCGGGTGTTCTACTTTGTGGCAAGCTATCTGATCCTCTGCTTCGGTATCGCCCTTTCCAACCGCTGCAAACTCCCAGTCATCCCAACCGACCTGTTCCCAAGAGATCTCTCCGAGATTATTAAAAAGCCTTATTCCAAAGTCAAGATCACCTTTGACGTAACCTGTCTTTTTGTTACCGCCTGCATGACCTTCCTCTGCCTTGGACATATCTCCGGCCTTGGAATTGGTACAGTAGCAGCAGCCTTTACCATGGGAAAGACCATTGGTGTAATCGGGGATGCGATTGATAAAAAAGTGGAATTTGTATCCGTATTAAGTAAGTAAATACAACCATAAACATACTAAAAGCCGCCAAAACAGGCGGCTTTTTGCTATTCTATCATAGAAAAAGACTCCAACCCATCAGGTCAGAGCCTTCATTTCCTTAAATTTCGTCCGTTCCATCTTCTCTTTTAACGCCATCCGGACATCCATCAGATCTTCTTTTCCCAGCCGTTTTTCTTCTACCAGGCATTCTCCGGCTACATACACATCCCGTACATTGGAGGCGAAGGCGCTGTAGACCAGGGTGGAGTAGGGGTCGTATATGGGGAACATGTTGGGGGAGTCGGTTTCTATGATTACCAGATCAGCCTCTTTTCCAGGTTCCAGGGAACCGGTCACATCTCCCAATCCCAAAGCTTTGGCTCCCTCAATTGTCGCCATTTTCACGATCTCTTTTGCAGGAAAAGCACTTCGGTCTTTTAAGGTGTTTTTGTGGAAATTTTCACACATACGCATCTGGGTAAACAGATCCAGAGTGTTTCCGCTGGCTGGTCCGTCTGTGCCCAGACCTACATTTACCCCCAGGCTGCGAAGCAGAGCCACCGGCGCTACTCCTTTGGCTGCCTTGGTGTTGGAACCGATACAGTGGGCAACATTGGTTTTCGTTTCTGCTAACAGCCTGCAGTCGGCTTCTGTCAGGCGGATACTGTGGGCAGTCAGCGTATGCGCTCCCAAAAGTTCAAAAGAATTCAGATACTCCACCGGTGTCATCTGGTATTTTTCTGCCAGATACGTCATTTCGTAATCCATTTCCGCAGTATGGAGTGTAAATACCGTATTTCCCTTAAGATCTTCTTCCAGAGCCATTTTCATATGTTCCCCGCTGCAGGTAGTGGTTCCATGAGGAGTCAGCGCCCCTTTCACTCTTGGGTGGTTTCTGTAAGCCCGGATCAGGTCCCGGCCCCGTTCCAGCGCTTCCTCTGCACAGGAGGCGTCACAGGTAGCATCTTCCATTACGGTCTCCCCCGCAATTCCACGTATTCCCATTTGATCCATGATATGTGCTACTTTTTCTTCAAAATAATACATATCAAGAACTGTGGTCACACCGGAAAGAAGCAATTCACAGATACCGTATCTGGCAGATGCTGCTGCCAGTTCGGCATCCATTGCCTGCGACTCCATAGGAAGCAGAAATACCCGCAGGCGGTCCTTGCAGTCATCTCCCAGTCCCCTGAACGGGATCATCCCTAAGTGGCTGTGGGTGTTGACCATTCCCGGCATGATGATCCCTCTGCGTGCATCCTTTTCCTGCCAGTTTTCTCCCACCCGGGCCAGAGCCGCTTTTTTTAATTCCAGTTCACTCTCCGGCCCTGTTTCCACGATTTTTGTTCCATCTATTATCACATAACCATGATCCCACACTTGCATCTGCTGGTCCATGGTCACTACAATTCCATTTTGAATGATCGTTTTCACTTTCAGATCCTCATTCCGTTTTTATCAAAATAAGTTTGGATCAGAGGCACTTTCTCCTGGCTCTTCACCTCTAACAGCCCGAAATCCGTCAGCTTCAGTCTTGGGGATACAGGAAGACATAAAGTAGACATAGACATGATCACATTGTTGTTGTCATAGCCCAGATCTTCCATGGCCTTTCGCACCTGTCCCAGCTGTTTGCCTAACACAGAAACAGGCTGATCCGATAAAATACCGCCTACAGGAAGAGTGGCCTGGGCCGCCAGCTTTCCGCCGGCATACACCACATAGCCCCCCTGAAGCTCTCTCACCCGTTTCTGGGCAAGTTCCATATCTTCCTCATTATTTCCCATTACAAGAAGATTGTGGCTGTCATGGGACCAGGTAGTAGCTGCTGCTCCCGGCTCCTTAAAAGTACCTTCCACCAGTGCTTTGGCAACATTTCCATTTTTCCCATATCGCTCATAAACCACTGCCAGGGAAAGTCCTGCTTCCTTCCAGCAGATATTTCCATTTTTAATGGATAATCTCTTTTTAACCGGTGTGGTAGCCGTACCAAAATCTGATATTTTTATCACATTTACTTCTGCAAATGCAGCTGACGGATCTTCCGCTTTGATCTGAAAATCCTCTTTTTCAGCCTCCCGGCACTGGACCGAATGATAAAAATGCTCTGGAAAATCTCCCACAGAAAGGGACCTTTGTTCCTGAATTTCCGCCTGCATATCTGCCTGCCCTTTCTCCAACGCACCCTTTTCATACACACAGCATCCCTTTTTAAATACCATAACCGGCTGCATGTCCTTAAGAGACTCCAAAAGAGCAAAATCAGCGATCTTTCCCGGTGCGATCATACCACGGTCATCTAAATGCATCCGCCTTGCAGGTGTCCAGGTAGCACAGTAAATTGCCTTTTCTACAGGCATCCCAGCCTCAATGGCTGCCTTTACGATCCCGTTTAACTGGCTCTTTACCAGTTTATCTGCCATGGTATCGTCTGTCACCAGAGCTACATTTTCATACAGCTGATTTTCGCAGACCACCTTTACCACCTCAGGCCGCAAAGACTTAAGCTGCAGCTCCAGAAACATGCCAAGATCCGTTTTTTCCAATACCGACTGCGGGGTCTGCTGGGTATGGTCCGCATCTACGCCCTCATAGATAAAGCGGTTCAGATCCTCTCCCGAAAGTCCCGGGCAATGACCCTCAATGCGCATCAACGGCGCCTCTTCTTTGCAAAGCCGGATCATTTCCCTGGTCTTACTGTACCCGTCAGCACTGAGATCCTTAAAATTCATAATCTCTCCCAAACAGAGAACCCCCGGATCCGAAGCCATTTTCTTCGCATCCTCAGGATAAAGAGCAGCTCCCGGTGTCTCCAGTTCTTCATTGGTAGCCGGTACACTGGAAGGGATCGCCCAGAAAATATCCTGCTCCGTTTTCTGGCTCATAAAGCTTTTTATGCCTTCCATGCCAAATACATTGGCGATCTCATGGGCGTCTGCCACAACGGTAGTCACTCCATAGGGAAGTGTGGTCCTGGAAAATTCCACAGGAGTTGTCATAGAACTTTCAATGTGCATGTGGATGTCTATAAACCCCGGGATCATATATTTTCCCTGGGCGTCAATGGTCTTTACCCCAGGATAAACAATTGCAGGGGAAACGCAATAAAACTTTTCCCCTGCAACTGCCACATCCCGCTTTTCAAAACACTGTCTGTAGGTCATAAAGACATTTGCGTTTTTAATAATAAGATCAGCGGTCATATATTTTCTCCTACTGATTGATGGTTCTGTTCCACTGGTCGATCCAGTTGTTTAAGATCGGGTTTACGAAAGAATAATCTACGATCTTTGCGTTGTCAGCAGTCTCGCCGTAGGTCATATCCTTTGCTTCTTCCTCAGTAAAGGTAACTTCCTTGTTGGTAGGAGCCTCATTTAATGCCTTACCAGTCTTTGTCTGCAGTTCAGGGCTGATGCGATAGTTTAAGTACTCATAAGCCAGATCTTTGTTCTTGCAGTTCTTGGTAATGTTAATGGTATTGAAGTTTGCGTAAGTTTCCTCTGGAGTTACATATACCAGATCCGGGTTTGCTGCTACAATAGTAGGAACACCGAAATCACCTACAACAGCTGCTGCTACTTCACCAGAAGTAAACATATTGATCAGGTCAGAAGACTTTGTATAAGTCTTAACAAGGTTTGGTTTTAACTCAGCCAGTGCTTCAAAAGCTGCTTTTCCTTCATCCTCTGCTACAGGAGTACCTGCATGGTCACCTGCTACATAAACCATAGCCGGTCCAAAAGTAGTTGTGATCTCAGGAATAGAAACCATACCTTCCAGGCGGGAGTCCCACAGATCATCAAAACTCTTGATCTCAAAGCCGGTCAGTTCCGGATTGTAGATGATACCGATGCTGTTGATGGTGTAAGGAATACCCTGTCCATTTTCAGCCAGCTCTTTTGCAGCCGGGATCAGGTTTTCTGCATTCGGAATCTTGCTTAAGTCAATGGTATCGAAAAGTCCCTCATCTGCGCCCTTTGCAGTCATAGCCTGAGAAAGTTCGATCACATCAATAGAAGACTCGCTGTCTGCTGCCAGCTTGGTATAACGGTCATTGGTACCGCCTGTTTCTGTTACGATCTCGCAGCCAAATTCCTGCTCAAAAGGAGTATATACTTCATCTTCAGAAATATCTTCGCTCAGTCCGTAAGTAGAAAGGACCAGCTTTCCATCTCCCTTAGAGCCTTCCGTAGCATCTGCCTTGGAGTCTGCTGCTGTCTGTCCCTTGGTATCTGCTGTCTTATCGGAGGTGGATGCGCCGCCGCATGCAGATAACATCATTGCTGCACAAAGTACTACTGCTAATCTCTTTTTCATAATAATTCTCCTTTTATATAAAGATTTATAAAAATTTTTACGTAAATGCTTTTTAATGCCGGATCTTACTTAATCTTGTATTTATCTTCTCACCAGGATCAGCTTATCCTCTGGAAGATACAGACGGAGCATATCGCCCTCTTTAAATACATGGTCTGTACCCATATTTACCTTTAAAACACCGGCTGCTGTCTCTACTTCATACTGATAACTCTTTCCAAGGAAGGTGCGAACACCTACTTTGCCGCTCAGTACATTTTCGGAAAACTTATCATCTGCCAGACGGATATCATCCGGGCGGATGGTTGCCGCATATTCCCCGCCGTCTAAATCCATGGCTGTCTTAAATGCAGTTCCATCTGAGAGAACATATAAATGATCTGCCTTTTTCTCTACATCCAGGAAATTCTCAAATCCAATAAAACGTGCTACAAACTCCGTTGCAGGCCTGCGATAGATATTTTCCGGTGTGTCATACTGTTCGATGACACCACCATTCATAACTGCCACTTTATCGGAAATAGAGAAACATTCTTCCTGATCATGGGTTACAAATAAAGTTGTGATACCTAACTTTTTCTGCAGGCGCTTGATTTCCACACGCATGGAAAGACGCAGCTTTGCATCCAGATTGGATAACGGCTCATCTAATAAAAGAAGCTTTGGCTCAATAACTAAGGAACGGGCTAAGGCCACTCTCTGTCTCTGGCCACCTGACATCTGTCTTGGGAAGCGGTTTGCCAGGTCGCTAAGGCCGCATACTTCCAAAATATCCTTTACCTTTTTATCGATCAGTTCCTTATCCATTTTTCTGGTGCGAAGGCCAAAAGCCACGTTATCATACACGGAAAGATGCGGGAATAATGCATAACTCTGAAATACCAGTCCGAAATTTCTCTTGTGGACCGGAACCTTTGTCATATCTTCCCCATCCAGTAAAAAGCTTCCGCCCTGTGGATCAATAAAACCTGCTACTACACGAAGAGTGGTAGATTTTCCGCAGCCGCTGGGACCAAGTAAAGACACCAGCTCTCCTTTTTCCACATCCAGGTTTAAGCCCTTTAAGATCTGTTTTTTCTTATCGTAACTAACATCAATATCCTTTAAACTCATAAATGCCATTTTCATTTTCTCCTTTATCCGCCTGACCGGCGCTGTTATAACCTGTAACTTATTTTGCCAGAGCTGCAATACCCAGTGTACGGTCTACAACGACCATGATGATAACCGTCGCTGCCATTAAAAGTACGGATACAGCAGAAACTGTAGGATCATAGTTGTACTCAATGTAATTCATCAGGGTTGACGGGAAGGTGGACACGCCAGGACCTGATAAAAACATGGATACCGGGATATTATTAAAGGAATTGATAAATGCCAGCATAAACGCGGAAGAAATACCGCTTGTTACATTTGGAAGAACTACCTTAAAGAAAGCGGCGGTCTTCGGACATCCAAGACTCCAGGCTGCTTCTTCAATAGAAAAATCAAACTGCTCCATGGAAGAACCTACCACACGGATCACATATGGCAGTGTTACCATGAAATGACCTGCCAAAAGTCCTGTAAATACAGGGATCCTTAAAGTTAATATCAGGCACTGGTACATGATAAAGCCGATAACGATACCTGGCACAATGGTAGGTGACAGGAAAATGGATTTTAAAAGTCCTCTCCCTTTCATGCCGGATCTTGCCAGGGCATAGGCTGCGGGAATACCAACCAAAAGGGAGATAAAAGTTGCCAGAAATGCCACTTCCAGGCTGGTGATAAAGGACCGGCGGAAGGATTTTAAGGCGAATACATTGGCAAACCATTTTAATGAAAAAGACTCAATGGGAAATGTAATGGCGCTGCCGCCTCCAAAGGCTGTTACTGTAATGATCAGCAGAGGAATAGCAAGAAACGCAAATACCAGCACTGCCCATATGGTCAAAAGTTTATTTTTACGCATAATTCTCACCTCTCCGGTCCAGTTTAGCTGCCAGAGCATTAAAGCCCCGGATCACAGCCAGTGTTACAACGATCATGATCAGCGCGATCACAGAAGCACCGGTCCAGTCACTGACGGACATGGCACGCTGATAGATCAGGGTCGCCATTACCATGTTGGAGTTGCCTCCCAATAACTGAGGCGTTGTATAAGCAGTCAGTGTTCCGGTAAATACCAGGATGCCTCCTACGATGATACCCGGAAGACTCATAGGAAAGATCACCTTCATAAAAGCTTCCATACGGGCTGCCCCAAGACTTAAGGCTGCTTCCATCATGTCATCGTCAATATTTTCCATAACACCTGCTACTGTTACGATCATCAGAGGAAGAAACAGATACACAGAACCAATGATAATGGAAAAGTCTGTATACAGCAGTTTTAATGGCTTTGGCACCACTCCCAGTCCAACCAGCACTTTGTTGATAATGCCGTTGCTTCCCAGGATATTGATCCATGCAAAGCTTCGTATTACAGAGTTGGTCATCATTGGGAAAATGGAAGCTGCAAGGAGGATCCCTCTCCATTTCTTGCTGCACCGGCTGATAAAATAAGCGGTTGGGATACCGCCCACCATGCAGACAAAGGTAGTGATCACTGCGATCTTTACAGTACGGATAAAGATTTTCCTGTAATACTCATCCTGGAAAAATCCCACATAGGCATCAAAGGGATATGCTCCGGAAAAGATACTTGGAAACAATACCCGAAGCAGCGGGATCGCCAGAAATAAAAACAGGATCACCAGTCCCGGTGTGAGCATAAACCATGCACTGCTCTTTTTCATTGTTTTTGTTTCTCCTCTCTGATAAATATTAATTAGCATACATAATAAATATTTATTTCTTAATGAAATGTACTTATATATTTCACATACATTATAGAAAGTGGTATACTATAAGTCAAATATATATTTTCTATAATTTTTATGCAGTAAAGCTATAATATAAATTTGGAAAGGACACCTATGGAATTAAAAGAAGCCCGCTATATTCTTGCCATTGCAAAACACCAGAGCATTGGAAAAGCCGCAGAATCCCTGTATATTTCCCAGCCCTCTTTAAGCAAATATTTAAAAAACCTGGAAGAACGCCTGGGCGCTCCCTTATTTGACCGCAGGGAAAACCACTACTATCCCACTTACATGGGGGAGCGCTATCTCTACTACGCAGAGCGCATTGCCGCCTTTGGGGACCAGTGGAGCCAGGAATTTGATGACATTGCCCACCAGGAAAAGGGACGCTTAAATATTGCCGCACCCATTATGATGGGTACTACTCTCATCGAGCCATCCCTTATGGGCTTTCACAAGCGCTATCCTTATGTTACCTTAAACATTATGGAAGCTATTAATTTCGTTGCGGAAAACAGCCTGGAGGACAACTCCATTGACCTGACGATCTATAATGTACATAAATTTCCGGAAAATATGGATTATCAGATATTAAGAGAAGAAGAGATCGTACTGGTCTTAAATAAAAACCACCCCTTATGTGAAAAAGCCCAGCCAAAGGAAGGCTTTCGCCACCCATGGCTGGACTTGAAAATGCTTGAAAAAGAAAATTTTATCCTGTTATACCCGGACCAGAATACCGGTGGTATCGCACAGTCTTTATTTAAAGAATACTCTATGGAGCCAACGGTACTCCTTCACACCAGAAACAGTGCCATGTCCATCCGCCTTGCGATTCAGGGACTGGGAGCTGCTTTTGCACCGGAAAGTTATTTTCGGGAAGAATCCCGGTTTTTCCCGGAAGGATGCTGCTTCTCCATTGGCCAGAAACCGGTTCTTACCACAACCATTGTAGCATACCAGAAAAAGAAATACCTTTCCCAGCATGCAAGAGACTATGTGGAGATCTTAAAAGAATATGCTACTTCCCTATCGGTTTCAAAGGGCAACGATATATAAAAAATAATTTAAACAAAATGATCTATCTTATTTTCTTCCTGTATAGATCCATGCGGCGAATGCCACTGTAGCCGGAACACTTAATACGATACCGAAACTTCCTGAAAGTCCCTGCATCAAAGCGATACCGATGTTATTGGAATTAATAATCTGAAGATAAGGAAGATGATAGGCATAATCCATGATCAGCATGGAAATACTGCTGCCTGCAAAAGCAAGGATCAGCGTATTGGAATCTGTTCCCATCATATCACGGCCCACTCTCATTCCTGCTTTCACCAGCTGCATGCGGGTAATCTGGTGGTTCTGGTCATAAATCTCTTTCATGGCACTGGAAATAGACATAGCTACGTCCATAACTGCCCCTAAGGTACTGATCAGAAGACCGGAAAATAAGAGTCCGCCTACCTGTATATCATTGGTCTCATAAAGAGTAAGAAGACTTTCTATATCTGATACATTCCACCCTGTGATCCCTGATAATCTGGAAAATACAGTAGCTGTGATCCCGGCAATAAGGACTCCTGATATGGTCCCAAGGACTGCACAGACTGTTTTTTCAGAAGCACCGCCTATAAGGTACATGGTCACTGCGGTGGTAATGGCACATATAAATACGGCTGTCCAGAAAGGTGAATATCCCATATAGACTACGGGAAGATAAATAAAAAGAATGGCTCCAAAGGTAAAGATCAGTCCCAGAGCACCTTTTACGCCCTGCAGACCGCCTACCAGGCACAATGCCAGCAGATAAAGTACCACAAAACCGATCATTACCTCTTTCCGGTCCATGGAATAAACGCTTGTGATCACTGAATTTCCTGCAACGCTCTGGAGAACCACTACCCGCATTCCCACTTTGCAGGCTGCACCAAAAAGATAGCCTGCACTGCTGGTAGTTGTAAGTTCCTGTCCCT
>ENA-OPRW01001964-OPRW01001964.1-human-gut-metagenome-genome-assembly--contig:-NODE-1964-length-12427-cov-2.275137_pt1 | contig 12427 bp, 14 predicted proteins | sample MGYA00241898_ERZ501890 | MGnify/ENA primary metagenome ERZ501890 (study PRJEB25962, sample SAMEA2042216) | human gut metagenome | biome: human gut; feature: human-associated habitat; material: faeces... | reverse complement strand
AAATGGCAAGCCATTGAATACCTGGCAGCTGAGTACCTGGCCGGGAAGTAGGGATAAAGCATGGCAGCACCGTTGAAATATAACCAGGCATACCACGATGACTGGGCTTGGTCCTTAGCCATAAAAGGTGCTACCGATGTGGAAATAGCTGAAGCCTTCGGAATATCGGTCAGAACACTGAATAGATGGAAGAAGGACCATGAAAGTTTCATGTTAGCATTGACAGCCGGAAAGGACCAGGCGGATGCGAAAGTGGAGAAGAAATTGTATGAGCGTGCCATCGGATACCGGTACACAGAAAAGGAGACGGTACTGGAGATGGATGCAGACGGGAATAGAAAACCTTTGAAAGTAAGAACAGTAGAAAAAGAGTGTCCTCCAGATGTACTTGCACAGATGTATTGGCTGAATAATAGAAAGTCTAATCTGTACAAGAGGAACCCGGAAAACTTCGTTAAGCAAGAGGTGATCGACACTGAGGATGATGTAGTATTCTATCTTCCGGATAACGGAAGGGACGGTGATCCGCATGAGTAAGGAGCGGATTATTATTAAGCCACAGCCGGGACCACAGGAGAAATTCTTAGCAACATCTGCGGATATTTGCATTTATGGAGGAGCTGCCGGAGGCGGAAAGACCTATGGGCTACTCATGGAGGCGATGCGACACAAGAACAATGGCAATTATGGTGCAGTTATCTTTAGACGGAATTACACACAGGTAACAGCACAAGGAGGCTTGTGGGACTCCAGCAGGGCTTTATATAAAAATATTCGAGATGCGGAACCCCGGAAAACTCCAAAGTTACATTGGGAATTTGCAAGTGGGGCAAGTGTGAACTTTGCACATCTCGGCAGCGATGATGACTGCGAAAGTTGGCAAGGTTCTCAGATTACAATGATAGGATTCGATGAACTGACACATTTTACCAGGTATCAGTTTTTCTACATGATGTCCAGAAACCGTTCTGATGCGAATATAAAGCCTTACATTAGAGCAACGTGCAATCCAGATGCGGATTCATGGGTAGCAGATTTCATTGCATGGTGGATAAATCAAGACACCGGATACCCAATACCGGAGAGAAGTGGGAAAATCCGGTATTTGGTGAGAATCAATGATGAACTGATATGGGAAGACACCAGACAAGCGTTGATAGACCGGGGTGTGGATTCAGATGATATTAAGAGTGTTACATTCATAGCCAGTACTCTTCAGGACAATCAAATTTTAATGAAGAGGAATCCGGGGTATCTTGCAAACTTAAAGGCATTGCCCCTTGTGGAAAGAGAACGATTATTGTATGGAAACTGGAAAATCAAACCAGCGGCAGGATTGTTCTTTAAGCGGAGCCAGATAGGAGAAATTCTTGCAGAAATACCGAAAGATCTGGTTGCTGTATGCCGAGGCTGGGATTTGGCTGCCACAGACAAGGATGAAAATGACGAAGCTGCATTTACCGCTGGCGTTCTCATGGGTAGAAGAGAGAATGGAAGGTTTGTCATCATTGATGTTATCAATCGTCAGTTGAAAGCTGGTGATGTACGAAGAACTGTATTGGTGACAGCCAAGATGGATAATGCGAAGTACGCTTGGTGTAGGCAAAGATTGCCACAGGACCCAGGGCAAGCTGGAAAAGATCAGAAGGCATCCTACATGGAGATGCTTGCGGGCTTTGATGTTTGCATGATACCGGAGTCCGGAGATAAAGCAACCAGGGCTGAGCCTATGGCGGCGCAATGGCAGCATGGAATGTTTGATCTGGTTGCCGGCGAATGGAACGAAGAATATCTTAATCAGTTAGAGTCATTCCCAGAAAGTAAATTTAAAGATATGGTTGATGCCAGCAGTTCAGCATTCAACGAGATAACACTTGGCATGGGCTTTAACATTGATAATTTGCTATAAGGAAGGAGGCGGCGGAAGAAATGAATGAACAGCAGAAAGCTATGCTGGATCGGCGGTTGAAACTGCAAAGGGGAGCCGCAATCATCGAAGGAACCCAGGACAAGTTCCGGCAGGATGGTTATAGCAATATGCTCAATAAATACGGAACCGCACAGGACAACTCCACAGCATATCAGTATAATCAGGAGATTATCTCAAATGATCTGGAACTCATACGGCTCTACGAAGGGAACGGCCTGTTTACGAAGATCATTGACCGGCCATCAGAAGAAGCCGTAAAGCACGGGTTTGACATCAACTATGGCGATGAAAGCATTGCAGAGTATGTGGATGACCGGATGGATGCATTGGAACTGGAGGAGAAATTCTCTACTGCTGAAAAGTGGGCGAGACTTTATGGCGGCTCAATCATTGTGATGCTTGTCGATGACGGTAGGGGACTTGAAGAACCTCTTGACTGGAACAATGTAAGAAGCATCGAAGAGCTCAGGGTGTTTGAGAGAGCAATCGTCCAGCCGGACTACAGTTCGATGTATCATTTTCATTTCATGGATACACTGAACAGCAAGAAGAAATTTGGAGAGCCGGAATACTATCAGGTGTTCAGCATCTACGGATATTTCTGTGTACATAGGAGCAGATGCCTGATATTCAGGAATGGCAGGCTTCCGGAACAGACCACCAATGCAATTTATCGGTATTGGGGAATCCCGGAATATGTCAAGATCAAGCGGGCGTTGAGAGAGTGCATCACTTCTCACGAAGATGGTGTGAAGCTGTTGGAACGCTCGGTTCAGGCAATCTACAAGATGAAGAATCTGGCGAATATGCTCAGTACAGAAGATGGCGAGAATAAGGTATTGCAAAGGCTCCAGGTCATTGATATGGCAAGGGGCATTTTAAATTCCATTGCAATCGACACGGACGGCGAGGACTATGATTTCAAGACTTTGCAGATGTCTGGCATCAAAGATGTAATTGACGCTACCTGCAATATGCTGTCGGCAGTAACGGATATCCCACAAACGATTCTGTTTGGGCGGTCCCCGGCAGGAATGAACTCCACCGGCGAAAGTGATTTTGAGAACTACTACAACATGGTGGAGAACATCCAGAAGCAGAACATGAAGGCAAACGCCCGGACTGTTATTGATCTGATACTGAAGCAGGGAGCATTGGAAGGAGCAATACCGGAAGTTCCGAAGTATAAGATGAAATTTGCTGCCCTATGGTCCATGTCTGATACAGAGAAGGCAAATGTGGAGCAGACAAAGGCACAGACGGAATACACCAAAGCCCAGACGGCTCAGATTTACATGGACAGCAATGTGCTTGATCCATCAGAGGCACGGAAGTCACTGGCATCTGGAGGCGAATTTGAGATTGAGGAGGTAATCTCCGATAATGACCTCGATCTGCCGGATGATGTTTTTGAGTTGTCCCAGACTACGGATGATCCGGCGAAGTCGGTATTCTCTACCGGTGATTTGATCGAGATTGCCGGAACGGATATTGACAAGAAGAAGGATGATGATGCTGGGATTATCAGTATTGAAGTAGTTGGAACTGGTGATGAAGAGATCAATGTTGGAGAGAAGATCGACATAGAGCTTCCGAATGAGGATGGAGGAGATTTTCCGGCAGCCGCAGTCATCATCATCAAAGATGGAAAGATTCTATGTGCTTCCAGAAGAAACAACGAAGGGATCTGCGGTTCCGGAGGCCATGCGGAAGATGGTGAGACACCGGAAGAAACAGCCGTTAGAGAGGCTACAGAGGAGTTTAACATCGTACCCCTTAATCTTCTACCTGTGGGCGAATACAAAGGCTCCTCAGGGCAGTACATGCCTTCTATGGTATACTTTACCGATCAATTCTCTGGAACGCCGGAAGCGGATGGCTTTGAAATGATGAATGAAAGATGGCTGTCGCTCGAAGAACTGATGAATGAACAGCTATTCCCTCCGTTCAAGGAAAGCCTGGATATGCTGGTGGAGTTACTTTCTGGAAATAATTTGACAACCAGTAATTCTACTGCTACTCTTACGTTAGATGGTGGTCCTGGTTCTGGTAACTGGGGTCATATTGGCAGACCTGGAAAGATTGGAGGTTCTGGAAAGGGAGGAGGCAAAACAAACCGTACCGGAACGAAAGAGACCGGATTCAGCTCTGCTGCAAAAGAACGAAAGAAAAGCAAAAGTTCTGGAAGTTCAGTAAAAGGTCAGAAGGTTTCTCAGGAAGAAAAGCAATTTGTGACAAATGCAGAAACGCATAAGAAACTTGTATTAGAAAATGCATATATTGGTTTGATGAATAAGAAGCCAATTAACCAATCTGTCGATGAGGCCATTGCATCAGGTGACAAAATGCAAATGGGATCTATTGCTGCACAAATGGCAGGAAATGATGCAGATGAACGTGCTCGATACAAACAAGCATTCAAGGATGAAAAATTAGAGCAATATTTGCAAGAAGCCAAGTCGAGATATGCAGAAAGAATGGTCGCTTTCTATCGTAAAGAAGTAGAAGAAGACAGGAGCGAAAAAAAGAGAAAGCAGTATGAGTCAAATGTAATCAAATGTTCAGACGCAGAAGCGGAAATTCAGTCTAAGGTTGATGGAAAAGTGTTTACTGCCAAGGAATACTATGATATGGTATACGCAAAAGCACAAACGTTAACGAGCGAAGAAAAGCAGCTCGAAGATTCGTATTATTCAGATAATCTCAGTAATCTCGGTATTGACTATCGAGAGATCAATAGAAAAATGTATACTGAATCTGGAACAAAATTATCGGCACAGGAACAGCGGTTAGTAGAGATGGTAACAAAAAATGCGCAGACTCTTCCAGAAGGGTATTCATTATATCGAACAACCAGCAACCAATACTTAGAAGCACTTGTAGGGGCAAAAGCAACGGATTCTAATTTTGAAAACATGATAAAAGGATTGGTAGGAAAAGAAATCGAACATAAAGCGATGACATCCTGTGGTGTTGGAGTTCCGTCTACAATAGAAAATGTTGGGGTTGTTTGCAAGATAAAAACAGGGGATAACTCGAAGGGATATGTTATGCAGAATACGAAAGAAGGAGAAATTATTCTTCCGCCTGGTACAAAATTAAAAGTCCAAAACGTATCAAAAGGAACAAAGGAATACCCTGTCTGGGGAGGCTTAGATCAGGAAAATCCAAGAGCTTTCGGATATGCTTCTATAAAGCAAAATGATAATTTTTATTTTATAGAGATGGAGGTAGAATAAAAATGGTTAGAATAAGCGAGAAATATCCCTACTTTTATGAGGCAAGAGAAGATGACGCGCATGGATTGAATGAGGAAATTATCTACAATTATTTTACTGAATGCGCGATTCCGTATAGACCAACAGTAGAACAAGAAAAAGAAGGAATGGAAGACGAAAAAGAGGCATTTATCATATGTATTAAAGACGAAAAACTCTTACTGCTGTCATTTATGGGCAGGAGAGATACGGTAGGCGGAGTATTGGTGACAGATGATATATCTCAAGAAGGGATCAGAAAAGATTTTGGACTGGAAGTGGGTGAATTGAAATGCATACGTTGGTGTGAACCACTTATGTACTTATGTACAGAATTTGAAATAGTAAATCCAGAACCTGTATTTCAATTTGCTTATCATATGGTTTCACTTAAAGAATTGGATAAGTGTGAGTATTATCCAGACACATATAATCTGATTTGTGGAGATGGGACAAATGGTTATGCATGGCTTTGCGTACTTAATAATCTGTTTGGTGGAATGCCAACAGCAGATGGGGTGATAAAATTCTAATAAAAATGAGGAGAAATGCATGGATAACTTCAAAACAATCTACCGCATCCTTTGGTATCTGGAAAAGGCCATGGATTACGATGAGGCAGATATTGATTTCATATCCGCCTCAAAGCCGGGAATCACAGAACAGAGGTGGGCTGCCATAATGCAGATGCTGGTAAATGAAGGATATATAACCGGCATCGGAGTAAAGCGGTCTGCTGATGGAGAAGTCTGTTTGTCGGTATCAGATGTCAGGATCACGATGAAAGGGCTGGAATATCTCCAGGAAAACTCATTGATGCAGAAGGCAGCAAATCTCGCAAATGGGATTGCAGAAATCATGCCATAAAAGAAATATGTCACATGGACTGTCACACTTTTTGGAGCGTGACGGTCACACGGAAAGTCCGAATAAAAAAATGTGACAGATAAAAAATGACCTGGGTCAAATCGAATTTTGTACCTGGGTCATTTTGTATTTGTACCTCAGCGCAAATTGCTGAAAGCCTTTATTTTCCTACATTTTTTCATGCGTCCTACGGACAGTCACACTTTTTTTGGCGTGACTGTCACGCATTTTGTCCTTGACCATACCGTCACCGTATACCGTAACCATATAAAAGATATATATGGTCATCAAATAAAAATCAGTAATTCTATGGAAAATCTATTGACAACGGTGGAGGTACTGCTACGATACGCCTACGCTAAACCAAACAGTAAAACCACTGATTGAAGGAGGATGGATATATGGGTGAACTGAACAGAGAGCAGTTAGAGAAAATGGTAGATGTTCTTAGTAACCTTGTTTTGGAGTTTGTTGATGCACAAACAGCTGAGAGATTACTGAAAGCCAATGGTTTTGAGAGTGAGGAACTGAGAGCAATCGGTTTTGATGTAGAGATATAGGTCTGGCAGCGACGGTGAGAAAATTGAATAGAAGCCTATGGACAGTCTGTGCGATCCGCATGGGCTGTTTTTATTTTTGAGGAGGTGGTGATGAATGTGAATGAGCGTCAGATGAACCGGCTGCTGATGGAGAAGGTCAGCAAGAAATTCTACGGGCATGACACGCTGAAAAGCAAGTATGAACCGCAGATCCCGTTATCTGCTGAACGGGAGTATGTCCGAACCACCAATGCCTATATGGCGATCCTTAAAAGCGAGTTGGAAGAACAGCTCCCAAAGCTGAAGGAAGCCTACAAGAAGGAACGGGACGCAGATGTGAAGAACCAGAGAAATGATTCTGCCACCGATTTGCAGCTGGCGATTACCGGCATATTCAACACGATCAAGAATAATGTCATTGCCAGAACAATAGGGTTTGGCCTGCGGCGTAAGCTGGAAAATCTGGCACATCTTAACCGTAAGCTGACAGTGAAGGAATGGAAACGGGCGATCAAGGCTACCCTTGGTATCGACATCCGGGAGGACTATTACCTTGGGAGCTTTTTTGAAAAGGAGCTTGCGAAGTGGATTGATGAAAACGTCGGCCTGATCAAGACCATTCCGGAGAACACGCTGGATAAGATGCGGGATATCGTATATGACGGCTTTGCCAATGGAAAGACCACCACCCGTATCGTGAAGGAAATCCGGAAAGTATATGGTTCCAGCCGCCGGAGGGCAGAACTCATTGCACGGGATCAGACAGCGAAGCTGAACGGACAGATACAGAGAGCACAGCAGCTTGATGCCGGGGTGACAGAGTACATCTGGTCTACTTCCGGCGATGAGCGTGTCAGGCGCAGCCACAGGGAACTGAACGGCAGGAAATTCTCATGGAACGATGCTCCCGTCAACTCAGATGGGCGGAAATGCCACCCAGGGCAGGATTACCAATGCCGCTGTATTGGCAGGCCAGTCTTTAACCGCAGTATGAATCTGCCGTTTGTGGATGAAGAACCGGTGAAGATAACCATAAAAAAGAATGGAGGTTAGGGAAATGGATGAAGCAATCAAAAACATCTGTCAGGCTCTTAAAGAGGAGGCAGATGCAGTTATCAGCTACACAGACAAGATTTCCAGCATTTCGGAAACCGAAGGCATGGAGCCGGTGGCAATGCAGTTTGCCAGCATCCGTCTGGATGAGGTGGAGCATATCCAGAATCTGGCGATCGAGCTTACCAGACTGATGATGACGGATCCAGAACCTGCCGCTGAACCGGGCGGCGAAGAAGATGAGCAATAAGGAAGGCTATCCGGACAAGACAGCAGACATCGCCATCAGCAGGGTAGCCAGACAGGAGAAGATGGCGGCAAAGAGAAGAGCAGGAGGAAGAAAGGAACATGGAAAGCAGAGAACCACCAAAACTGGAACGGGTAACAAGGATTGACAGCATCCCTGCCGGAAGTACCTACTTCAACGAGCAGGGATTTTTGCATGATACGCCGATTGTTACCTCTACGGGAATCTTTGAATATGGATTGCCGGATGGCGGAGTCCGAAGGGAGCTGCGGCTGCCGGAACACGTTTTTGATAAGCAGTCCCTTGCTTCATATGCAGGGAAGCCGGTAATTATCACACATGATGCCGGGGCAATTGACAAGAACAATGTTATGAAGGAAATTGTCGGCACGATCATCAGTGAAGGATTCCGGGATGGTGAAGATGTCAGATGCAAGGTTGTCATCCACGATATTGACAAGGTGAAAAGGACGCCATACCGGGAACTGAGCCTCGGATACAATCTGGACCTCATAGAAGAACCCGGCGAATGGAATGGCGAGAAATATGATGCCATCCAGACGAACATCCGCATCAACCACCTGGCGATCGTAGATAAAGCAAGAGCCGGGGAACAATCGCATCTTAACCTCGATGGCAAGAAAGTCGAGTTGGATGATAGAAAAGTACCAAAAGGAGGTAGAAGGAAAATGAAAAATGCAACAAGAAGTGACAGCGTTGCGATGACACCGGAAGAACTGGTTGAAGCGATCAATGCCTACAAATCTTCCAAGGGTAGTGGTCCTGAAGAAGGGGCCGCTGCCGGTGATGGTATCGGCAAAGAGGGCAGTGCAGTGGAAACGCCTGCTTTACCGGCTGGAGAAACCGCCCCAGCTTCAAGCGAGGCAGAACCAGTTAAAACTCCGGAACCGGAAAAGGAAGATGGCGGAGGAAAAGACAGGCTTATCTGCGCATTAGAGGAGCTGTTGTCAGTCCTCAAAGGAGGATCAGAAGTTCCAGCCACAGAATCCACGGATGCCGCAGATGGGGCAGGATGTGGACCTGAGGAGAAGGAGGATAACGCAGACAGCTCCGATGATAAGTCTGGCTCCATGAACGCCGATGCTGCGGATGACATCTTCCGGCAGCGGCTCAGTATCTGCCGTATGGGAGATAAGCTCCATATGGACGGTCTGGAAGATAAATCTATCATGGATGGCAAGAAAGCTATCATTGCAAAGGTATTCCCAGACATGAGGCTGGATGGAAAGAACACAGCCTATATTGATGCCATGTATGATCTGGCAGTAAATGAAGCTGGAAAACGCAAGGATGTCAATTACCAGAGACGGCAGATGACCGGAGGCTCTGCACCTCAGCAGAGAGCTGACAGTGCAGGCGGATCCATGGCGGCAACTGCAAGGCAGAGAATGATCGAAAGAGAAGGAGGAAACGAGTAATGGCAGCACAGTTAGACTACAGTTACACCACACCTAAGGGTGTGGCAGGCGGCAAGTACGATATCGCCTTTGATGAAGTTATCACCCGTAAAAACGAGGAAGCGGATGGTGTCCTCAAATATGGTATGGCGGCAATGATCGGAACTAATGCTGGATCAGACGTAAAAGTTCCTGCTACAAGCTGTACTGCTGATAAAATCGAGGGCATCGTTCTTCGGGCAGCAAACACAGAACAGGATATGAACGGACACGTTGTTGTAAAAAAAGGTGCATCTGTCGGCATTGTACGTAAAGGCCGGGTATGGTGCAGACTTGCATCCGATGCTGAACCTGCCTACGGAGCAAAGGCCTATGTTGTAGTTACCGGAAAGGATGCCGGTACGTTCACCCATACGGAAGGCAGCAATGTTGATATCGGAGCCACTTTTGGCAATGCCAAGGATGACGGCATCGCTGTTGTTGAGATCAGAATGTAAGAGGAGGATAAAAGACAATGAGCAAACAGTACAATCCAGAAATGCCTTCTGCTGGTTACGACCAGGCGGATTTCGCCGCATTGATGGCATCCAACATCACACCTACTCTGGCAACCAATAAGCAGATGCACTTTGACGGCGTTGAAGATGCATCTGTTTTCTTTGCGAGAGAGCTGGACTACATCAAGTCCAAGTCCTATGACAAGATCTATCCGGAGTTCACAGCTCTGAACAACTTCCCTATCACCCATGAGGTGCCGGAGGGAGCGGAGAGCATGACTTATTACAGCTACGAGAAGACCGGTATGGCAGTTATCATCAGCAACTACGCCACCGACCTTCCAAGAGCTGATGTAAAGGGCCGGCCGACTACGGCGATGATCAAATCCATCGGCGACAGTTACGGTTATTCCATTCAGGAAATGAGGGCCAGCCGCATGGCAGGAAAGAGCCTGGATACCCGCAAGGCAGAAGCGGCCCGCTATGCCATTGACCGCAAGACCAATGAGATCGCCTTTGCCGGTGACAAGGAACATAACATCATGGGCATTCTGTCCAAGGATAATAACGTCCCGTTATACACCGTGGCAACCGTAGATTCTTCCAAGACCGCATGGAAAGATAAGTCTGCTGCTGAAATCCTGGCAGACATCAACGGTATGTTTGCATATCAGTCCAAGATCACTCAGGATGTGGAGAGAGCCGACACTCTGGCTATCCCCCCTGCACAGTACATCGACATTTCCACCCGGCAGATCCCGAACACCGGATATACGGTTAAGAAGTTCCTGTTAGAGAACGCACCGTATCTGAAGGAGATCATCTCCGCACCGGAACTTTCCGCAACAAACAAATCAACCAACCCATATGACTCGGATGTTGCACTGCTGTTTACCAACAGCGCTGATAAGTTCAGCCTGGAGGTTCCTATGGCGTTCTATCAGTATCCATTACAGAACCGCAATCTGGAAGTGATCGTCCCCTGCGAGGAGCGTGTGGCTGGTATCGTATTATACTATCCGCTGTCTGCGCTGATCGCAACCGGCATCTAAGAGAAGGAGGACATGGCAATGAAGCTTGAAAATATTTCAAACGGTAAGATCATTGGGATCGGTGAGGTAACAGTGCTCCCCGGAGAAACAAAGGATATCCCGGAGGCATATGAGACAAGTCCGATCCTGGAGGTGTACAAGAGGAATGGGTTTGCCAAGATCACTGGCAAGCCCAAATCTGTTGAGAAATCCGAGGCTGAGAAGGCTGCCGCAGAAGCGGATGCTGCGAAGAAAGCGGCTGAGGACGCAGAAGCACTCCGGCAGGCCCGTTTGGCTGCCCTTGAAGGGATCAGCGAGGAAGCTCTTGGAAAGATGGCAAACGAGCTTGGCATCAATCCGGCTGAGTGCAAGGATCAGGCAGATGTTCTGAAGAAGGTTAAGGCAGCACTGAAGAAGCAGTGAGGTGAGCAGCATGGATGCACTTGAAATCTTCCGGCTGGTAGCAACCGAATTTTCTGATATGCCGGATGATGATGAAATAAACCCGGACACTGGAAAGATTGCCCGTTATGGTGTGAAAACATTCCTGAAACTCTACTCCGACCAGATATCGGAGAAGCGCTTTGGAAGCTCTTATCAAAAAGCGCTGGCATATCTGACCGCCCATAAATTGAAGATGAATGGTTATGGGATCAACGAGAATGGCAAGATTTCGGATTCTCTCAGTGTGGGGTCATACTCCGAAGGAGAAACATCCATCAGCTACACCACAAACCAGCAGACGAACCTCCAGGTCGATGCGGAGTATGCACTTACCGTATATGGCCTGGAGTTTCTTACGCTCAGGAGAAATGCGATCATCCCTATCGTGTCTGCTGGTGAGGGGCCTTGCTATGGGAGTTAAGATCAGGGACAGGATGACGCCGGACGGTATCAGATTCCAGAAGATGCTAAAGGAACTCGCAGACAAGGAAGTCCGTATCGGATTCCAGCATGGCAAAGCCACAGAGGACGATGGTACGGATGTCTGCGATGTGGCAGCATGGAATGAGCTTGGCACGGTCAATATGCCCTCCCGTCCATTTCTCCGGAAAAGCGTGGATGAAAATGAAGACAGGATAAATGGTTTCCTGCAATCTACAAAAGCGGATCTGGTAAAAGGAGTACCAGCGGAACAGATCCTGAAAGAGATAGGGATATTCCAGAAGGACCTCATACAGGAGAAGATAACCGAAGGAAGCTATGAACCGAATGCAGCATCTACCATAAGGCGAAAAGGCTCCAGTAAGCCACTGATCGATACAGGCAGGATGCGGCAGTCAGTCAACTATGAGATCAGGAAGAAGGGAAGTGAGGACTGATGAATTTTTTTAAGCGCCCGCATTTGTTAAGGCGTTATTCTCGCCCTAAAATTGAAAGAGGATATTCTACTATACCTTATGAAGAAAAAACCTTCCCTATGGACGTACAGACGTTAGAGGACGTAGTGATCACTTCGCCGGAAGGTTCCAGATCCGTACAGCGGTTAAAAGTTTTTTGCGATAAAGAACTCTTGGTTGAAAATGAAGCGAATCAGCAGAAAGCAGATTGGCTGTGGTTTCAGGGAAAGTGGTTTGAGTGCCGGTCA
>ENA-OPRW01001963-OPRW01001963.1-human-gut-metagenome-genome-assembly--contig:-NODE-1963-length-12438-cov-3.409836_pt1 | contig 12438 bp, 10 predicted proteins | sample MGYA00241898_ERZ501890 | MGnify/ENA primary metagenome ERZ501890 (study PRJEB25962, sample SAMEA2042216) | human gut metagenome | biome: human gut; feature: human-associated habitat; material: faeces... | reverse complement strand
CCGAAAGCCTTCGGGCGGCCGGCGGCCACGTTGCGGGCTTCGATTTCTTCCGGAGTGGAGAAGGATTCGTATGCATAGCCGGCTTCAAGCAGCTTGGCTGCGACATCCTTGTAGATGTCGCCACGCTCGGACTGGCGGTACGGGCCGTCGGGGCCACCCACGTTGATGCCCTCGTCCCAGTCGATGCCCAGCCAATTCAGGGCTTCGATGATCTGGTTGTAGCTTTCCTCGGAGTCGCGCTGGGCGTCCGTATCTTCAATACGGAACACGAACGTGCCCTTGGTATGGCGGGCCTCAGCCCAGTTGAACAGTGCGGTGCGGACCATGCCGACGTGCGGAATGCCGGTCGGGGACGGGCAGAAACGCACGCGAACATGCTCAGGAAGTTCTGGTTTGGTGTTTTCAGCTTCAGTCATAAGCTCCATTGTGCCCCGCAAACCGGACGTGCCATCCAGTCCCACGCACCAACTCGCTTTTCGCGGTCATGAACATCCTGCAGCTAATTGACCCGATGATCGCAGCCACCAATCCTTACAACACCATGCTGGGCATGAGCCGCGCCATCGACGGACTTCCCCAACGCGTCAGAAGATGCCCCACGTCAAAGGGGATTTTTGCGGGGTCTGTCGGGATTGTCCCACACTGCAATATTTTTCGGTATTTTTGGCGATGCAAGAGTATTGTGTTAATCGACTTCACTTTTTTGATGTCGATTCACTTTCCGAAAGGGTAATCTAATGACGGACCCCAACCAATATAATCCGCAGAACCCGCAGCAGGCCCAGCAATATGGCGGTTACGGCTCCTACGGTCAGAATGATTACGGCCAGCAGGCACCGCAGTATGGCGCGCCTCAATACAGCGCACCGCAATACGGCAATGCGGCCGGATACAACCAGCAGCAGCCGCAATACGGCGCACCGCAACCTCAGCCACAGGGGTCCGGCAGCTTCTTCGCACTGACCGCTCCGCTCGACCAGCCGGCCTACAACTGCACCATCGGCGAGGCGTTCATCCGCTTCTGGAAAAAGTACGCCACGTTCAAGGGCCGCGCCTCCCGCGGCGAATTCTGGTGGTGGGTTCTGTGCACATTCATCATCCAGATCGCGTTTGCCGTCATCTTCGCGGTGTTGGGCGCCATCATCGACAGCAATACAGCCAATGGAATGCGAAGCTTCGTCAACACCATTTGGGCACTGGCAACGATTGTTCCATCCCTTGCGCTTTCCGTTCGCCGCCTGCACGACACCAACAAGGCCGGCACCACGCTGGTCATCCTCTACGCGATTGACTTCATCGGTGGCGTTCTGCTGAGCGTCGGCCTCGTCATGACGGGACTTGGCGCCATTTCCGTAATCGGTGGCGGATCGAGCTCGACTGGCGTAGCCGGCATACTCCTGTTGATCATCGGTTTCATCGCATGCCTGGCCACGTCGATCGTGCTCATTGTGCTCATGGCCAAGAAGACCGATCCAGCCGGCGCACGCTTCGACGATCCGGCAGCCGGCAACGGCTACGCCCCAGCCCCGGGCATGCCACCGACCGCAACCGCACAATACGCCCCGAACGGCCCTCCGGCACCGGTCGCCGACCCGTACGCAGCGGCTGTTCCGACGCCAACCGCTGATCCGTATACGCCAGCCGCTCCGGCACCTGCAATGCCTGCGCCGACTCCGGCAATGCCCACCGCAGACCCGTATGGCGCTCCGACCCCAGCCCCGGCAGCCACCAACACTCCGTACGGCAACCCGTATGGCGCTCCTTACGGAACTCCGACCGATCAGTACGCAGCACCTGCGATGCCAGCCGCTCCAGCCGCCCAGTACACTCCGGCCGCCCCGGCAACTCCGCATGCAGCCCCGGCACCCGAAGCCCCTTCCATGCCGAGCATGCCTCCGCTGCCTACGGTTCCGGAACAGTCCACCCAGCTTGACCAGACGCAGTTCGATCGCCCCACGTTCGGCAACGATTCGCAGGGCCAGACCCCGTACGGATCCGACGATTCCGACGATTCCGACGATCCTACCGCGTACGGCAACATACAGCACTGACGAAATATGCCTGTTCAGCACTGAACTTAAGAACCGAACTTGCAATAATCAGTACTACATAAAGAAAATCCCGGCACCGCAATCGCAAGTGCCGGGATTTTCTTATTCCTATATCGATAATTCCCACTAATTCGGATTATCTCGGATTGCCCACGTCACGCAGCATCCGCACCTTCGCCTGAATCACCAGAATCATCGGAATCATCCATGTAGCTCATACTTTTCATAGCGTCCGTCATCAAATTGAACTTTTCAGCGAGCGCTTCCTTGCTCTTACGTTCATCCTCATCTTTGGCTTCCTGCTCGGCCCTCTTCGGATCCCAACGCAGGCACTCCGCATGATGATCCCACTCCATGCCCGCGCACGGAATGACATTGTCCGCGGTTATGGTGAATGTGTTGTCGCAGAAGGAATTCTCCTCGAGTGGCGTTGCCCTGCCCGCCTCACGCACAGCATTACGCAGCGCAACCATTCGAGACAAGGTCACGTCGCCGACATAGATCGGCGGAACAGCCATCTGCTCGCACAACTCGTTGATGTACAGCATCACCGGCAGCACGCGCACGGTCTGTTCGTCCACATCGTCAATGCCTTCGCACATGAGATTCATCAGACCGTCACCCACCGCGAGCGCCGCGAGGAATCGCCCGGTGAGCGTCCTTGGGGTCGTGGTGAAAGCGTAGCAGTAGTTGACATCTTCCAGCGCTCCGCCGTCGAAGCCCAGGCTGACGCTCTGCCGAATGTACTCCACGATCTTTTGCAGTATATTGCGGACTTCCGTCTCGACATGGGCGTCGATGAAGATGCCCAGAATGTCGGCCGCTTCGAAGAACAGGTCGGCATTGTTGGTTTCGGAATAATTGCGCATCACATCGTATGCCTGATTGGCCCGCGTGAGCGCTTGCACAATTTCCGGATCGCAACCCGGAATCTCGTCCATTCCCTCGTACACGGCTTCCGCCACGGACGGGTTAATCCCGTGGGACAATCGCAGCATTGCCCTTGCCATGGTGCAGGAGAATCTTACTTGCAGATCTTCCGTGTACTTTGCGTCATTCTCCATCTCCTGAACGGTTTGCAGCGGCCATAATTCCACCACTCCAACACAGCTTTCGATGGCAATTTTCATATGAGGCCTATCGAATAATTGATAAAGCGCTCCGTTGTTGATAGTGAAAGCCATGCGTGCCCCTTTGCAGCTTCGACATTTTGTTTTCCTCACTGGACCCAACAGCATCCAGCCCTTCCATGATTGCATGGAATCCCCGTTCTTTCAACAACCGCCGCACTCATTGTCGCGTGTCTCGGTCAAAAGTTTCCAATCCGGCGATTCCATGCCGCATTATGCGCTATTTCACGTCGGCCGCGGGATCGACGTAAGCGATCGACAATACTTTGCGTGTATCGCAATCGTACGTAATGGAAGTGATGGAGGCGAGTGCCGTATGGCGTAGCAGCATATTATGTTCCGGGTGCCCGGTTTCCAGCATGTGCCTGTAGCTCCAGATGGGCGATTCATGGCTGACTACGATGATTTGCTCGCCGGGATGCTCCCCCACTTTTTCGAGGGCGAACGCTTGCACACGATGCGCGATCGACTGGTAGCTTTCACCCCAGCTTGGCTTCCACAGGTTGCGTACCAGCTTCCAGTTGCCGTTTTTCCAGAGTGCGCCTTCGCCGTAGCCGATGCGCGTGCCGCGGAATTCGTTGCGCGCTTCGATGATGCGCTCGTCGGTGGTGAGTTTCAGCGGCTCCTCGCCACGGGTTTCACGCACTTCGTTGAGTGCGGTGAGGATTTCGCCGGCCGTTTCGCGCGTGCGTTCCAGCGGCGACGAGTAGATGGCGGAAACTGTGTTGAGTCGTGGATTGACGGCAATGTAGTGCGCGGTCGCCTGCGCCATGCGCACACCCACTTCCGACAGGTGGAATCCGGGCAGTCGTTCGTAGAGCAAATGCCCTGGATTTTCGACTTTGCCGTGACGTACGAAATGGATGGTTGTTGCGGGCATCCCTACCGCCTTTCCGCAAGATGCTGCCGGACTGCTGACGTTGACCGATGGAACGAAAATTCTGCAATCGCAAGCTTTGGAAGCGTTGCGCAACCATTTTGCAACAACCGTCTTTCGCCCGCCGGACATCTTTTCGTCCACCAAGTGAACGTGTGGTGAGTACTTACAAAATAGCCAATCGAATTATGTCTGCCAACCTCAATGCACCGCGTGTTGCGACAGTACCTCCGCATAAAGTTGTCTAGTTCAAGAAAATGGCACACAACCAGTCTCCACCCCCTATGCAACACGCTTGAACGTCAATCGATTGACGTTCAAGCAAGGTTGAAGTGAGAGACTGGGGCTGGAGAGCAAACAATCAAGACAGAACGAGGGTATATCAAGCGGTCCGCGGCAACGCAACGCAGCGGACGCAAGCACCAACCGTGAGCAGAAAGGAGCGGCAAAACATGACCAATTCAGTCCTCGCCGGCGCCAAAAGCATCGGCCAACATCTTTTCGGAGGGTACGCGGAGCTTCTTCGCATACCGCACACCGCCCGATTTTCGGTCGGTTCAGTGATCGCATGCATGCCGTTCCCGATGGTCGGCATGACGATTACGATTTCCGTGCAGCATTATTACGGCAATTATTCGCTGGCAGGCGCGCTGACGGCCGTGCAGGCGATCGCGCTGGCCGTTGCGAGCCCGGTGCTCGGCAAGCTGGTTGACAAGTTCGGCCAGCGTCAGGTGTCGATTCCGACAATCATCGTGTGGATGATTGCGGCGACCGCACTGGTTTCCTGTATCACCGCCCGAGTGCCGTCGTGGATTCTGTTCTGTATCGTACCGTTCATGGCGGCGATTCCGCCGTGGGGCGCGATGAGCCGTCAGCGTTGGACCACGCTGCTTAAAGGTGACACGGAGAAAACCAACCGCGCGCTTTCGCTTTCCGGCGTGTTCGACGAATGCATGTGGGTGATCGGCAATCCGCTCGCCTCCACACTGGCCGTGATTTCCGGGCTGTTGGCATTCTCATTCACTGGCGTGTGTGTGGTGGTCGGCGCGCTCATGTTCCTCACCGAACTTTCCACCGAGCCGAAATCGCAGACGCAGCTGGCTCGCGAAGCGGGCATGACCCGCAAGGAATACCGTGAGCGCGAAGCCGCCCGTTCCAAGGCGTTGCAGGCGGAAGCGGCCATTGAGTACGCTCGCGATCGCGCACGTTCCGAAGGCAAAACGGCTGCGGAAGTGCAGGCCGCCATGGATCAGGCCGCCGCCGATGTGAATGCCGGGCGCAAGGAATCGATTTGGGGGCCGGGCCTAATCGCCGTATGCGTGACGTGGTTCGGTTTGGGCGCGTTCCAGTCGGCCGCCAGCATTTCGATCGTCGCGTTCGCCACGGAAGCGAATATGAAGCAGTACACCGGTTTCGTGTTCGCCTGCTTCTCGTTCAGCTCGCTGATCGGCGCGCTCGTGTATGGCGCAAAGAATTGGACTATTCCGCTGTGGAAGCGTTTCTACTTCTGCCTTGCCGTGGTCGATCTAGGCATCGGCTCGTTCATGTTCGCCAAACATCTGTGGGTGATCATGATCATCTACCTGTTCATCGGCGTATGCCAGGCACCGACGTGGGTGAACGGCAACCAGCTGATGCTGCACTTGGTGCCGCCCACACGCTTCACCGAAGGCATGGCCTGGATGGGTGCGATGAACTCAATCGGCGGTTCCGTCGGCTCGGCGATTGCCGGCCAGTTCATCGACCGTATGGGATCACACGGTGGTTTCATTGTAGTGACGGCTCTGGCGCTCACCTCGCTGGCGATCGCCCTGTTCGGCTTCAAGCAGATCAAGGACTCCACCGAGCAGCCCATGCTTACCACCGTAAGCGTGTGACCTTTCGCACGTAAAGCATGCAGAGCATACGAAAAGGCGGTGCTTATACCTTTATAGGTGTAAGCACCGCCTTTTCATATTCAGGACTGTCCGGCCGTCTGCGCGAGTCGGGAATCAAGGCAGATTTGATCAGGGCAGATTTCCGGGTTGTGCAGGCAGATTTTCCGAATTCAGGACTACTTGGGCCAACCGTTGGGAGTGTGTTCCAGCGACCATATGCCAAGCTTGTGCGAGAAGCTGTTCTGCCACTTGGCTTCCAGCTCTTCCGGCGTGAGGCGGTTGTCGGCTTTGCGCAAACGGTTCATGGCGTTGGTGTGCGTATCGTCGAGCAACCATTTGCGTGTCAGGAAGTTCCACACCATCACCACGGCGGTGGCGATGAGCTTGCCGACGTTGGTGCGGATCAGGTATTCGGTGCTCTGCGACACGTAGGCATCATGGTTCATGCCATACGTGGAGATCCAGATAATGGCGTCGTTCATGAACAGGCCGATCAGCGCGCCAATCACGAAAATGAGGATTTCCATCCAGCGGGCCATGTCGTCACGGTGCTTGAACACCAGTTTCATGCTGGCAATGTAGTTGAAAATCAGGGAAATAATGAACGAGATGGTTGCGGCGAGCACGTTGTGCATGCGGAATACGCCGACGAGAAGATTCAGAATGCCCCAGTCGATAATGAAGGCGATCACGCCAACGAGGCCAAATTTCATAAGCTGTTCAATCAGTTTTCTCACAACGAATATTTAACACGCGCACGCAGACCACCTTGGCAGCCGTTCAGGCAAAGCCCAAAATTTCTCACACAGCCACCCCGACTGCGCCGTTCGACGCCTAGACTGGAGGTGAACCGCAAAGGCTGATTCCAACAATTTAAGGAGAGCATCATGCCAGTCATCCACACTCATGTTTCCGTTTCCACCACCGCCGAGCAGCGCGAGGCGCTGAAGTCCGCATACGGCAAGGCGATCACCGCCGTTCCCGGCAAGTCTGAAGGCTGGCTGATGTGCCCGTTTGAAGACAATATGCCGATTTATTTCGGCGGTGACGATTCCAAGCCGGCCGCATACGTCGAGGTGAACGTGTTCGGTCGTTCCGTGCCCGGTTCTGCTTGGGAGAAGCTGACCGAGCAGATCATGGCCGCGTTGGAGAAGGAACTGGGCATTCCGGCCGACCGCACGTACATCCGCTACACCGCCACCACCGACTGGGGCTGGAACGGCGGCAACTTCTGACGAAGTTTCCACCGTTCCTTCGAGGTTCGCCCATATTGCGAACCTCTCACCTCACCTACGGGGAAACACACCGTGTTTCCCGCCTCACGGTTCGGGGAGGCAACTTCTGACGAAGTTACCTCCGTTCCTTCGAGGTCATGGCGTTGCGACGTTCGCTAGAAACCGCCGAAATTAAGGTGCAAAAAGGCGGTCACCTACGCATATACGCAAGTGACCGCCCTAAAATGTTGCGATCAGAACGCTACGACTCGTTTATCACACGATCTTCGGCATCGGCGTGGTCAGCGAAACGGTGAGATTCACATGCACCAAACCGGCACCGGAATGCACTTCAACCTTCTTCAACGTCACCGTACGCTCTTCAGCCGGAGCGGAATCGTTGTCAGTCATCGTGGCCGGAGACTTCACCGCAACCAGTGCAAGCGAACCGAAATCAATACCGGCGCTGGCGCACAGGTCCACCGCCTTATTAAGCGATTCAGCAAAACCGTCCTTCAGGATCACGCGATCTGCCGGAACACCATACGCATTTTCGGCAACCCAACGCACGTTCTCCACCAGAGCCATACCCTTGTGGCTGTGCGGCGTGGCCGGCATGGAACCATTCACCACCGCGTCAACGAACGCGTCAAGCTGCGGGGCGAGCGCATCGCCACCATCGCGATACAGGTTGCCGATAATCGGCTCGCGGAACTCCAGATCCTTGGCGGTCTGCTGCAACGCCGGAATTTGATCGTCTTCGCCATCCCACAGGTTAATCAGCGGGAACGTAGGAATATCAAGACCTTCCAAACGCTGCACGTGGAACGGGTAACGCCAGGCAAGCGCCGGATCGTCACGCCAAGTGGAAGCGCGGGTCACCACAATCGCGGCGGACGGCCACTGTGCGCCATACTCGCGGCAAGCAATGTCAAGCCACTTCTGAGCGCCCGCGTCAGCACCGTAACCGGCCTCGACGATCACCACATCATGCAGGGCGCACGCCATTTCCACGGAAACCAGCGTCGGAATGCCGATCGACACGTTCGCGAACGGACCGCCGTGCACATACACGGGAGAACCATTCACCGTTTCCGTCTTCGCCGGCTTCACCGCATCGGAAAGAATGCCGGTAATACGCCACAAATCAACGAATTCACCGAACGTAACGGCCTTGCCGTCCTTCGTGCCGGCAATCATCTTGGCAACGCGCTCGGCGATCTCATCCATGGAACGGGAGAGCACCACGATCTGCATGAGCTCGCAGGTCGGAGTGAGCACCACACGCTCGGCCACATTGCCCTTGCCGCGGTCCACCGCGATCTGACGCAGCGAACGGGACGGCACTTCGGAAACGCGCGGCACGGCGATATCGTCGAGCTTGCCGTCGTCGATGGCCTTCTCAGCGAAGGAAACCAGCAGGTTCTGGGCCGCTTCGATAGCGCCCATTTCGCCGCACAGACCCCAGTCGATCAGCTCAGGGTGGGTCAGGGAAGCCTTGCCGCCGCCCGAAGCGCCGCCCTTGGAACCGGCAGCGGTAATGCCCATGCTCGGCTGACGGAGCACTGCGGCCGCATCAATGCCACGCTCACGCAACGCGTCGATCAGCGCGATCGTGGTGGTGGTCTTGCCCTCGCCGCGAGACGCCTTCAGCGGAGTATCGGCGGTGACGAGCACGACCTTGCCATGCTTGCGTGGAGCATCCGGATCATTCTTCAAATAATCGAGATAGCCGAACGCATCAATCTTCTGCACCAAGCCGTACTGGCTGGTGAAATCCTCAATGCTGGTCACTGGGGTTTCCTTTCTTCAAATTGGAATGCACGCCATTCTAACGATGTTGTATTGCGGAAAATAATTGGCTCCCGCAACGTGGTCACGAGAGCCGAATAGTGAGATTTTAGAAGTCCGACATGTGGAAGCCGTTCTTCATGTTCATGCTGGCGGTGTACAGCACGGAATCAAGAAGCTTGTCGGTTTCCTCCTTGAGCTGCGCGGCCATGGTCTCGTTGGCTGCGGCAAGGATTTCACGGGCTTCGCCGTTGCGCACGGCTTCGATGATTTCATCCGGTTCCATAGGCTGAACATCGCCGATTTCGTCTTCCGCATCGAATTCGTCGGTCACGTCACCCACCAAACGTTCGATCTGCTCGTCGGTAGAGGCAACCATGCGGTGGCCCATCGCGCCAGTCTTCTCCTGATAGCGTTCCACGGCGTTGGCGGTGTCGGCGAAGCTGGAATCGCACAGGGCCGCGATGATGCGGTTCTCCCAATAGAAGTTTTCGGACGTGACGCGCGTGGTGGTGTCTTCCAAATACTTCGGCGTGGAGTTGACGTTCGGGAAGAACGGCACGAGCGTGTTGAACGGATTGGAACCATAGGCGATCCACTGGATCGCACGGCTCACCTGCGGGCGGTACGGGCGGATCTGCATCACCGCAAGCTGGCTCTGACGGTTGATGCCGATCGGGCGGAACATGTGGCGGGTGCGCTGGTCGCCAAGCTTTCCATACGGATCGTACGGAGTGCCCTGATAGTGGGAGCTCAGCACATACTTCACATCTTCGATGGTGATTTTGCGTTCCGGCTGGCGAGCCCACGGAATATCGTCGGAAACCGGCTTATGATCGGCATCCTGACCATCCCACTGCTCGTCGTACGGGTTAAGGAAACGCTGCATGTACCAGGCACGCGGAGTGTTGTACACGTGGTCGGAATCGGAGTGGGAGCCGAACGCGTCACGCGGGTTGAACGGAGTGGAATTCTCCACCGACAGGTCAAGATGGTTGCGTTCGATGAACTCGGTCAGATCGGCGGAGCACATGTGGTCCTCCTGCTCGCCAAACGCATCTTCAAGATCAAATTCGTCAATGCCCAGCTGGTTCGGCATGGTCACATACGCTTCGTCCGGCACACGCTTGGCGATCCAATGATGGCCGCCAACGGTTTCCAGCCACCAGATCTCGTCGACGTCGGAGAAAGCAACGCCGTTCATCTCATACGTGCCATACTCCTCAAGCAGAGCGCCCAAACGTTCCACACCCTCACGGGCGGTGGTGACGTACGGCAGCACGAGAGTAAGGAAATCCTCTTCGCCAATGCCACCGGCGACTTCCGGCTCATAGCCCTCTTCGCCTTCCTTGCCTTTGGCCGGCGTGAGTTCCACGAACGGATCGGCACCGAGCACACGCTCATTGGTGGTGAGCGTTTCGGTGGCGCTCATGGCAACGTTCGCTTCGTTCACGCCAGCTTCGCCCCAAATGCCTTCCTTCAGATCGGCATTCGGCACAGCCGTATACTGCAGCGGATTGTCAGGAAGATCGATTTCAACATGCGAAAGCACGCTCTTGTACTTGCGCGGCTGATCTTCAGGCTTGACTACGATGAAGCGCTTCGGGCAAAACTCACCATTTGCACTATCTTCATTACGGGCGATGATGGTCGATCCGTCATAACTTGCGTCTTTGCCAACCAAAATCGTGGTGCACGCCATAATTATTCAGCAATCCTTTCGATTATTGTCAATACGTTTTCGTCGGATATATTTCTGATTTCCGCATCTTTATATCGTTATATTGCTGCGGAAATCAAATTTCTGGCCTTACTTGAGATCCTCTTTCACAAATCAGGCTTTTCCAGTGAGGAAAATAGCGCCCTGATCAACGATTGTACCGGAAGTACGCAGCGCACGTTCCATTTCGTTGAGCCAGAATCCCTGATTGAGGCCGGCGAGCGGAGCCGTGGGACCCCACACATGCAGATAGTAGTCATGATCCTGATCTGGCGGATATGGACCGTTGTAACGCATCGTCACTGCGGGATCACTGCTGCGGCCCTGCAGCAACGGCGAGGCGGCGGACGTGCGTCCCTGAACCGTTTCAGGAATCATCGCAGAAACCGTGCGCGAGAAATCAGCCGGAATCGCGAGCGCGTGAGAATCGTTGAAATCGTACATCAGCGCATCCACGGGCAGGTTCGCGAGGGACCAATGATTCCACTGGAAACCGCATACCGGAATTGAATCCGGATCAACGAATTCCCAATGCAGGAACTGCACTGCAGGATCAAGCGCATCAATGTAGAAGGGGAAGGAAACAATCGGCGTACCGTCGATGCAGTTCTCAGGCGGCGCCGCCTTGGCAAACGCGTCGGGAATGACGGTGAAATCTGCGGAAATCTTCATGCACCCAGTATCCCTCAAGCGTCTGACTCATACAAGGTTTCAATTGACGGCATAACGAAACATAACGAAACGACCCCTGCGGCGAGCCTGTGGGGCACGCGGGCAGGGGTCGGTCCGGGAAACAGGGCCTATCAGACCTCACATCGCTTGAAAAACAAGGCGTTACAGGCGATAGGCACAGCTAGTACGGCTCAGTTGGCCGGGTGGTAGAAGTCGCCGTTGAGGGCGGCTTCGGCACGGGCCTGAGCCTCTTCGAAGGTGACTTCGGCAAGGGAGGCACGCACGTCGTCGAGTGCCACCGGAGTCATGGACAGGGAGTTCACGCCAAGACCGGCCAGCACTACGGCCAAGTCCGGATCGGCAGCGGCCTCGCCGCACACGCCCACCGGCATGCCCTTGGCGTTGCCCGCGTCGCAGATCATCTTGATGGCACGCAGCACCGCCGGATGCCAGGCGGTCTGATAGTTGGCAACGGAACCGAGCGTACGGTCGGCGGCCAGCGTGTACTGGGTCAGATCGTTGGTGCCGATCGACACGAAGTCGGCCACGTCGGCCACCTTATCGGCCATAAGCGCGATCGACGGCACTTCAGCCATCGCACCCACGAACTTCAGACCAAAGCTCTTGCCAAGCTTCACGAAATAGTCAGCCTCATGCTGGTCGGCAACCATCGGGGCCATGACCCACAGGTTCGCGTCGGTGGCGGCATCGGCTGCGGCGAGCGCCTTGAGCTGGCCTTCGAGCACGTCCATGTGGGCGCGCAGGGTGCGCAGACCGCGCAGGCCGAGAGCCGGATTCGGCTCGTCTTCCGGAGTGAGGAACGGCAGCGGCTTGTCAGCGCCGGCATCGAGCATACGAATCACGACCTTCTTGCCCGGGAACTGGCTCAACAGCTCGGTGTAAGCGCGGGTCTGCTCTTCGACGGTCGGCGGCTCGGAGTTGCCGATGAACAGGAATTCAGTACGGAACAGACCAACGCCTTCAGCGCCATATTCCAGCGCCTTAGCTGCGTCGGCCGGCTTGCCCACGTTGGCGAGCAGCGGAATGAGGTGGCCGTCCTTGGTGGAGCCCGGATTGCCGCGCAGTTCCTTGGCTGCGGCCGCGCG
>ENA-OPRW01001939-OPRW01001939.1-human-gut-metagenome-genome-assembly--contig:-NODE-1939-length-12597-cov-2.551268_pt1 | contig 12597 bp, 15 predicted proteins | sample MGYA00241898_ERZ501890 | MGnify/ENA primary metagenome ERZ501890 (study PRJEB25962, sample SAMEA2042216) | human gut metagenome | biome: human gut; feature: human-associated habitat; material: faeces... | reverse complement strand
GCATAAGGTCGAACATTCTTGAGAAAAAAGTGTAAACCAATATTGACAATATCAAACATAAAATTATAAGAAAACGTTACATCTGGTTCATAACACTCTCCAAACACTTTTATTGCTCTCTTTCTCAATCTAATCTCTCCTGCTTCTGTTTCCTATTCCATTTTAATGGAATATACCCCTTAACCAATCAACTTAGTCAACCTTTTTATCTCCGGAAATTTTCCTGGCTCGATATTTTCCGAAACCTGAATCCTTCCTTTTAAACTATTTATCTTTCTCTGTTCTTCTGAAGTTAATTTTCTTCCTTCAAAACTTTTAATTTCTTGAAAATCATCATATACTCTCTTTTGTAATCTATTCGGAACTTTCAACTCGTGATTCCCAGTAACAATCGTTCCTGTTATTGGAACATACTGTCCATGAGAATAATACTTTACCTTTTTATATTTCGGCTTATGCCCATATTTCCTTAGTTTTTGATCAATCTCACTTTTCATTTTCTTCACATCGAAAGTATCTTTCGAGGAAAAAGTCATATCATCAACATATACCGTATATATGCATCCATACTTATATGCTACTTCATATATTTCATTAAACATATTTTCATACGCATAAAATGCCAATAATTGACTTGTTGGACATCCGGTAGGAATACCACCTTCATATGTAACAATATCCGTACATAATCCGGCCAAATCCCCCGCCATTAACATTCTATCCCTAAAAAAACAAAAAACATATTCTCTTCCGCAATTATCATAAAACTTTTTAATATCCATTGTTAAAAAGTAATTCGAATGAATATGTTTCTTTCCATTATCAATATAGCATTTTCCTTTTTCACCAGAAATAAGCCATTCTGGTCTTTCAACTTTTTGGAGAAGTTGTAGAATTCGTGTTTGAATTTCCTTTATTCTTCTGTCAGGTGCCGTAATATTTCTTTTTTCCACACCATCTTTTTTATCAATCTGAAATGTATGATACTTTACAATTTTAACAATGTCCTTATACTCCTCATCTGTTATCTTTAATACCCTTTTCAAATTGCGGGGACTATTACATTTATATAAAGCACACTGTGTAATATCATATTTCTTATATTGCTTTGCCATTACTCCTCCAAATCCGGTGTCATCTTCTCAATAAGTTTTATCATCATATTTCTGATAAATTTATCACCTTTATTGCTATTATTGGCTTCCTCATAATTTTCAGACAATAAAATTAACGACGATAGTTTCATCCCATAGATTTCTGAGTATTTTTCTAATAATTCTAATGAAGGTTGTTTTTTATTGTTTTCAATCTCGGAAAGGTAGCTTTTAGATATCTGTAATAATTCGCTCATTTCAGACGCTTTATATCCATATATCATTCTTGTTCGTTTCAATGTATCCCCAATCACAATTTTTCCACCTTTCCTCAATTCTCTATATGAAGTCTTACGACTAATAATCAAAAATTAGATAGGTTTTCCTATAGCAATCCTCTTACTTAAAAATCTGTGACAAATACTGAACAATCTGTAACAGCATCCATAAAGCTTCAATCCCTCGAAACATCATCTTAAAAACTTTGCTTCTCAGTTTTTTACGCTTTTTCTCAGATTTTTTGTCAGGTTTTCGAGGCGCTACCTGAGCATTCTGTACATACAGCATTTTTTTCATTAAATTCACTCCTTTAGAAGCTACCTGTATAGTTTATAGCTTCCATCCCGAAAGAAGTGTGGTGCATACAGAATAACCTATCTAATCCGTTGAGCTCTGCCGAGCTTCCCGAGCGAGGCAGAGCTTGCGACGCTTGCAGCGTGCTACGGGTCTTTTCGTAACATGCCGGCCCCTAACAGTAGAGCATTCAAAGATGCTCCTCAAGTGCTATTGCACTCCACTTTATGGGATTAGACCACAATATGAAAAATCATATTGTTATGCTGTACGATTATAATACAGTATATTTTTTCGTATGTCAATATATTTTTTCGCCATTTGCGAACTTTCGTTTGTATCAGCAAAACTCAGTCAGACGTCCGTACTGCACAATATGAAACCGGCAACGTAATCCGAAAGAGCCTTAGCTGAATACTCTTGCAGATACGCTCAGGGTGGCTTTTAAGACTTTTCGCATATCATACATAATATTAAATAATCTTGTATCCTTTTCTTCATTCTGATATAATCACCACATGGTGCTACCATTCACGGTAGGCGGTTAGTCCTTCTCCAGAGGGACTGTGACCCTCTGTTTACATAGAAATCCCCAGACTATCTGCGGAAATCTTGCTAAAGGAGGGGATGCTAATGTTGACTCTCGAAGGTCTGATTGCTGTTATCAGCTTATGCTTAACAGCCTTTGGACTTGGTTACGCAATAGGAAGCAATCACGCAAAAAAATAACCGCCCCAGCCTCGCAAACTGAACGGTTATTTTCTTAACTAATCATTATGTGGGCTAACCGTCTATCGGTAGCACCTTTTCTATGATTATATTAACATCAAATTTTCAATATGTCAAAATCTTTATTTGACACAATCCCAAGTATCACTTTTACTTTACTTCACTCTACTCTATCTCCACCCATTCTACTGTATACTCTTCTCCAATTTGTTCGCCAACATTTTTTACATATCCTTCTATAAGATTCTTTGCTCGTTCCTTGGCTTGCACCAAAAGAGCACCGTTCGCCTGAGCAGTCTCCTCCATATTGTCTTGTGCTTCTGCTAATGCAGCTGTTTCTTCTTCTTTTGTGATTTCAGTCATAAATCCGGAATCTGTTAATGGTTCACTCATAGACTCTTCATCCAAGTCAACATCCAGTATTTCCGCATCCGGAATCGTAATTTTCACTACCCCATCAGCATCTGGTTTTGAAATTGATACTTTGTTCACATCAATTCCCAATTCGACAATCCCACTGTATTCTGTCCAAATTTTCTTATATCCTGTCCCAAGCCATTTAAATAATCCACTTGCCTCTGTCTCTGCCTTCGCAACATTATGATAATAACACTTCAAAGTAGCCAGTTCACACACTGAATTAATTCCAGAAAAATCCGCCTCCTTTTTCTCGTTAGAACATCCTACAAGGCAACATCCACTAACAGCAAAAATCAATAACACCTTCATTACTCTATTCAACTTCATTTTCCGTTCCTCCTACATAAACAAATTTACCATACGATAGAATACCCAGCATTTTCCAGAATCGGAGATAATAATGCTTCGATCACTGCTCTTAAGTTTTCTTCTGCAGTTTGATACAATTTTTCCGAATTATTTGCTTCATTCATTGCATCTTCCTTGCAGAGTACGATTATTTCCTTTAAAGGAATATCTGGATTCTTTGGAATGTAACTAATTGCTTTCTCATCCAACGTTGCAATATTTACTGTTATCTCTGGAAGAACTGGTGTCACTGTTTTTTTATCTTCATCAATGTCAAATTTGACATCTTCCATCTGAATTCCAACTTTTACATTTGCGTTGTAAGCTATGTAACACTCAACTTCTTTTGGTTTATCATCATCGTATTTCTCAGCTACTCCGTTATAGACAAATTCAGCTGTTGACAGTTGGCTTATATCTATTGCCTTTTCAAGTTGTGCTGACGTTATTACATTATCTTTTCCGATTTTATTGATTACTGTTGATCCAAATATACTACCAACCACTAACACAATAACAACAATTATCACCACTGAAAATATTTTCTTCTTCATGTTCATTCTCCCATTACAATTCTTCATTTTTGTATTTCAATTTACATTTTTATCTTTACTGTAGCAAGCAAACTACTTATTTTTTGCAGTAAACAGTTCCAAAATAATTTTTCCTATAACCTTTTTATCAGTATTCTCTGTAATCTGCTTTGCTGCAAGTGTTACTTTCTCAATAAATTCTGTAGATAATTTTGATTCCATTACCTTTTTTACCCAATCAATATCTTCTACTGTCTTCTTCCCCAAGTATACTTGTTCAAATGCATATATTGTTCCTTCTCCAATTGCAGCCACAAAACTTCCGGCAATAATTGCATTAACAATACCAGCTGCTAAATTTACCCCTGGAATAGCCTTTAATCCGCTTATAACTGCTTTTGCAGCTGTGCTTACAGTTCCGACTTCCACAATAGAATTGAAAAATTGTTTTGATTCTTCATTTTTATTAATTCCATATACTTGAGCAAGCGCATTAATTTCTGCCACTTCAATAGGCGATAATATAAGTGCATCCGCAAATGGCACAGGAACCGCACCCACAACAACTCCTGCCGTTGTAGATACTCCCACTATACTTTGTGCTAAAGCCTTTTTTCGATTAAGTTTAAAATTATAAATATCACTCTCAGCAGCTTTTACGCCTTCCGGCATCAACTCATTTGTTATATCTATAAGTTCTGCTATTCCTTCCGGTGCAGCATAGGCAGAATCATTTAAAACATAGGTGGCTGCAACAACCGGAATAACTTTACGCAAATTTTTAGAATAGCGTTTTTGTTTTGCAAATGCGTTATTAACCATCTCTATATTCTTTTCTCTCTCCGGAACTGAATATGACTTCGTAATTGCTACAATAACTGGAACAGATTCCCACATGGAAGTCGCACTCGACAAACTTTTTATTGTCTCTGGAAATAATTTACTTGACGTTCCATCCACGCAAAACCAAATCACATTAATTTGACTATCTTCATTGCCTTCTTTTGTACTTGCCTTTGACCATTTTTTCACAGCATTAACTGCCTGCATCTTCTTAATAAGCGAAGGTTCAAACCCAACGGAATCTATAATTCTAAATGGAATCTCATCACTTTCATATATTTCCAAATGATCCGTTGTTCCTTTGGTTCCCCATCCTGTTTCAGCTTTTTCTTCACCCAAAACAGCATTAATTAGAGTGGACTTACCCACACCTGAATTTCCAATTACTAAAACGTTCCCTCTCTTCATCTCATTTCCTCCTAGATTAGTATTATTTCAATACAGGGCTTGTAAATTTTGCGTCTATATAATCGTTACACTTTCAAATCACCTTTATAAATAATTATACTGCTTCATCTACATATTGTCATCCTTCGACACAAATAATACTTTTCCATTTCATTTATCATTTAATCTTTTACTTAATGCTTCAATTACTTCCCGGACTGTAGGTCTATCCCCTTTATACGAAATTTTCTCCCATTCTTTTTGTATTTTTTTATCTGGATTATCAAATCCTATATCTATCGCCCGCTGCATTTCAATTTCAACCTCTTCTATGCTTGTCTTTTCATGCTCAGCAATCGTTTTCAGTATATTCATATAATCTCTTGTTCTCATTTTTTCCTTCCTTTCTTTTGCAATCTATACATTGCAATTATAGAAAATTTTTAAAGTAAAATCAATATAAGCACAAGGACAATGATGCAAATGGAAGGTATGGATTATTTATGGAGCAAAAACTACGACAAATCAATGATGTTTCCATTGGAAATAATTTACGAAATTTAAGAACTGCAGCTAATCTCACACAAGAACAGGTTGTTGCTCAATTACAGCTTCGGAATCTTTCAACCACCCGCAGCATTTACTCTCAGATTGAAGCAGGTACCTACAACATCAAAATTAGTGAACTCATTGCCTTGACCGAAATATTTCATACCGATTTCAACACGATATTTAATGGACTATCCTACAACAAATAACCCTGGATCGACAGTTTTCATTCTGCCATCCAGGGTTTTGCTTATCAGTCTTATTCTCCAATTATATACGAGCTATAGTTCTATTCCACTTCTCTGCTTCTTCTTTGTTTGTTGCTCCACGATCTGTTTCTTCTCCTCTAACCGTTCATGAATACTCCTTTTCTGCCCGTTGCTTTTCTGTATTTCCTGTTTCTCGACATTCGGAATATTCGCCGGAATCCTCAGATACATTTTCTCCGGTTCTAGTTCCGTTGCATCCCATGCTTTTTGAGCCATCTGAACTTTCTTCAATTCCGCTTTCGCAAATTTCATTGCCTTTGTAACTTCCAATGTATTTTGATATCCATGCTGTGCCGGAATCAAATCCAGTGTAGCCTTCGCCTTTTCCAACTGAACTTTTTTCGCATCAATCTTTCCTTCCAGTTCTTTCTGTTCTTTTCGGTGGAACCATTTCTTTTTTACTTCCTTCAGATCTTTTTCCAGTTTCACGATTGCTTTCTCAATGGCATAGATCTTCTGTTCTTGCTTTTTCATCTTATTGAGAATTTGCTGCAACCGCATAACTTCTGCTTCCTGCTTTTCGGAAGAAGGTCTTTTTCCTTTCGGTTTTGCCGGAAGTGGTTCTGGCGTAATGTCAATCCGCATATCATGATCAATCAGAGGATTCCCGTCTGGATCTCTATCGCAGTATTTCGTCTCCCGCAGAAATTCTACAAATCCCCTTAGGTATCCGACTGCTTTCTGAAGAATACCTGTAAATAATTTGGGATTCTGTCCATGTTCCCGGAGGGATTCCGCCACCGGTTCATCAATCTGTGATTGCTTTGCCATCATTACTTCTACTTCTGATGCACCTGTAAGTAATGCCCGATCTACATTCCGGTTCCATTCCTGCCGGAGATAATTATCTGCCCTGATCTCCGCTTCTTTGGGATTGTTTTTCCCAATCTTCTTGGTAGCAAGATAAGGACCGCCTTTCTGAAATACCTGCAGCTTCTCATTTTCATCTTTCACAATCTCATTGATGGCATCCGTCATGACCTGCTTCATATTTTCAAGAAACGCATTGGACTTAAATTCCTCTTTCTTTGGCTGAAAGAAATAGGTCTCATACACTTCCCCTTTTTTGATAATCTTACATCCAGACCGGAGATTTCCGTCCTCATCGAGGATTTCCTTTTTCGTCCTCACATGCTTTCCCTTTTCATTATAAAACATATTTCTACTGGCAATTTTTCTCTCCACCTCCTGCCGGATCTCCCGTTCTGAAAAGATCAGATGAATATGTAGGTTGGTTTTACCTTTATTATGATGCAAAGCCGCACAGCATCCCACATCATACTTTTCCAGAAATTTTGATGTCACATATTTCAGCAGAATCTCATGGTCATACTCAATCAGGCTCGGCGGTAACATAATAATCAATTCTCTGGCTTCAATGCAAGTTCCTTCCGTTCCACTTTTTGCAAAATCCCTTTGATTCTGTTCAGCAAGCAGATCCCAGTAGCTGTCCTCCACATTGGAAAAGACCGCATACAGATTCTCCTGCCGCTTTGGGCTGCTGATATAATCCACTCTTCCTTTTACGTCATGCAGCTTGCTTTCCATCACAAAACTATGATTTCGTCTGTTCACACTCCCCTCCTTTCCGTCGGATACGCTGCCATCAGAAATCTCATCCGCTATTCGCTTTTACAGAATATTGGGAAAAGAAAAACTCGCCCCTGCGAGGCCCTCCGGGAGGACGAAAGACACAGAGCATAAGCTTTAGCTTGTGCGATGGGTGTATTTCGCTCTCAATCGCCGAGGGCTCTTTTAGTCATAGTCAGATGATTCTATATCTACTGATGATTGATTTTTTCCAACTGGCGTATCCGCCATTTTTATTGATGCCCGTTTCCGGGCTGTTTCTCGTTTCTGCTTTGTTTTCAAAGTTTTTTCAATCCTGTTCACACCTTCTTGTTCACATTCCGCCCGGATATTTGTGAACAGAAACCTGTGAACAAGTCTCAAAACATTTTAAAAGTAATGCTTAATCAAATGGGATTTCCATTTTTTCATCCACCTTCAGAAATCCCTCTTCATCTTTTTTCGGCTGAATCCGTTTCCACGACCTCTGCGTTCCGATTGCCCCACCAAACCTGTGATTGCCATGTTTGGTCCAGCCTATAATCTCATTGTCCATCAGATCACCAATTTCCTTTGACTGCCATTTTGGCACGATTCCTTCCTGATGAAATACTTGCTGATAGATAATGGTCGAACACACATAATCTTCTTCGTATGCATCAAGAAATGCCTGAATCATACCTGTCTGGGTATCTTCCGGCATGAATTCCCTCTGCAGTAGTTTGACGTGATCTTCCATCGCCAGCGAAAAGGTCATCGCATAGTCTCCGCTTTGGTATATCTCCATTGCCTCTGCCCATGCCTGGATAATGTATGCTCTGGATTCTTCTTCATTTTCATAAATGGTGGTTTCCGCTTTTTCCGGAAATACTCTGACTGGGGCAAATCTCCGGTTTCCGGTACGGTCAAACGGAAGGAAATTCAGGTCGTTGGAAGTACCGCAAAATACACATTGTCGGTATCTATCCTCTGCCCGCCTTTCATAAGGGATACGATAAATATCCTTCTGCCGGCTCAGGAACGATTTCGTCTCTTCAATGCTCTTGGCATTTGCCACCGCATTCATTTCTGACATTTCCACAATCCAGTGCCCCTGCAAATATTCATAAACCTTCTTATCATCGATCCGCTTCATATCGTCCGTAAACCATTCATCTTTGATTGCCAAATAACGGAAAAACGTGGATTTTCCAGTTCCCTGACCTCCGACCAGACAGAGCATGATGTCATATTTGACTCCCGGCTCATACAACCTTCGAATGGCTCCCATCATATGCATCTTCATCACTTCTCCGGTATAGTCAATATCCTCTACTCCAAAGAAATGTGTCAGCATATGTTGAATCCTCGGAATCCCATCCCATTTCAGGCTCTCTAGATATTCAAGAATCGGATGAAAGCTGTTTTCATTTGCCACGATATCGATTGCCTTTGTAATGACCCGATCACTGGTCAAACCATAGTTCTTTTCCAGATACAAAGCCAAGTTATTCATGTCTGTATCGGTCATGTGAACACCACGTCTTTTCCATGGCATTTTCTTCATAACGTCAATCTGACAGGTCATTTCATTTCTGCAAATAGCACCTTTCAGACAGGGATCATGCTCCAACGCATACTTGCAGTTCTGGATGGACTGTCGGATTTTCCCCTTTTCTGTGACATCCAGACGATTTCTGATATCCTCCACCGTCAGAAGCTCCATCTCCACAATCTCCTCTAAGTTCTGCAAGGACTCCTCGCTCATATTCTGCAATTCTCTGTTCATACCGCTTCACCTCCTCCCTTCCGTTTCGGAAAAATCCAGAATCTCTTCATCCGTTCCAAACATCAGCATGTCCACCAGATAACTGACCTTGCTTTCATTCTGTAAGGCTTCGGCAAATAATGGATGCCATTCCTCTTCCACAGATTCCGGCTTGTAAAATTTCTTCCAGAATTCTATCCATCGCAGATACCGCAGCAACACATCCGCAGCATCCTTTGTCCATTTATCAATTTTCTTCTGGACGAATTGCATCCGTTCTTCTTTCGTCGAAGCCTTCTCTTTTTTCTTAACTTCCGATTTTCGTTTTCTTTTAGCCCCAGGTGTCCCGATTGGAAGATCCAGAGAAAAATCATCGTTGATCCTCTTCGTTGCTTCCAGCTGCGATAATCCAAACAATGCCGCCACATAATTGACTGCATCTCCTTTGGCTCCACAGGCGAAGCAATAATAATTCCGGGCAATCTTCATACTGGGGTGTTTATCATTATGAAAAGGACAGCACGCCATCCCGTTCCGGCTCACTTTTAACCCATATCTTTCTGCCACCTGCCTTGCGGTGACACGTTCTTTCATTTCCTGAAAAATGTTCATGTACGTCCTCCTGTATCCTTTGTAATCAAATTCCGTAATTTTCCCTCTTTCCGTTACAGAAGAACTTTGCTATACTACACATAAAGCTGTATGCGTATAGGCAGACTTCTCCCGTAAGGATTGAGTTTTTGTCTATGAGGCTTTACCAGAGCCTGCATAAGTTTTTGTTACCGTTAGAAATGTCCTTGTTACCAGCAAGGACATTTTCTTTTTTAAGGCTGTTCCGAGGATTCCACATGCTGCGCTTCCTCCTTCATCCCATTCAATGTCACAGCAACCATCTGGATGGTCTGAAGCAATTCTTCATTTTCTTCACTGCATGCTTCCAACCGTTTCAGTTCCCCGTAAATCTGCTGCATCTGATTTTTCAGAGCCTTATATACTCTTGGATTTCCCTGTACGGTCACTTCCCATTCCATCAGCTTGCTCACGATATACTCCTGTTTGGTAAGCCCGGACAGTGCCACCATACAGTCAATCATTTTTGCTTCTTCCTCGGATACTCTGAATCCCACTGTCCGGTTTCTCCATCGTCCTTTTGCATCCAACGTTCTCTCCATCAGATCTTATCCTCCTTTTCCATCCGCTCCACATCCAGCTTATTTGCCATCTCCGTCTGCACTGTCGGAAACAAATGTGCATACCGGTAGGTGATTTTCTCTGCCTCATGTCCCACACGGTTTCCAATGGCAAGTGCTGTAAATCTCATATGGATCAGCAGGGAAACATGGCTGTGGCGAAGATCGTGGATTCGAATAACCGGAACTCCTGTTGCTTTGCATCCCCGTTCCATTTCATGTTTCAGATAGGATTTGGAAAATGGGAAGATCCGCTGATCCTGTGCTAACGAATAATACATCTGAAAATAATCCTGCATTTCTTCACAGAGAAATTCTGGCATCACAACGATGCGGTTGCTTTTCGCTGTTTTAGGCGAAGTAATAATGTCCTGCTTTTTCATCCGATGGTATGTTTTATTAATCCGCACCGTCTGTTTTTCAAAATCAAAATCTGCCGGTGTGAGGGCAAGCAGCTCTCCTTCCCGGATTCCGGTCCAGTACAGCATCTCAAAGGCATAATAGGATCTGGGCTTGTCCATCATTGCCTCGGCAAATTTCAGATACTGTTCCTTCGTCCAGAACTTCATTTCCTTCGGAACCTCTTTTCCCATATTTCCTGCCTGTCTTGCCGGATTGCAGGGAAGATTATAATAGTTCACTGCATGGTTGAAAATTGCTGTAAGCTGTGCCTGAATCGTTTTCAGATAATCCACAGAATAAGGCTTACCCTTTTCATCCCGGTATGCCATCATTTCATTCTGCCAGGCAATCACATCCGTCACTGTGATTTCGTTGATCTTCCGTTTTCCAAAGTAAGGAAGGATTTTTGTCTTCACAATGTGACTTTTCGTCTCAAATGTACTTTCCTTTACCCTCTGACGTTTATACTCGGAATACATCTCATAAAAGCTCTCAAACGTCATATCCAGCTTATTTCCTTTTCGGAGCATCATTTCATGTTCCCATGCAGTCGCTTCACGCTTGGTCTTGAATCCACGTTTCTGCGTCTGCTTTCTCTCCCCGGTAAAATCAGTGTATCGGAACACCACTCTCCATGTACCTTTGTCTTTTTCCTGATATACCGCCATCTTAAGTACCTCCTATTTTTCTTCATAAAACAACTTTTTCTTGAAATAATTGGCATCCACACGCCCCGGCACTGTAATCAGTCCCATTCCGCTGAGTTCTTTATTCAACTGGCGGATAATCTGGTATGCCTTTGACTGCTTGACCTGCAAAATATCCATTATCTCTTCTGCAGTCAGAAAACCATTCTTTAATTCAGACATTCCATTCACCTCCTTCCACATCATCTTCAAGGAAAAACCCCTCTACTTATCCAAAGTTTCAAGGCTCCTTATACAACCTCATTTTCAAATTTTCTTTAACTTAACGCCATTAAGTTAAGTTATGGTTGTATAATATTAACCATTTTCCGTTAAGTCAAGTGGTTTGAATATCGACAATTAAATTTTTTTGTTTAGGTTTATCTTGCGTCTTATTTTTCCATATGCTATACTGATTTAAACAAATATCGTTAACCACCAGTTCCTATTCATTGCACCACGGTAGGAACTTATATTCAAAAACGAATAAAAGATTTCAGAAAAAGGAGAGATCCCTATGGCATTTGGAAAACGTATTAAATTTTTCAGAAACAGAAAAGGTATGAAACAGAAGGAGCTTGGCGAACTTCTTGGATTTCTTGGAAAGACTTCGGATGTTCGTGTGGCGCAGTACGAGACAGAAGCCAGAACCCCTAAAGCTGATCTGGTCAAAGAAATGGCACAGATCTTCGGTGTAAGCACCAGAGCCATCAATGTCCCAAACATTGACTCCTATCTCGGTCTCATGCACACCCTCTTTGCACTGGAAGATATGTATGGCATTAAGATCGGAGAAATTGACGGAGAACTCTGCCTCCGACTTGACCGGGAACACAAAGAATATCAGCATCTGTTTGAACCTTTTCATGCATGGCAGCAAATGGCTGCAAAACTGGAAGCCGGAGAGATCAGCCAGGAAGAATACGATAATTGGCGATATAACTATCCGGAATTGGACACCTCTGAAATTCGGGCAAAAGTTCCGTCTCAGGAACTCTCTGACGAACTCATAAAGGCACTGAAAAAAGAGAATCAATAAAGAAATGCAAAAAACCTTACTGACTGCTCTTTCCAATTTTGGAAACAGTTCATCAGTAAGGTTTTTATGTTATAGAAATATAATTTTATTCAACGGATATTGCAAAAAGTGTTGCCAATCCGTTGCCAAAAAATAACGGAATTTGCTTGGAACACGCATAAATACTGGGTCTATTTTTGCAAAATCCTATTCAAACTCAATCGTCGCCGGCGGCTTCCC
>ENA-OPRW01001920-OPRW01001920.1-human-gut-metagenome-genome-assembly--contig:-NODE-1920-length-12730-cov-4.445049_pt1 | contig 12730 bp, 13 predicted proteins | sample MGYA00241898_ERZ501890 | MGnify/ENA primary metagenome ERZ501890 (study PRJEB25962, sample SAMEA2042216) | human gut metagenome | biome: human gut; feature: human-associated habitat; material: faeces... | reverse complement strand
CAAAACAATAAAATATCCTCCGGCAAATATTCGATTAGCTAATTGGTGGGAAAGTTCACTCCTTAAGACTGAAACCGTCGCAAAAAATTCTTTTTTAGATATATTCCGATTCATTAAACCATATGCCCAGAATATACGCTCACCATCATCCAAGAAAATCTCATCTGATTCCACACGTCCTATACGAATCGAATTACCACAAATTTCTATATACATTTTTCAATCATTTTATTAACAATTTTAAAGCATAGATATAATGCCTAAATAAACAATAGCATCTCAGAATTATGAAATCATATCTGCCTCCAGACTACTTTAACAAAGACTTCATTTTATACGAACACTAACGATTATCATTTAAAATTCAGCACAAGCCTTTATCACATTTATAGTAAAAAATCCTCTTTCCAATGACATCACCCTTGGTATTGACACCTTTTTTCACTAGCTATTTTCAGAAATATATCCCTGAAATAACGTCACCAAATTATCCTGCAACAATACCTCGACAAACTCTCTGAAAACGCCCTCGCCTCCTCGTTTCTGAAGAGATACAGTTGCCAACCGACGTATATACTCCGGAGCACTCGCAGGAACTCCGGAAACACCGACCTTCCGAAGCAATTCAATATCATTAAGGTCATCTCCAATATAAGCAACTTCATCCAATGAGATGCATAGTTCACCACATAACCCTTGGGCAATTTCAAGCTTATTTGTCACACCTTGAAAAAGGTAATCAACACCTAATTTCTCCGCTCTGCGTTTGACAATAGACGTGGTTTCTCCCGTCAATATACCCACAGGTATACCGGCCCGATGCGCGAAAAAAACCCCCGCACTATCATAAGTATGGAATTTTTTCCATTCATTTCCAGTCTGATCGTAATACATACCACCATCAGTCCAAACACCGTCAATATCGGTAAGGATTAATTTTATATTATTCATATTCAGCTATATTTCGAGCAGGCACACCTTCGCAAACAGCCTGGGAGGGGGGGGGGAACTGCGAAGACAAACAGCATTAGCCCCTATTACACTGTAATTACCTATGGTTATTTGCCCCAGCATATATTATGACATTATTGCCAATAATCGGCCGGCCGCCGTTTCTATCCCCTATAGTAACACCCTGAGACAGTTGTCTCCAATTACACATCGGACACCAATAACACAGCCGGCACCATGTTTATCTTTAATCCCCGACCGATTTGAGCAGAATAGTAAATTTCAACCAGACCGAGAATTCGTTCCAAAACAGAATAAACAGAGGCTTGCTCTTCATTACCCTTCAGATAAAGTAATCTGGCCAATCTGTAAGTTAATACAGGGTGCAATTGCGGCGTTATGTTAAGCCGATGGATATCTATTACCTCACCATCATACCACCGACGATAATCATCTATAAATTGATCAATAGCGTTTTTATATAATTCAACATCATAATCCAGCTTTTCCTCACTCAAGTAGGTCTTTGATTTCTAAAAGTGGACAAGTTGATATATCTCAAATGCATCCATTCTATGAAATCATTTCCGGGTATATTATTTCATCTGCAGGAATATCATGGAGCACTTTGCGTCCGATCACTTCCGCGCGATCCACCCATTTATATCCATCCCCGGGACTCAAGAGATGAATATCGTTTTCAGAGATTATTTCTCCCTGTCGAATACTCCTCCGGGTTGCAATCGACCGCTCCAATTTAATTTTAGCGCTTAGCACATCCTTTTCAATATACAGATCTTCTGTTCCCATCCAACGCTCTGCAACTCGGATATCCCGAACCATTCGGTATACGCCATCTGGCCCCAATGACCCAGCCTGATCGGTACCTTTCATGCGTCGATCGATCGTAATATGCTTCTCGATTATTTCTGCCCCCAGCCCCAACGCGACTATAGGAGCTGAGATGCCAATAGTATGATCTGAAAAACCTATCTTATATTGTCCATAATTTTTCCTCAAATAAGATATTGTCTGCAGGTTCAAATTATCAGGTGCTGTAGGGTATTGTGAAACACAATGCAGAATAGCAATGTTATCATGATACTTAGTAATAATATCCAAGGCATTATCCAACTCTTTTTTCCCAGCCATACCGGTTGACAAAATAATCGGAATACGGGTCTCGGCCATAGCTTCCAATAATGGCAGATTTGTCAGATCACGACTTGCAACCTTCAATTTATCCGGCGTAAACAATTTTAAAAGAGAAAGACACCCTTTAGCACAAAGGGTTTCGATAAAATCCAACCCTTTGGATTTGGCATATCGATATACTTCATAATGGGCTTGGTCATCCAGTTCGAGGTAAGCCCGATGTTCCCCATACGTAGCTCCAAAAGAATTCGGGGTGTTGTATGGTCTATTCATTTGAGAAACAGTAAGTTCCTCTTTCAAATCCCGACGGGTCATCTTGACTGCATCCATAGGTTGCAGATCCAGGCCGAACACATCTTCCTCTATCGGTCTGCATATCAATTCGATGATCAACTTTGCAATATCGACGGAACCGTTATGGTTTTGCCCAATTTCACCGATAATATATGTCTTTCTCATATTTATATTTTATTTTTGATTGGATTTAATAATCTCATCCATTGTTGCATACAGGCATGCATGTCCATCAAGGTACGATACGACATCTTTTATCGTGAAGCGAGGATTTACCTCAAAAACAGCCTGAAAAATTTTCTGCTGGATACGAAAGTCAGTCAATGTATCTATGGTTAAGCGGATTGTCCGCTTTTCAAGGTCAGCCGGAATCGGATTTAAGATTATTTTAAAATCGTTAGGATGAGTATAAATATAATTTGTTACGTGTTCGTGATATACTTTCTCCACCGTCTTCCGAGCAACAAGTTCCAATGCTGCCAGTGTAACATATTCAGCCCAAAAGCCAAAATGGGTTTTTATGGTTGGAGTATGATTGCTCGTACAAAATGATACATAATCTGCATCGATATTTTCACTCGCTAAAATCAATGAATCAAGCGATTCAATATCTAAGAAAGGATTATCAGCACAAATTCTGATAATTTTCGAAATCCCATAATATCGGGCTGCTTGAATAAAGCGATCCAAGACATCATTTTCATCTCCCCGAAAGCATTTCATCCTGTGTTCCCGAACTAAATCGCATATGGCATCATCAGGAGATGATGATGTTGTTGCCACAATAATACTGTCAGTCAACTTACACTGTGTTAATCGAGAAAGCAGAATGCTGAGTATTCCATCATTTCCGTAAAACGGAAGAATCATTTTAGACGGCAGCCGGGTTGACCCAGTACGAGCCTGAATTATTATTCCAAGCTTATTCATTAATATTTATTGTATTGGTCTTATTTTATATATAGAGGTTAATCCACTTTCGAGTAAAATCCAGTTTAATTATATGTTATGGATTTAGGCTTTAACAGATGGCTGTATACCTGCCTGAAGAAGGTTCCTATTATACCTTCGCGGTAAACAATCCTATGTTTCCATCGATTTGCCATCCAGCGACGAAACTTAAACCAGATTATCTGAACAAAACCTTTTTCAGGAAATTTTTCGCTAAATTCGGGATGTAAAATATCATTCAAGACCCGCTTTTCAAGTTTTACATCCCGTTCAAAGGGAGGAATCAATGCTGCATCCAATCCTAAATTGTCAATTGAAATGGCATTCATACAATTCAAAAAACGATGCATATTCATGCGGCTTGCCATTGCATAAAGTTCCGGCCAATCGATTACATCAGCATGGCGTCGAACAAACATGGCCCAATCGACCACATGCCTGACACCAATCTCCTCGGCGGCAAAATGTGCAGCGGCATGGCGTAAGAGAAAGAGCGCATTGAATCGGGGCGACGGAAGATAAATACTCGCACGTCCCAACCGGATCATTTCTCCGGGTATTTCGGCATATTTTTTCAAGAGCCGTTCTATATCCCGATTCGAGGCATGGGCATGTATATTCAAAAAATCGTAATGATTTTCGACCAAAACTCCGTCAAAAAGAAAAACCGTATGATGATGTTTATCTTCATCAATCTGAATACTCCGCTCGTGATATAATAATTCATCCGCCTCTTCCTGCCTGCCAAAAAGCCAAATATCAATATCTCCACATGGACGATGCTCCGGACGCGGATAATAAAGACTCAACCCATATCCTTTCAGGAGCATTAGCGGAATGGAATGCGATATATAGAAATCCGCGATTTCAGTCAGAACTTTTTCCTGTTTCTGGTAACAATGCTCTATCTGCTCAACATGGTAAGCCCACTGTACACGTAAAGACAACGATAAATTCTCTTCCGCATGAAATAGCCGTAAAGCATCCCAGATCAACGCTCCCGTCCCCTGTTGGAAGGAAAGATCATAGATTTTCTGCCATTGCTTATCAGAAACTACCATTGGCATTTCCGCAGATCGTTGCGCCTGCAATCCGATGCGCAATAGAGAAAAATATGTCTTTTCGATATCAGTCATCTACCTCTGTCCTTATACATGCTCTGGTAGTACTCTTGGTATTCGCCAGAAGTTATGTCGTCCATCCATTTTTGGTTTTGGAGGTACCAGCGGACAGTTTTTTCGATTCCTTCCTCGAACTGCAGGCTGGGCTCCCAGCCCAGTTCGCGCTTGAGCTTGCGCGAGTCTATGGCGTATCTCAGATCGTGGCCTGCGCGGTCGGTGACGTACGTGATAAGCTTCTCCGACGACCCCTCGGGGTTGCCCAGCAGCCTGTCTACCGTCCGTACGATGACCCGTATCAGGTCGATGTTCTTCCATTCGTTGAAGCCCCCGATGTTGTACGTCTCGGCGACCTTGCCCCTGTGGAAGATCACGTCGATGGCCCGTGCATGATCCTCGACGTACAGCCAGTCGCGCACGTTCTGCCCGCGGCCGTACACGGGCAGCGGCTTTCGGTGGCGGATGTTGTTGATGAACAGCGGAATGAGCTTCTCCGGAAACTGGTAGGGCCCGTAGTTGTTCGAGCAGTTGGTCACCAGCGTCGGCATCCCGTACGTGTCGTGGTAAGCCCGCACGAAGTGGTCGGACGAGGCTTTCGAGGCCGAGTAGGGGCTGTGCGGCGCGTACTTCGTCTCTTCGGTGAAGAACTCCTCGCCGAAGGGCCCGCCGCCGCTCTCCCCGCCCGCAGCATCTCCCTCGGGACGGGTCAGCTCCAGCGCCCCGTACACCTCGTCGGTGGAGATGTGGTAGAACAATTTGCCCTCCCACTTGCCGTCCCAGTATTCCCGTGCCGCCTCGAGCAGCGAGAGCGTGCCCAGGACGTTCGTACGCGCGAAGGTGAACGGATCCCTGATCGAGCGGTCGACATGGCTTTCGGCCGCAAGGTGGATGACCCCGTCGATGTCATACTGCCCGAACAGCGCCCGCAGCATATCCAGGTCGCAGATGTCACCCTTCTCGAACACGTAGTTCGAGGAATCCTCGATGTCCCGCAGGTTGGCAAGGTTCCCCGCGTAGGTCAGTTTGTCCAGGTTAACGATCCGGTAATCCGGATATTTCGTCACGAACAGGCGTACTACGTGCGAGCCGATAAAGCCCGCTCCGCCCGTAATCAGGATGGTGCGTTTTGGTGCCATTATCTCGTATCTTATATTTGATTTTCTCGTTCGGAATAAGTTTCCACCATTTCAGCAAACCGGGAAGACCAGGCCGGCCAGCTCAATTTTTCTTTATATAATCTCCTTGCATTTTCAGACAATCCGGAAAATTCCTGCTTGCATATGCACTCCTTTATCTTGTTGGCAAAATCGGCTCCCGTACCTGTCAGGGGAAGCCTGTATCCGTTCACGCCGTTCACGACATAATTAGCTATTCCGCCGGTATCGGTCGTGAAAACGGGGATTCCGTAAGCCGCAGCCTCGCAATACACGATGGCAGAGCATTCCGCGCGTGTCGGCAACAACAGAATATCGGCTTGCTGCCAAAGTTGCACATACTGGTGATATTGTTCGGGAATATTCTTATTCAAAAAGCCGATGTTTTTAACATGCGGATTATCCCGGTGTTTTTGAGGCAGGTCTTTAATACCTGCGACATACAGCGTCGCACGGATACCGGCGGCATTAAGCTGCATGACCGTATCTACAGCAATCTCGCCGCCCTTCCGCTCCCAGTCGACCCCGGAAAACAGTATGCGGAGCAAATACCCCCCCCCTGCAAACTCCTGTTTAACAGGAGTTTGTATCTTATTTTCATCGATATTGGCACCAAACTCTATCACATTCAGTTTAGACGCCGGAATGTGGTAATAATCCCGGGCCGAGTTACTCGCCCATTCAGAAGAATGAATAATTACCGAAGCCTTATCCAAAGCCCGCTGTTCGATGGTGTTTCCATATCTGACGCTGCATGCGGCGAGGTTCGGCCAATAATAGTCGACCATCAGTTCAAAGGTGGCATCGCTGAGGTAGAATACCGGTTTATCCGTTTCGATCCGGGACAGCACCTGGGAGCCTCCGCTGAAAAACAGCATGTCGCATCCTGCAATCAGTTTTTTATCGATGCTGTGCGCTTCCATCCGGGCAATCAGCGGGATGTGGGAGTAGACGATATTCTTTCCCGTAAGTTTTGCATACAAATGGTACAGTCCCAGGATAAACTTGGAAAAAAACGGGGTGGTATAGGGGATCCATCGCACCGTATATCCGGCCTGTTCGATCGACTCCCGGATCTTGAAAATTGTGCCGCTCCATGCCTTCCGGTCGATGAAGGGGTTTGCCTTACTGACATAGCCAAAAGTTATTTTCGCCATATCTATTGTCGTTGAAGTCGTTTCATGCAGTAGATCAAGGCCTCCCTCCAGTGCGGGATGTCCATTTGGAAGGTCTCTTTGAATTTGGTCTTGTCCAGCACCGAGTAGGCCGGGCGCTGGGCCTTGGTCGGGAATTCCGACGTGTGGCAGGGGATGATGCGGCATGTGTCATGTCCCGCGGCCGCGGCGATCTCCACCGCAAAGTCGTACCACGAGCACACGCCCTCGTCGGTGAAGTGGTACACCCCCTCGTTGCCCGTGTAGCGCCCCGCCTCGATCAGGGAGAAGATCGCAAGCGCCAGGTCTCCGGCGTAGGTCGGAGTGCCCACCTGGTCGAAGACCACGCGCAGCGTCTCGCGCTCCGAGGTCAGCCGCAGCATCGTCTTCAGAAAGTTGTTCCCGTACTCCGAATAGAGCCACGCCGTGCGCAGGATCAGGTAGCGGCACCCCGAGGCCTTCACCGCCTCCTCGCCCGCCAGCTTCGTACGCCCGTAGGCCCCCAGCGGCGAGGTCGCCATATCTTCCGTGTAGGGCGTATGCCCCGTGCCGTCGAAGACGTAGTCCGTCGAGACGTGGATCAGCGTCGCCCCCGTCTCCTTGGCCGCTGCCGCGAGGTATGCCGCGGCCTTGTGGTTGAGCAGGTCGGCCCTTGCCTCGTCCTCCTCGGCACGCTCCACGTTCGTGTAGGCCGCACAGTTGACGATCACGTCGATACGCTGTTCCTTGACCGTTTGAAGCACCGCCCCGGCGTCGGTGATGTCCAGCTCCGCGACGTCGGTGGCCAGGTAGTTGTTGGGCGACACGCTCCCCAGCTGCCGCAGCGAGCTCCCCAACTGTCCGTTGGCGCCCGTAATCAGGATATTAAGCATAGTAGTCCGTATTATAGTCGAACAGTCCCGCGGCCTCTTCCAGCCGCGGGTGGCAACTGTCCTTGGGCGAGAGGACGACATCCCCCGGTGCCAGGTGCCAGTCGATACCCAGCGAGGGGTCGTCCCACGCGATGGCGCCCTCCGATTCGGGGGCATAGGGGTTGTCGCACTTGTATTGGAATACAGCCTCGTCGCTCAGCACCGAGAAGCCGTGCGCGAAGCCCCGCGGTACGAAGAACTGCCGTTTGTTGTCCCCCGAGAGCTCCACGGAGACGTGCCGCCCGAACGTGGGCGAGCCCCGGCGGATGTCCACAGCGACGTCCAGCACGCGGCCCCGGACAACGCGCACCAGTTTCGACTGTGCATGCGCCCCCCGCTGGAAGTGAAGACCGCGAAGAACGCCGTACTTCGACATCGACTCGTTGTCCTGCACGAACCGCACGGGGCGTACGAGCCTGCCGAAGGACTGCTCAGAATAGCTCTCGAAGAAATAACCCCGAGCGTCCCCGAAGACATCGGGTTCGAGGATGACCACTCCTTCTATTTCGGTAGGGATGACTTTCATGGTTTTAGCGTCGGTTTTCGTCGGTGAGTTTCAACAGGTACTGCCCGTACTGGTTCCTGAGCATCGGCTGCGCCAACTCCCGGAGCTTAGCGGCCGTGATCCAGCCGTTATGGTAGGCGATGCCCTCCAGGCAGGCGATCTTGAGACCCTGGCGTTTCTCGATGACCTCCACGAAGATCGAGGCTTCGGCCAGAGAGTCGTGCGTGCCCGTGTCCAGCCACGCGAAGCCGCGCTGAAGCGTCTGCACCTTCAGCTCGCCGCGCTGCAGGAAACACTGGTTGACGCTCGTGATCTCAAGCTCCCCGCGCGCCGAGGGCTTGATACCCTTGGCGACATCGACGACCTTGTTGGGGTAGAAGTAGAGACCCACCACCGCGTAGTTCGATTTCGGGTGCGCCGGTTTCTCCTCGATCGACAGGCAGTTGCCCGCAGCGTCGAACTCCGCGACCCCGTAGCGCTGAGGATCGTCGACCCGGTAGCCGAAAACTGTGGCCTTGCCATCCTCCTCGGCCGTGCGTACCGCCTCGCGAAGAAGGCCCGTGAAGCCCGAGCCGTGGAAGATGTTGTCGCCCAGAACCAGACACACGGAGTCATTGCCGATGAAATCCGAGCCGATCAGGAAAGCCTGGGCAAGACCGTCCGGGGACGGCTGCTCGGCATAGCTGATGCGAACCCCGTAGTCGGAGCCGTCGCCCAGCAAACGACGGAAACCGCCCAAATCCTCTGGCGTAGAGATCAGGAGGATGTCGCGGATACCAGCCAGAAACAACGCCGATAAAGGGTAGTAGACCATCGGCTTGTCGTAAACAGGCAACAACTGCTTGCTGACGCCCTTCGTGATCGGGTACAACCGTGTACCGCTGCCACCCGCCAAGATGATGCCTTTCATTTATCAGTAAGTTAAATCTATTTTATAGAAATGCGTCCCGAACATACAGGGTCGCGAACAAAAAATCAAACCTTATCCATGACCTGCTGCAACCAGAAAAAAAATCCGGTACGGCTGATATGAGTCTTGTAACCCAGCCGGCGAATAACGCCCATGAATTTCGTGTCGCGGCGGATATGCCACTGCATGAAATGATACAACCCGAACGTGGCCAGAAGACCCATGCCGACGACCGCATACAGTTGGACGGCGATGGAAAAACCGGCTGCTTCGAACGCCCACCAGCATAATACGACCGCCATATTCAATCCCAAGATAGCCAATGTCGTCGCGACATGGGAACAACCCATCTCGATGAACATATGGTGCAAGTGCGTCTTATCGGGACGGAATGGCGACGAGCCCTTCAGCATACGCGTCGACATCACGCGCAGCGTATCGAACACGGGAACCGACAACACCGCCAGCGTGAACGGTACAAGCCCTACATTCGGGTCGACAACGGCTGCGATCCGCGAGCCGGATTGCAGGATAGCGATCACGAAGACAGACATGACAGTGCCCATGACCAACGTCCCGCCGTCGCCGATGAACATCTTCGAGGTTTTACCGAAAACATTGTGCAGGAAGAAGGGAATCAGGGCCCCGACCGAAACTACCGCCAGGATCGTCATCGCCTCTTCGCCGGCGAGATGGAAAAGTATGCCGAAGATGGTGCAGGCCATGATACAATAGCCCGAAGAAAGACCATTTACGCCGTCCATCAGGTTGATGGCGTTGATAATGCCAACGGTGGCAAAAACAGTCAGCGGCACGGCATACCAGGAAGAGATCGGCCCGATGCCCCACAAACCGTGGAAGTCGTTTATGCAATAGCCGCCGACAAAGACCAGCAACAGCACGACGACGATCTCGATCAAAAGCCGCAGGGAAGGGGAAAGGTTCAGGATATCGTCCATCGTACCGGTATAGAGCATCGCCATCATGGCCATGATCACGACGGGCAGTCCGGAGCAGTCCACGACGGCGCTCATGCACCCGATCGCGATCACGACCCCGAAGAAAACGGCGACGCCGCCCAGGACAGGAACCGGCGTACGTTGCAATTTACGGGCATCCGGATTATCGACAATGTTTTTCAACAGCGCGATTTTCACCAGTTTAGGGTGGATCCAGCCGACTAAGAAAAGGGCTATAAAGAAAGGAATGATGACTGTGTAGCAAAGAGGCGTTGCCATACTAATTCATTTTATTATCCGGAAAAGGAAGAGGGTTTTACATCGACAGCAATCAAATGGAATTCAACAGGCTTATTCATTTATGCGATATGCCGTTCCATTTCAGCCTCCAGTCGCGCCCCGACACTTTCGGCAATATAATGTATGACATAAGAAGTGCAATAATACCATGCGTCGCCGCGCACGGGCAGCGTCAGGCTGTAATCGTACATGAACCGGGCAATCCGCCGCGCTGCGGATTTATCGACAGGGAGGGCATTGCCCTGCAATGCGACCTCGTACATCCGCCCCAGCGTACAGAGGTACCCCTCGTCGAAATTCAGGGGGTCGGCAGGGACACGTACGCACCTGCGGTAATACCCCGCCGCCCGCCTTGTCGCGGTATCGTTCCCCAAGTCGGGAAACATCCAGGCAACCCGGTTCATCACCCCGATACGTTCCAATGCGACCTCGAACGACACCCCCGGCCAGCAGCCGTCAGCATCCAGGGCGGATGTCCAGCCGGCCAACTGCCGTTTCAGGAACAGCAGGTATTCGTCATCGGCAGCCGGCGCGGGATAGAGCAGGTCGGCCGCACACATGCAGACGCCCGTCTGCTGAAACAGGCTGTTTCCCGGCCGGGCACCGACACCGCCCATAAAATCCCGGACAAGTGCGTCCGCAGCCCGGTAACAACAGTTTTTCTTCCGCAGATCGGCGGGAAATACCGTTTCGCAGGCAAGCGAATACATGGCATGTACCATCCGGCTACGGATCGCTGTATCGGGCTCGTGTTCAGAGCGTTCAGACAGCACCCAGAACAAGCTGTCAATTCTGTTGCGGAAGGTTTCCTCCGTACCGAATTCCCCGGCAGGCGCCACGGACGACACCAATTCACAGCCCGCGACAAAAGCCCTTGCCAACGACACCAGGCGCACGTTCGTCGCTTGGGCGGGATCGGCATCCAGCAGCAACGGCAGCATTTTTTTCAGGTAATTCGGTGTCATGTCAGTAATTTATCGGAACCGGAACAGTTCTTTTTGCAGGCTTATAGTGCCAAGGATCATATTTTTTCGACCAATGCGGACGGAATGGAAGCGGTAGCGACCGCCGTGATGCCGTCGATCTTGACGACGACACGTCTGTCCCGGGTGTTTTTCACCCGCATGAACGTGCCTTCGACACCCATGAATACGCCGTCCTTAATCCTCACCTTGTCGCCTTTCGACAATGCGACCTCTTCGGGCGAAAGGAAAATCACCGGTTCGTCGATATTGGCGGCCACGGCGATAAAATTGCGCATCTGGGACTCGGGTACGGTCATAATCTGGTTCTCGCCGTTTTGCTGATGCATCACATAGCGCAGAATCGGCAGCCTGAATGTCTTCAGGTCGTCGATAACTTCACGCGTGGAACGGACGAAAATATAGTTGTGCACCGCAGCTTCCCGTACCCGGGAAAACCGGCCCTTGGAATCCCGGCGGCGTACGACCCTTACCGGCACGAAATTCTCGATATCCAGTTTGTCGAGATACTCCTTGGTGGAGAGTTCGCGCTGATAGGTAACCCGAAGCACATACCATTTGGTATCTGTAACCTGACAGTCCATTATTGCGATCCGTTAAGTCGGTATTCGGCACCCGAAAAGGGCGTATAGTTGAGAAAAAAGCGTTCCATGGGGACATTGAAAACCTCGTAAAACTAAGATTTTCAACCAATTACGCGCCTCCCATAAGAACACCTCCGTATTTTAAAGTGCGGTCTCTATGTAAGAGACCTTTATAACTTTCGCAAAAGTACTAAAAATAAAGTATATACCCAAATTTTTTAAACCATATTTTTATTTACAACGCCGCTTGTTTCTGTAAAAAAAAATTTGAATATCAAAAACTTATTATTTTTATCCTGATTGTTTGCAAGAATTGCTCACTAAGTGGATGAATTCAGTACTCTTTTAATCCGATTCGGGCTATTTGCAGGCAATAGTTAAGCAGTGTTAGAAAAAACACCCTTCATTATATGTCATCCAATTGATTATCAGACGGCAACTAAAATGTAACTATCTCTTACATAGAGACCTTACACGTATAAGGATGCTATCAGGCTCCGGTTCGCCTGGTCGATAACGGAGTTTTCGAGCGAGGCCAGGTAAATCTGCGTGGTTTTTTCCGAAGCATGTCCCATTCCCGCACTGATGACCGACAACGGAATGTTATGGTTCCGGGCAGCAGTCGCCCACGTATGCCGCGAGGTATAGGAGGAGAGCGGGACTTCGAGCCCCAGCAAACCGGACAGCTTTTTCAACCGACGATTATAATAGTCAAGGGCCGTACGGTATTGGGAAAACGCCCTGACCGGATCGTCCGAACTGAGCAGCGGAAAAACATAGCCGGATATGCGCCCTGCACCG
>ENA-OPRW01001919-OPRW01001919.1-human-gut-metagenome-genome-assembly--contig:-NODE-1919-length-12731-cov-3.439965_pt1 | contig 12731 bp, 10 predicted proteins | sample MGYA00241898_ERZ501890 | MGnify/ENA primary metagenome ERZ501890 (study PRJEB25962, sample SAMEA2042216) | human gut metagenome | biome: human gut; feature: human-associated habitat; material: faeces... | reverse complement strand
TGGCCAGCCACGAGCGAAGCGCTTCACCAAACGTGCGCAATATGCCGGTTTTCACCATGTACGCTCCCCAAACAAGGAGCGCAACGGCGCTGGCGCTGTGCAGAAGGAATGTGTACACCGATCAAAATCCGAGGGAAAAAGGCGCTGCGGGTGCTTCCATTGTAGGACTCAGCCCGTAACAGCATGACTTTTAGCGCTCGGCAAGAACGCCGGCTTTTCGAAGCATCTGCAGCACGGCCTCGCGCGGCAGCGCGGCGATCCGGCCTCCGTCGTATGCGGCCGTATCGTGAGCGGTAAAAAGCGCATTGAGGATGGCTTCTTCGGTTGACTCTATGGCGGCCATGAAGAGCGGCGTCATATCGTCACTGCGGACTGTGGGGCCGCCTTCGAGCAGGCCGTAAGGGGCTTCATGACGAACCCGCATGGAGGGTGCCGTTGAAAAGGCCAGAGCGAAATCCCCCGATCCGTTGGAGGCAATGCCGCCGGTGCGGGTCATGCCCATAAATGCCCGTTCGGCCAGACGCTCGAGCGAACGCTGCGTGAGCGGCGCATCCGTTGCTGCAATCATCATGATGGAGCCGTCGGCAGACCCGGCCGCGTCTTTGACTCGTTCGGCCCATCCCGCGGGCATGGCTTGCGTGAGAAGCTTTTCATTGCTCCAGCCGCCGAGCTGCCGGCCGACTTCAACGCCCTTTACGGTGAGAAAGCCGCCGAAGTTGGCCTGAACAATAACCCCGACGGTCCAGCCGCCTAAGCTTTCGGGGAGTTTGCGCGATGCGGTGCCGATACCGGCCTTGAAGCCGAAGGCAACAGTGCCGGTGCCTGCACCGCAGCAGCCTTCTTCAACCGGACCGGATTCCGCCCTGCGCAGCGCTTCAATAACGTGGTCGGGGGCAACGAATCGTGCGCGGATGTCGTTGACGCGGCCGTCATTCGTTTCGCCGACAAAGGCGTTCACGCTTTTGACCGCTTCATTGCCCGGCTGCTCGAGCGTCCAGGAGAGGAGCCCTTCAATCCCGGCGGCGACACTGAGCGTGTTAGTGAGAACAATCGGCGTTTCAAGCGTGCCGAGTTCGTTGATCTGAGGAATTCCCGCGGACTTGCCAAAGCCGTTTCCGACAAATACGCCGGCGGGCACTTTTTCCTGAAAAACATTGCCGCTGTGCGGGAGGATGGCCGTCACGCCCGTGTGCATGCCGTATGTGTCGTCTTCCAAGGTAACTTGGCCGACTTTCACTCCCGGCACATCGGTTACGGCATTGAATTTGCCGGCGGGCAGGATACCGATATGGATGCCGTAACTGCGGACTCGATTGTTGGTCATTTAGTCAGCTCTTCTTCGAGGTTGATGGTTTGAAGATTCTATTGCCGATACCTTTTTTGCGGTATGGGACTGTCGGCGTTGTCTGCATGCGTCGAGAACCGACGCGATGTCATGGATGATGTTTTCAAAATGGTGTGAAAACAAATTATTGCTTGAAAACGAAAGGAATCCTTTTGAAAAAAAGAGAGGAGATTTTGAATGACCAATACGATTAGCAGTGCATCTCAAACTGTTCGTGCTTTTAATGTCGGCACGCTGGGCGACTGCAGCGCATGGGACGACAATCTTGGTGCGGCTCCATTGGAGTGGCTGTATGCAGAGGAAGCGTCCAGTTTCATGTCCGGCACGGGAGGCGATGAGGTCTGCGAAAGCGGCATCGGCTTTGCTCGGGAGCCAGAGGGCTGCTGCATGTGCTCTTTTGGATTTGATGCCGTGGGAGTTCGCAGCGGTGATTCGGAGCTCCTCGAAAGCATGAGGGATAGAAATGTGCGCCATGCTTCGGGCGAGATCGATGTGTGGAAATCCTCTGTCGGAAATGATGAGCTGGATTCCGACAAGCAAAGTTTTTGGGTTCAAAACGGCATAGGCCGGCGATTTTTGAGTCCCGATGTCTTTTCCGATGGTCTTTATACAGGCGGCGAATCTTTTTGGAGCCGCCTCTCGGGGAGTTCTGCGCAGTGGCTGCGCAAGTTTGGTTTTTATAAGAAATAAGCAGCCGGCTGCTTTATCAATCCTCTGTTTTCCTTATCATTTTTTCTTAATGCAGCGATCTGATTGGAATATGTCTTTCCATCAAAGTCATTTAACGGCTTGGTTATCCATAACCTTATGGTCACTTTGAGAATAGACAGTTCCAATTTCTGCGCAGAATCAAAATCTACTTCTAATGGATTAGAGCTAAAGATCTATCTACACTAGTCCACGGTGCCTGACGAAATTTCACACATCTTCACGAACCTCACTGATCCGATCCATCGGGCAGAGAAGATGCCGAAGTCCCATTCGAACAGGCGAACAACACCGAAAAAGGACAAAGGAGACCTTTATGCCCGATCACAACGCTCATGGAGTCGGTTTCAAACGGATGCGCATGGCAGGGCTGCTGCCTGCGGCTGCACTCATTCTTGCCGTCTTTGCGCCTTCAACAGTCAGTGCTGCAGAAGTCAAACTTGCCGGCGCTGTCGTTTCCGGTCTTTTCTATTCCAAGGCAGAAAGCGCAGAGCATTCGAATCTGGTTCTCGCGGGTGTCGGTGAGGCACCGGACGATACGTGTTTCAAAATTCTTGGAAGAGAGGATTTAGGGAACGGCTATTACGTTCGGTTTAATCTCACGAGCAATGTAACGTCTGATACCGGCTCATTTTCCGGACACAACGGGCTTTTCAGCTCCACATACATGTCGTTTGGCAATCAGCAGTTTGAAGTCACTGCCGGCCGTATGTCCGGGCTTACCGTTTCCGGTGATCCGTATTCGGTCTATGCTGCGACGCATGCCAATATGACTTATGCCCAGCTTGCTGGGATTGCGCCGGCAAACATTACGTTCCAAGCCGGTGCGCTCACTAATGCAGTCGCATTCACAACGCATGGCAGCCGATTTGTGGTGCGCGGTGTTTATTCGAATGGTGATTCAAACATCGGCGACAGCGGAGACACGGAAGCGACTGAAGACTGGTCCGACCGCCGCCATGTGGCGCAGCTCGGCGCCATGTGGCTGGGCGACAAACTCAAGACCGCGGTGGTTTATTCGTTTGAAATGCCCGGACAATTGGCCAATGCAGACGGTTCCCGCGATGTTCGGCGCAAAAACACGCATGCGCTTCATTTAATCGGGAGCTGGCATTTCGCCGGCAAGCAGGGGCCCGGCATCGCCGGCATCCTTTATGCAAGCCGCAACGAGTGGCGTATTGGCGCTGTGCCCGATCTCTCTACATTTGTGGGTGACGGCTGTATCGGAAGCAGTCAGGAGGGTCTTGACAATGTTGCGGTCCATGTCAGTGCGAAATATCCCGTTGGCCGTCATCTCTTTACCGCCGCGGCCGGTTACCTGCATTCCAAATGGAACGGAGAATCTACGAAGAGCGGCTATACCGAAGGTTCCATGGTGATGGGCGGCGTGGTTTATTACTACAGCCTTTCGAAAAGCACGAGGTGCTATGCCGCGGCAAGCTGGGCTGACGGCCGCAAGCTCCTTGACGCCGCACCGCGACTGAACCGAGTCATGGGAACGGTCGGTTTGATGAAGTATTTCTAATTCATATAAATCGAAATCATCACGGTTAAGCTAGCCATTGTTATGTTTACAGAAAAGATTTCTTTCGTAAACGGTTGGACAGCCTTAACTAGTGCTAATGGATTAGTTTCAAAACTGTAACTACTCTTCTTCAAAGCACAACGCGCTGTCTCTGAATCTGCAGGACCAGAAGGCAGATTCAGGCGCGCGTTGATGCTGCCTATGTAAGAAGGAGCTCTCTCAATGCAATATAACCATCATCGTTCGCACGCCTGCACTTTGCTTTGCACTGCCTTGGCACTGGCTTTCGGATGCGCAGCCGCGCACGCTGCGGATGTCAAAATTTCCGGCAGCGTCATCACCGGTCTCTATTTCAATAAAGTTGAAGGCGCTGATAACGGCAGCCTCAAAATGGGCGGTATGGGTGAATTGCCTGGTGATCCGCATTTGATGCTGACTGCTCGAGAGGACCTTGGCAACGGTTGGTACACGGGTGCTCAGCTGCAGAACAGGTTCTATCCGGATTCCGGCACCTTCCGCTCCAATGGGTATTTGTTTGATGCCCAGTCTCGTCTTTTCGTCGGCAACGATCAGATCGAATTTTCATTCGGCCGTATGGCTGGTTTGACTGTGGCCGGCCGCCCGTATTCTGTTTATGGGAAGACGAATGCCAACATGACATTCGCCTCACTCGGCGGCATTGCACCGGCCAATATCATGTTCCAGCCGGGTGATCTTTCCAATGCGATCGCCTTCTCAACCAATGCTCAGTCGGGTCTCTTCGTCCGCGGCGTTTATTCAAACGGCGACTCGGTCAATGGCACGGATACGGAAACGACTGAAGACTGGTCTGACCGTCGTCACGTTGCTCAGTTCAGTACGGGCTGGACGGGCGATCATCTGAAAACGGCCGTGGTGTATTCCTTTGAAATGCCGGGGAACGTCAAGAATGCAGACGGCACTCGTCCAGGGGAACGCAAGAAGAATACGCATGCCGTGCATTTGATCGCCAGCTACGATTTCGGCGGACCGGCAGTTTCAGGCATTCTGTATGCCAGTCAAAACGACTGGCGAATTGGGCCGGTGAGCGATTTGTCAGTGATTGTCGGCGGCAGTGATGTTGTCAGCAAAAGCGAAGAAGGTCTGGACAATCTGGCAGTCTTCATGAGCGCCAAATATCCTATTGGCCAGCACACGATCAGCGGTTCTGTCGGCTTCTTGAAGAGCAAGTGGCAGGGTGCTGAAACGAAAGTTGGACATGATGAAGGTACCATGACGATGGCCGGTCTGGTTTACTACTACAACTTCTCAAAGCGCACAAACTTCTATGGCGCAGCGAGCTGGTCTGACGGCAAGAAGCTGCTCGACGGCGTCAACCGCTTCAACCAGGTGCTGACGGCTGTGGGGCTCATGCACCGCTTCTGATCATCCTTCCTCCAGCCTGCATGGCCAAAAGCTGTGCAGGCTGGAACCGTCGGCAATCTTTGGACTGCGGGAACTAGAGCGCAAGTGAGCTTTCAAATGAGGCTCTAAAATTCGGCCGCACTATGATTTTGCGGCCGCTGCGTTCAATCAAACCTCGCTTGATCCAATCGGAGAGCAATCGATTGACAACGGCTCGGGTGGCGTGAATCATCAAGGCTAATTCGTCTACTGTCGGCTCAATCGGAAGCAACCCGACTGAATTCTCTTCTCCGCCAATGGCCAGAAGCGAAAGAAACAGTCTTGCCAGACGCACAGGAACGGGATCGAGACCGTTGACGAGCAGTCCGTCGAGTTGCGCTTCGTGATTCCATGCCAGTGTGCGCAGGTATTCGAGCTCTATGCCGGGGTGATCGGCTAGAACTGCAAAGCATCTCTGCGCCGCAGACGTACGGGAGAAAGTGTGCGGATGGTGAGCTCCAGCGGCCGCTTATGGAGCAGGGCTTTGGGGCCTCCGAGAATGGTTCGTGGCACAAATAAGGCAGTCATGCGCGGACCGCGAGTGCGCGGTGCGCAGGTGGCGAGTATGCCTTGATCAATCCAATATACAAAGGATTCTCTCCCAAAAGCATGATCGATGTGCGCAGGAAGTTCGACCACAGGCGCATCCACAAAAAGTTTTTCGAGCAGCGGCGGGGCGGGGTGAAAGCGCCACGGACATTTGGAGTACAAAATCCCCGGCTCGAGGAGCGGAATGAGTTCTTTGGGCATGCGCGGTTTGTTCATCCAATGGATGTTCTGCAGTGGGGACTCAAAAAAATGAAGCCGAGCGGACTGCTTGGTCTTATGCGGATTGACTTTATCTGAAAACAGCCGCCCGAAGCGCGTGAGCGCGGCGGGCGGCGTTTGCCGCAGCGGCAGGCAGATGCGCCTGTGATCTGCGGCGATGCGGAAGGCTGATGCGGACTGCTTAGACGCGGCCGGCCTCAATGGCCTTAATGGCGTTCTCAGCGGCTACGCGGCCGGAAGTCATGGCAAAGGACGAGGCAGAGCCTTCGCAGCGAAGGTCGTAAGACGAATCATAGAGGCCGCCGATATCCTGTCCAACAACATAAAGGTTCGGGATGACGTTCCCCTGCGGATTCTTGGCTTCGAACTGCGGCGTCACGGTTACCCCGCCCAACGTCAGGAAGAAGCAGCGCACGCCTTTGAGGGCGTAGTAGGGACCTTTATTCAGGTTGAACGCCCGCAGATGTTCGGGCTTGCGGCTGAATTCTTCATCAACGCCGGTTTTCGCGAATTCGTTGACGCGCTTCATGCTCGACTCAAGATTCTCTGGCGGCACGCCAATTTGCTGGGCAAGTTCTTTGACGGTATCTGCCTTGAAGGCCCAGCCGCGCTCATAGCCCATTTCGAGCGTCTTCGGCAACGCCTTAAGCGGTACGCCGGCCAGCACGATGGCGTTGAAAGGCAGTACGGCGCCCTTGTTAATCAGATCATCGATCATGGATTGGTCGAAGATCGTGTAGAGCACGCCGCCCGCGCTCGTCATGGCATTGTAGACGTCGACAAACACGGCGCCGCGCGACTCATTGAAGAAGCGCTTGCCTTCATGATTGACCCAGAGCCACGGCTGAGCCAGTGCGCAGCGGCCTTGCTTGAGTTCGTCGGGGCCCGAGAACTGGTTGATCGGCGGAACGTCCGGAAGATACGGTGCATTGCCGGCAACGGCGTGCATGCCGGCAACGTTGGCGCCGACCAAGCGAGCCATCGTGATGCCGTCGCCGGTGCGTCCGTCCACTACCGGCCCGCGGAGCCAAATCGGTTCGACCATGCCGAGCGCCGAGGAGTCCGTAACGTTCTGAGCGAGCATTTCCTTATTGGCAGCAAAGCCGCCGGTGGGGAATCCCTGGTAGTGCAGCCGTCCCGCGCCGCCGGTGGCGATGATCACCTTCTTGGCATGCAGAATAATGGTGTTGCCCTTGGCATCTCTGGCTTCAACACCAGTGACCTTGCCGTTGTTCATGATGAGACGCTGCGCTGAGGTTTGCGTACGGAGTTCGCCGCCGCCCTGACGAATGCTCTTCACAAAGAGTTCGATTACCTTGGCCGCGCCGCCGACAAACAAGTGCCACGTCATGAGCGATTCGTGCTTATCGTACATGGTGCGGATGCCGCGGAACTCAATGCCCATGTCCTGAATTTCGTCAATCGTTTGACGGGACTCTTCAATCAGCACACGAAGGACGGCCGGATCACAGCGATAGTGGTGGAACTGCAAAGCCGCGTCGAGCACCTGCTGCACAGTCGTCTTAATACCGTGCTCCTTCTGGTAGCGCGTACCGACGCCGAGCGAACCCTCCGGGAACAGCCCTGCGCCGCCGAGGAACGCTTCTTTTTCAAGCACGATCGGCTTTACGCCTTTCTTAACGGCAGCGTTCGCGGCAGCAAGGCCGGCAAGACCGCCGCCCACGATGACCAGGTCGACCTTCTTTTCAACGACGGCGGCCTGAACGATGGCTGGGGCTGCTGCAAAAGCAGCGGCAGCGGCAGTAGAGCCGAGAAATTGGCGGCGATTGAACTTAGGCATATGAATCTCCTTGTTTCAGAAGCCGATGGCGGCTTCTTGAATTTCAGTCTGCAGTCCCATGGGTTAAGTTTCGCGTTTGAGACTGCAAGTTCGGGAAAGATTAGATTTGGAGAGCCTTTTCGTCTGTGCGCCAGCGCACAATGCATCGTTTGTTTTTTTAAGGATTAACGCTATCTCTTCATATGTTTACCAATGTTGTACGGCATTTAAAACCGCTTTGACCAAGCGCCGTCTTTGCCGCTCTGGCCTGAGGTTAAAAGGCTGCGGAGACCTTGAATAAAGCGGTGAAATCATCGACGGACCGCTGAGGATGCCGATGCAATCAGCGAGGTCTCCGAAATCCATCAAGAACTCTGGGCAAAAGGCCTGAGGACGAGTGCGGCAAGATGATCGACATTTGTCAAACTCCCCTCCAAACACTTCGGCCGCACCGGCCAGCATCTAAAGAGGACAAACTTGAGATGACAGCAGCAAGAAAAATCCGAGCGGCCGTGGTCGGCGCGAGCGGCTATGCAGGATCAGAATTGACGAGATTCCTGCTTGCGCACCCGGCGGTTGAACTGACGCATCTTTATGTTTCGGCCGCGAGCAGCGACGCCGGCAGGGCGATTGCAGAAATTGACGGCCGTCTTTTTGGCCGCACACAGCTCGTGCTGGAACCCATGACGGATCCGGCTGCTGCGGCGCAGGGGCTTGATGCTGTCTTTTTGGCTACCGAACATATTGTGAGTGCGGCCCTGGCGCCGATATTTGCTGGTCAAGGCGCAGTGGTCTTTGATCTTTCCGGGGCCTATCGACTGCCGAATGCATCGGATTATCCGAAGTTTTATGGGTTTGAGCATGAGCATCCTGAACTGCTCGAGCAGGCGGTTTATGCCCTTGGGGAATTTGTCGACCGCGGCAAGCTTCGCGCAGCCCGGATCGTTTCTCTCCCCGGGTGCTACCCAACGGCATCGCAGCTCGCGCTTAAGCCCTTGATTGATGCGGGTCTGCTTGCCGCTGACTTTAAGCCTGTGATCGATGCTGTTTCTGGTGTTTCCGGTGCGGGCCGCAAAGCCAAGATCGGGAATGTTTTTTGTGAAGTGAGTCTTTCGGCCTACGGAGTCTTTACGCATCGTCATCGGCCTGAAATAGAGGCGCATTTAGGGCGCCCGGTCATCTTTACGCCGCACCTGGGGCCCTTTAAGCGCGGAATCCTTGCCACGGTCACCGTGAAGCTTGCGCCGGGACTCGGTGATCAGTCTCAAGCGCGGGAAAAGATTCAGCAGGCTTATGAGAGCGCGTATGCGGCGTGTCCGCTGGTACGTCTGCGTCCGGCGCTTCCCAAGCTCGATGATGTAGTGAATCTGCCATTTTGTGACATCGGCTTCAGCGTGGATGAGGAAGCCGGCTACGCTGTTGTGGTCTCGGCTATCGACAATCTGATAAAAGGAGCAGCCGGACAGGCGGTGCAGGTGATGAATCTGCGCTTCGGCTTTCCTGAAACGCAAGGACTGCTTTAACTTCGGGGAAAGAGTGCGATGACAAATCCATTCAAAGCTGATGTGCTTGTGGTGAAGCTTTCCGGCAAGGCTTTGACAGCGGATAAAGCGCTTGACGCGCTTTTTGCGGCACTGGCCGATTCTGCCGCAAGCGCAGAGCGTACGAGAGTCGTATTGGTGCATGGGGGAGGCGTTGAGGTGGACGCACTCATGCGCGGCCTTGGCCGCCGCATCGACAGGATCGAGGGACTGCGTGTGAGCCCTGCCGAAGACATGCCGGTTATTGCCGGCGCCTTGGCCGGCACCTGCAGCCTGAAGCTGCGCGGCGCTGCGCAAAGGGCGGGGCTGATGCCTCTCGGACTCTGCCGGCACGACTCTGCGCTACCGACGCTGGCATCGGCCGAGTCGTGCCGGCGGACCCGCGTTTAGGACGCGTCGGCGTGATTGAGCCCGGAGACTCTGCTGCAAAACGCCGTCTCCAAGCCCTGCTTGATGCCGGCTTCACGCCGGTTATTTCGTCCGTCGGTATGGATGCTGCCGGGGCGCTCTGGAACATTAATGCCGACGATGCGGCGGTGGCATCAGCTGCGCTCTTGGGTGCGCCGCTCATTTTTCTCTCGGATGTCCCTGGCGTGCTCGATGCCAATAAACATCTCTTTGAACAGTTAAATGAGAAGCAGGCAGAGACGCTCATCGCCGAAGGCGTGATTTCCGGCGGCATGACGGTCAAGGTGCGCGCAGCTTTCCGTGCTGCGGCCATGACCGGCAAACCGGTGGCTGCAGCCTCCGTCTTTGATCCGATGCTGCCCAACAAACTTGCATCCGGACAATTGCCAGGGACCACATTCACGCTTGAGTGAATCCGACAGTGAACTGTCAGCGCCGTTCAAATTTGAATTTATTGCCCGTCTTTCGTTATTTGTCGACTATTGCGCCTTGTGAAGTCGAACAAATCGACTAAAGTCGGGCATTGCTTTGAGGTCTTTTCGTTTTGTTGTGCGTGTTGCCTGAGATTGATTTTCATAATCTCAACGCGTTGATTTTGCATGTTGTAAACGAGTGATATTTATGAAAAATATCTCGATGAAAAGTATTTTGCAAAAATGCACCGATTGATTTTCTATTTTTTGGTCTGCATCAACTCAAGCTAGGCAAATACGCCTAATCCCAAAAAATGAAATTCATAAAATGAACGAACTTGAAGCCCAAGGAAAGCACCCCAACGTTTAATCGTTGATTCCTTGAGGCGCTGCAGGTCTGCAGGCGTCCGTTTGGGCGCGGCTTCAGTCAAAGACATTTTTCCCCAACAAAATTCGTCAACTCTCCTGTCGCTGAATGCAGGAGGTCTTCTGAGGCAATTTGATGAACAACGCTAGCGCACAGCAAAAGATTTTTCCGTTGGTGCCAGAACATGCCGCTTCCGACATGAGCGCTGTGCTCCACATGATCCCGGCTGAAAAGGCCGGGGCACTGCCGCCCTTGGGCGTCAAGCTCCCCGACGATGTCGCGGCGAGTTTCCGCGGCACGCCTTTCGCCGACCTTTATGAGGAGGCGCTCAATCTCCTGAGAAGCCGCAATATCACGGCCGATGAGCTGCGCTATCTTTCACGTGCGCTCACGCAGCTGCTCGCCAAGCGGACGACAGGCGAAGCCGCAGCGGTGAGCCCGTTTTACATTCGTCAGGCTCGTCTTTCCGATGTTGATGCCTTGGAGGGACTCGTCAAATATTGGGCCAAACAGGGCGAAAACCTTCCGCGCAAACGGGCAGACATCATCCGCAACATCGACTCGTTTGCCATTTGCGAACGTGACGGCCGTCTTGTCGGCTGTGCCAGTCTTTTCGTCTATGACTCCGGGCTCGCTGAAATCCGTTCGCTCGGCGTTGCCCCCGACATTCAGCGTCAGGGACAAGGTCGTGCGATTGTTGAATATCTGCTCGAAAGAGCCCGCCGGCTCGATATCGACAAAGTTTTCGTGCTGACCCGCAACCCGAAATTCTTCGAACGCGTGGGCTTCTCGCTCACCAAAATCGACGCACTTCCTGAGAAGATCCTAAAGGACTGCGAGAATTGTCCCAAGCGCGCGCGGTGCGACGAGCTTGCCTACGAATACAATTTCTAAACCTGCCTTAAGCGCGAAGAGCATGACGGCGCTGCCGTCTGTAAGGCTCTGAGCCTGCAAAACCATTCAATCGCAAAGGAATAAATCATGACGCAGCCTACCCGCGCCGAATACGATCAGGTGATGATTCCCTGTTACAAGCCCGCTGATCTTGTGATGACGCACGGCAAAAAGTGCCGCCTCTATGATTCGCAGAACCGCAGCTATCTTGATTTCGGCGGCGGCATCGCCGTCAACAGCCTCGGCAACGCGCCAAAGATTGTGCGCAAGGCCCTGAAAGCACAAAGCGCAAAGCTCTGCCACATCAGCAACGTCTTTACGAACGACGCTACGCTGATACTGGCCAAGCGGCTCACTTCACTCACAGGGTTTGACCGGGTGTTTTTTACAAACTCCGGCGCCGAATCCAATGAGGCTGCGCTTAAGCTCGCCCGCCGAACCGCTTTTGACGACTACGGCGAGCAGAAGGATGAAATCATCTCCTTCACGCACAGTTTCCACGGCCGCACGTTTTTCACGGTCTGTGTCGGCGGGCAGGATAAGTATTCTTCCGGCTTCGGCCCGCGTCCGGGTGCGATTACCCATCTGCCTTTCAATGACATTGGTGCTTTTGAAAAGCAAATTTCTGACCGCACCTGTGCCGTGATTTTCGAACCGGTGCAGGGCGAGGGCGGCGTGCTGCCCGTGGACCCCGCGTTTGCCAAACGTGTGCGCGAACTTTGTGACAAGCACCATGCACTGCTCATCCTTGATGAAGTGCAGTCAGGATGCGCACGTTCGGGCACGTTCTTCGCCTATGAACAGATCGGCATTCGCCCCGATATCGTAACGACGGCGAAAGGTTTGGCCGGCGGCGTTCCCATCGGCTGCGTGCTGACGAACGACGCCGTTGCCAAGCATTTCAAACCCGGCACGCACGGATCGACCTTTGGCGGAAATGCATTGGCCTGCGCGGTCGGCAATGCGGTTCTGAAGCATATTTCTGCACCGGAATTCCTGGAAAAGGTCGTCAAGCACGGCGCCTTCATGAAGGCGTCGCTTGAAGCGCTCAACAAGGAACTGCATGTCTTTACGGAAGTCCGCGGCATGGGCCTGCTCATTGGCTGTGAACTGATTCCGCAGCTTCGTGCGCAGCTCGGCGACATTCAGAAGGCCGCGCTTAAAGCCGGGCTCATTATTCTGACGGCCGGCGGCACGACGATTCGTCTGTGCCCGCCGCTCATCATCAAGAAGCGTGAAATCACCGAGGGCGTGGCGATTCTGAAGTCGGTTCTGAAGGGATTTCTCGCCAATCTGCCTAAGGCCGAAGAACCGGTGAAGGCAGTGAAGACTGGCTCACGAAAGACCAGAGCTTCTGCCAAGGAACCGGCAGTCAAGCAGGTCAAGTCCGCATCGAAGGCCCCGCAGACACGCAAGGCTCAGCCCGCCAAACCCGCTGCTGCAGCTCCGGCCAAAACCGTTCCTGCTCAAGTGGCCAAGGCTGAGAAGCCTGCGGCACGAGCGGCGACGGTTTCCGCCAAGCAGCCTGCTGCCGAGCAGGCCAAGCCCGCCGTGAAGACG
>ENA-OPRW01001910-OPRW01001910.1-human-gut-metagenome-genome-assembly--contig:-NODE-1910-length-12757-cov-20.597150_pt1 | contig 12757 bp, 7 predicted proteins | sample MGYA00241898_ERZ501890 | MGnify/ENA primary metagenome ERZ501890 (study PRJEB25962, sample SAMEA2042216) | human gut metagenome | biome: human gut; feature: human-associated habitat; material: faeces... | reverse complement strand
CTACTATCCAAATGGTAGTGGCACTGAAAGCCATCGAACAGCTTTCTCATATAAAAACCGTACACGTATCCACGTATCAGGCTGCAAGCGGTGCAGGCGCCGCTGCTATGGATGAGTTGTACGAACAATATCGCCAAGTATTGGCGGGTGAACCCGTGACCGTGGAGAAATTTGCCTATCAACTGGCATTCAATCTGATTCCCCAGATTGATGTATTCACTGAAAACGGGTATACCAAGGAAGAGATGAAGATGTACAACGAAACACGTAAGATTATGCACTCCGACATCAAAGTCAGCGCAACATGTGTCCGTGTACCTGCCCTCCGCTCGCATTCGGAAAGTATCTGGGTAGAGACAGAACGGCCCATCTCTATCGAGGAGGCACGTGAAGCATTTGCCAAAGGTGACGGACTGGTATTAATGGACAATCCGGCAGAGAAAGAATATCCGATGCCGCTGTTCCTCGCAGGAAAAGACCCTGTATATGTAGGACGTATCCGCAAGGACCTCACCAACGAGAACGGATTGACTTTCTGGATTGTGGGCGACCAGATCAAAAAAGGCGCTGCATTGAATGCGGTACAGATTGCAGAGTATCTGATTAGAGAGAAAGCGCTTTAAAATTTCTCCTAATCCATAAACCGATAAGGGTGTGTCAAAAATAGAATGTCATTACTATTACAGCATTCATTTTTAACACACCCTTGACTATGTTGCTTGAGACTTCCGATTTCAAGTCGTTTTAAGTATATCAATAAGACACAGTTTCTGAAATCTCACTTTCTGCATTATTTTTGAATAACGAAGTCACAAAATAAACTCCCTTTTCCGATAATTTAAATGACGTTCCTTGGGTAATACCTACCAAATCGGCTTTCCGCTCTTTCCCATTATCTTTATATATAGCGTAATAAGCAACATTTGAAACCGCTCCCCAAGACAAATCAGCCCCATTCAACCTGATATTGTCCGGTGTCGGAGGAAGCACTGCAGCAGTTCGTCCTAAATAAGGAGGCAATACTTTCTTTCCATATATAGCCTTGACCGCATCTGCAATACCAACCTTATTTTCTACCAAGTTCTTGGCACTGTACAATACACTTCCCTTTACCTTCGGCTTTGCACTTGCCAGTTCAAACTGCTTCATTAAGTCATCTGACGATTGAAACTTACTTCCATATTGCGAATCACCAAATTTATAAATGCCATATCCTATCAATAAGTGGTTTTCATATGTATATTGCGACCATAAATCCAACCTCAGATTAAAACTGGTAGCATCATTACCTGTGGCAAAGTACAGCTGCGGAATAACCACATCCACCCAGCCTTCCTTTGCCCACGTATTGACATCTGCAAACAATGTGTTGTAATTACGCTCCATATCAGCTGCCGGACTAATAGAGAAAATCACTTCCGGACGAGTCTCAATAATAGTTTTCTGGATATTCCTAACTACGGTATTTACATTATTACGCCTGAAATCCTCGACATTCTTAAATTTATCCTTCCCATATTTTTGAAATTCCGCACCATCATTCATTGTCTCAGAAGCTTCCAATGACGGATAGAAATAATCATCCATGTGAATACCGTCAACGTCATACTTGGTAATAATTTCCTTGACAATATTTACAATCCGTTCCTGAACTTCCGGCAAAGCAGGATTATAAACTCTGATTTTCTCATAATCCTTAACCAGTTCCATGGGTATTTTGGCATCCAGTTTTGGGAAAGCAGCATTCTTATTTGCACGCGTAGCTATACGGTATGGATTTAACCAAGCATGAAACTGGATACCTCGCTTATGAGCTTCCTCAACAAGAAATCCTAAAACATCATAATCGGGTCTTACTCCTGCACTTCCTGTAATATACTTACTCCAAGGCTCATATTCCGATTCATAAAACGCATCTGCCATACCTCTGATTTGGAAAAATACCGCATTCATGTTATACCCGACCAATAAATCCAGATAATCTGTATACAACTTTTTCTGAACATCGGCATTATACTTTTCCATAGGCCAATCAAGCCCCCATACCGTAGCTATCCATACTCCTCTCAGTTCCTTTCCGGGCAGAACAGACGAAGAGGTCTGACCTTCTCCCTGAGAATGGGTGCCGTCATCCAAAATGCCTTCATCGTCTTTACTACATGCTGCGACAAGCACAAGTAAAATGATTATATATATATAGTTCAAATGTTTCATCCTTAAATTTCTAATAAGAAAGCCGCCTGATAATTTTAAAATAGACGGCTTTCAAGTTGACAATATAAAAATTCAATTTAAATGTAGAAAATCAGCATATTATTCCTCTTCCTGCTTAATAGGGAACTCGCATATTACAAATCCTGATCCTGTGCGTGATGCAAACACACAAAGCTTGGCATCTTTCCCGTTCTCATCTTTCTCTATATAATAATCTGTCTGCGCCAGGGCGTTTCCATTTCCACTTCCACCTAATTTAAATTGGTACAAAGGATTGTGATTGTCTCCTTCGTCAAATTTCCGCAAAGCCTCTTCTATGGTAGCTCCTTTGCTCAAATCATAAATTTCCAAAGCAATGGTTGCAGTAGATGCACTACCCTGACCAGCGGTACAAACCAACAGATAACGCTCCTCATTAAAGTTGATTATCCTTGGAGCCACAGCCTCTCCTTTTATGCTCGACGCATATATTTCGCCTACAGACTCATTGACCAATGTTACAGGAATTCTGACACCCGACCATAAATACTGGTCTGTATTTCCCACTCTATATACATTGGTCACCATCGTAGCATCAGATTTTGACGGTAATACTTTAATGGCAGTGGCATCAACTGTTTTATAGCCGCTTACGGGTATTCTTAGAAAATCAGTAGCTGCATTATCACCAAAGAATATAAATCCGTTACCATTCTCATCTATATTATAAGAGGCATTATCACCATGTCTGTTTCCTGCTCCGGAGATACTTCCAACATTAATATTGGCTATCGTTTCCGGTTGGGAATCCGGTGTTTCCCAATGATAAATCTTAAGAGGAGAAGCTTTGGCACCCGACAAACTTGAAAGATATACATGACCATTACTCAACGCACCCATGTTATAAGAGAAAGTACCACCGCTAACTCCAGTCAAATCCAGCAGAATCGGGTTGATTTCCCCCTTCTTCAAATCCGATACTTTAAGAAGATGAGGTTGTGTAGCTCTGCTGACAACCAATACATGTTCGCCATCATAAGAAGCACAACGGGTAGATGCAGCATCGGCATAATCACTATAAATGTTATCTCCTGAAAAATTATATACAGTAGGCTTTTCAAAATCAGCCCCATACACAGGAACTCTTTTCCGGACTTTAACAAAATATTCCTTATACCTCTTATTATTTACAATCCGCAGTATCAAAGTCTTGTCGGAAGTTTCCTCATCCATTGAGAAATCCATGACCGGAGTTTGAAGCTCCGCGCCCTCAGAAAGTTCCGCCTCAAAGCTCAAAGCTGAAAAATTAGTCTCAACATCCAAACGGGGAAAATTAATTGTCTTATTGGCTTCATCAATTGTTCCTTCCACCACTGTTTTCCCGTCTGCCCCGGCATTAACTATCTTTATTGCTAAAAGCTCCGTATCATAAGGTGCTATATGGCTTTTAGGATAATCCTCCTCACAAGAGACAAGACTAATACCAAGCAATACAGCCATAAATCCTAAACTTTTTATTAATTTATACATAATCTCATGTTTTAATTAAAAACCATTGTTAACTCACGGATGTATCCGTCAATTCAAACTTGCCGGCCATCCCTCCGTTTGAGTAAGTGTATACCCTCTACTCTTATAATCTTCAATTTGATTAATTCCGATAGGTGAGAGATATGGGTTTACATTAGGCACATTCAAGAAGGGCAGTCGTCCTTTATTCTGTTCCGGATAGAAAAATCCTTTCATAGCAGCAGCATTAGTGCCATCATAAACGGTCAGACTTCCATCCTTGCCCATAACCCTGATTTTCCTGCTATTCTCTGATTTCAGTTCTTCGGGAACCTCATCCTTGAAATTTACCCAAGTACCTACCAGCAAATCCTGATTTCTATCGGTATCCATGTACTCCAATTTTTTCCAACGTCTCAAATCGACGATACGTGAGAATTCAAAAGCAAATTCCATTCTTCTTTCCCGTCTGATTTCCCAAAGTAACGGAGATACCGTGACATCTCTACCCGGATCATCAGGCAGAGCATCTAATTTCATGTCTGCTGTCTTGACAACACCCAACGCTTTTGCTTCCTCGGCAATCGGTCTGTTACGGATCTTGTTAATAGACTCATCTATATCAGTCTGGATAACCGCCGGCCCTCCCAATGTAGCAAGTTCCGCTTTAGCCTCAATCCAATTCAATAAAACTTCAGCATAGCGGATTACCGGATAGCCAGTCACATTCTTTTCACCCTGGAATTCCGGAGCCGGAGAACCACCTTTTTCAATATACTCCAATGCACTCCGAGGGATAAACTTAGTTACATACAAATAACAGCTTTTAGCTCTGGGAGTCGGCTTATTGTAAAAACTTGCCTCAAATCTGGCATCTCTTGTCTTTATCAGGTTACTTAAAGTAAAATCGGCTGCGTTGGCAACTGCAGAAGTTTGCCAGTCCTTACCATCCGTACAGATAAACGCCTTAATCAAATCCAAATTCGGGCCGACATCGGTAGGGTCATTCATGTTACAAGTCGATGCTATGGAATGAGTCACACCCTTATCCGCATCATAGGTACGATACAGGATACAGTCTTTCGTACTTTTCGTCGACCCGAATAAAGAGCGGAAATCAGTCACAATATCATATTTTCCACTGCTCATTACCAAGTCAGCCGCAGTAATAGCCTGCTCAAAAAATTTCTTCGCACGTTCATCATTCTTATAATAATATTTTTGCCAACTTGCTTCAAACAATGCCCATCTCGAAACAAAAGCAGCCACCACATAACGGTTCACATATTGTGCATCCCCGTCATCCAAACGGACATTCTTCATGGCAAAATCAAAATCATCATAAACGGCATCCATCACTTCATTTCTCGGAGTACGATCCTTATACAAGGCATCCTTATCCGTATTCAACACCTCTGTATCGTAATAAGGGACATCACCAAAAACATTGACCAGACGAGCATACTCCATTCCTCTGAAGAAACGGCCTATTCCCATCCAATGATTGTATTGTTCTTCGGTCAGAATATCCTTCATTCTGGCAGACACACGATCAAGCATGACATTCGCCTTCCTTATCCAAGCAAAATTCCATGTCGGACCGGTAAATTCGCTCTGCCACATCATATCCAGACTCGTTGAGCCTTTTGATGTAGGGACAGTCCGTCCAAACTGCGTTTGGGTGGACAATCTCACTGCATCATCATTAAAAGTATAATTTGCATTAGGAGCATACGTCGTTTCATACTTCAATCCATATCCTACAAAGAAGTTGGTATAAAAGGCATTGGCATACAAACGTACCCTATCCTCACTGGTCCAGTAAGCATCATCTTCCGATGTAGTCAATGAAGGACGGTCCAGCACATCATTACAATTCGTAAACAGGAAGATGATTCCGGTTAAAATCATATATATTTTAAATCTCATAATTACTCTTTTTTAGAAGGTTAATTGAACGCCACATGATAAAGTCTTGAAAACAGGTGTGCCCATACCCGTACGTCCCAAGTTATAGTTTGAGTCAGACCTGAACATCGAATAACCTGAGATAGCCTCCGGGTCGATAGGCAATCCGTTCAGCTTGTCAAATGTAAAGAAGTTCTCTAATGACATATAGAGTCTGGCCTTGGATATATACACTTTTGAAAGAAGATTCTCCGGGAAAGTATATCCCAACGTTATATTCTTGATTCTCAGGTAAGACATATCCAGCAAATAGCGTGACTGTTTCTGCATACTGAAACCAGTATTGCTTCCACCCAAATTCCATGCTCTCGGATAAAATGCATCCGTACGCTCTTCTGTCCAATAATCGGTTGTGAAGGTTTTGGGAAGAGCACCCTCTTTGGCATTATATCCGGGAATAGCCAACTGACCGCTACCCCAAATCTGACGCTTGCCGATGCCTTGGAAGAAGATTGAAAAATCAATCCCCTTATAATCCGCTCCCAAACGGAAGCTATACTCATAGCGAGGAGTAGAATTGCCAATCACAGTCTGGTCACCGGGATTACCATTCGTACCTGTTCCCGGCGTGATATAACCGTCTCCGTCCAAATCCACGAATTTAACGTCACCCGGTGCAAAAATCAATTTGTTATTGTCTTCATAATGTACCTGATACACCGGATATGGGGAAGATTGTTTATTGGTAGTATGCGCTGTTCCGTTATAAATGACAGTAATTTTTTCTATTTGTCCGTCTGCTCCGTAAACAAAGTCCTCTTTTTGAAACAATCTATCTGTCACAAAACCATAAATATCGCCATATCGTCTTCCGGTAGAATAGGTTGTCCCTAATTTACGGTCTTCCCATGGAGTCAGATAATCCGCTCCTTTGGTTATATAGGTAGTTGCATCGGAAATAGAAGCCATAACATTAATTCCCAATCCATTGGAAAAACGATGGGTAAAATCAGCCGACAACTCCCAACCTTTGGTTCTCAAACTACCGTAATTACCTTTAGGAGCTGTAGCACCAAGTGTCACCGGCAAGCTTTCTCCTTCAATAATCATGTTTTTCGTATCCCGACGATACCAATCGAAAGTTACTCCGAATTTATTCTTAAAGAAACGCAGGTCTACTCCAAAATCCAAAGTCTCAATCTCTTGCCAACTGATATCACTGTCCACTAACGAAGGAGTACCGTACAAAGGCATCTTATTACCGCTTCCGTCCAGCCATGACGATTGGCCGTCAGCCAATATGGCTTTGTACAAGGTATTGGATACCGTCTGATCGCCAATACTACCCCATGAAGCCCTAAACTTACCAAAGCTCAAAATATTTTCAACCGGTTTCATGAAACTCTCATTGGTAAACACCCAACCGGCAGAAAAAGAAGGGAACCAACGCCACTGCAAATTCTTCGGAAATTTAGATGAACCATCCCTACGTATATTAGCTTCTAAGAAATATCTGTCTTCGAAAGAATAATTCAGACGTCCGAAGAAACCTAATTGAGCTTCCCAATTGCGGTCTCCTTCAATGAACTGGTCACCGGATGCCAATGGAAATTGCGGGTTTGTCAAATCAATAAGATTTGTTTTCCACCCTTTATGCGAACTCCATTTACTGGTAACCCTGTTCATACCCACCATAAACTTAAAGGCATGCTCTTTTTCAGCTCCCAATTGCAGGTTATAGGTGGTATAAATATTGAACGTATTATTATCTACCGATTTATTCTGATAGCCGACCTGACTAGCTCCCGGACCCGAACTGTTATAATATTTTTCTACAGGGAAACGGTATGCCGGCATACCTCCCGTGTCTACTCTTTCGCCTTGTTCATTGACAAAGACCTGACTGCCGTTCTCTATCCACGCCGTAGGCGCATACCATGTAGCACCGGCCTCGTATTGGGTTACAGACGAATTTGTTTCCGAAGTTTGTCTGTCGTAAGTATAATCAAATTTAACATCCCAATTCTTCGTAATATTCAATGTAAAACCCAGGTTAACGTTATAATATTTATTTTGCAGATTATCTGTATTTGATGCAGCCATTTCATACGACGGCTCTTTCAAAGGATTGCCATGTTCTGTCACTCCCATCGGAAACAATGGGCTCCAACGATACATATACAACCAAGGGTCAGCAGAAGTATTACCAATACCCGGATAACGTTTATTACGGTCGGAATAGATAGAACTGGCTCTCACTGTAAGATATTTATTCAATTCCGATGTTACACTGACCGATGCATTATATCGTTTGAAGTCGTCCTTCTTGGCAGTCTTAGACATACCACTCTGATCCAAATACCCCAATCCTATATTATAACTGGTCTTGCCGCTTTTACCATTTACCGATAAATTATGGCTCATGGTCGGAGCCCAGTTCCTGACCATAGCTTTAGCCGCATCATAGAGTCTATATCCATATTTATCTTTTCCGTCATAATACCAGTCACGGCCATATACTACCGGATCATTCCATTTTACCTTTCCTCCATACTGTTTCTGCCATTCTATGGCTTTCTCCAGGCTTTCGGGGCTAATACGCCAAAAGCCACCCGCCGGCATCGGTTCTCCTCTGTTTATTTGAGCATCCAATGTGTACTGCAAGGCTTCAATTCCACCAATTTCAATGCTTTTGGCAGGATCTTGCCAAGAAAAGTTATTGGAATAGCTAACTTCAAATTTATCTGTTTGCGCTCCCGATTTAGTTGTTATCAAAATAACGCCAAACGCAGCTTTTGAACCATAAATAGAAGATGAAGCTGCATCTTTCAATACGGAAATAGACTGGACATCGTTGGGATTAACCATCTGAATACTTGGAATTTCCACGTTATCCAACAAAATAAGCGGAGTATTATTTCCCGAAATGGATCCAATTTGACCGCGAATTTTAATCAAAGGGTCCGAACCGATTTCTCCCGTTGGAATCGTAATATTAACACCCGGCACTGAGCCTTGAAGTCCACGACCGATATCCGCAATAGGACGACTGTCCAATGTTTTATTTACGTCGACTGTTGCAACTGCACCTGTTAAATTAGCTTTCTTTTGAGTTCCATAGCCCACCACAACAACTTCCGAAAGTAACTCGCTATCCTCTTTTAAAACAACCTTTACCGTCTTGGTTGCTTTTACCTCTTGAGTTTGATAGCCAACGAAAGAGATTTGTAAGGTTGAACCCGGCTTTACATTCAATGTAAACTTTCCGTTAATATCAGTTATTCCACCATTTGTCGTACCTTTCTCTACCACACTAGCTCCGATAACCGGTTCTCCGTTTACATCTACAACCAAACCATTGACTATTTGAGTTTGCAACTGTTCTGTCACTCTCAAAGAACCGTCAATGGTAGTCTGAGTAGCTATCACATTTCCACTGCTTAATAGCAAGGTGCTGATTGCTACTACCGTGAGGATCTTTTTATTAGACAATCCTCTTTTTCTGCAATCTTCATTCATAAGTGATTGATGATTTTGTTAATTAAAAATAGTTTTTTCCAAAAATGGTAAGATAGAAATTAATAAGAGTAGGATAGAATCACCCAAACTCTTGTGTTTTCACTTTTCCATAGGCATTTCTCAATTTAAGGGTTCATAAATGGTATGTTGTATCTCTTTTCTCTCTAAAATTCCAAGTCCACCGGGAACTTGGGCGGAACATTTTATTTTCAGTGTGGTATCAGAAAAGATTAAGTGCCCGAATAGTGGCTTTTTGCATATCTTTTCATATCCTTTACTCTCTACGGCTGCAAATAGCAATTCGTTAAACGGCCGTTACTCTTTCGTTAGACAGTTGTTGCCCTTTCGTTAGACTAAGGTTTAACGAAAGGGCAACAACTGTCTAACGAATTAAAAATAAACAAGCAACTATTTATTTACAGCAGATGTACCAACAGTTATCACCTTACAAATATTTTATTCAGAAAGGACAACTTACAACGACGGATACGAACTATGAACCATGAAGTAAACTTTTTGAAGAATTATCGCAAGAATATTAAAAATAACTATATATTTGTATTCAATTCTAAAACTAATTAGCTATGAAACTGATTGCGGAAAGTGGTTCTACAAGAACTGAATGGGCACTGGTTGAAGACAACCACTTGATACAGCGTGTTTTTACCGAGGGATTGAATCCTTTTTTTCAAACAAGAAGAGAAATTAGCCGGAGTGTACGTTTAGGATTGCCCGATATTTTTTTCAAAAAGAAATTGGAACAAGTATATTATTATGGAGCCGGATGTACCTCTTATGAAAAAAAGAATATATTGGGTGCATCTTTAGTAGCACAATTCAAGACCCCTATTCAGGTTGAAAGTGACCTGCTTGCAGCGGCACGCGGTCTGTTTAAATGTGAAGCCGGCATTGCCTGTATCTTGGGAACAGGCTCTAATTCATGCTTTTATGACGGGAAAATAGTAGTCAAGAACGTCAAGGCAGGTGGTTATATCCTGGGCGATGAAGGCAGTGGAGCTGTGTTAGGCAAAATGTTTCTGTCTGATGTGTTAAAAGGCTTGGCACCTAAGGATGTAATGGCCGATTTTTTTGAAAAATTTCGTATCAGCTCTAATGAAGTAATGGAATCGGTATATAACCGTCCTTTCCCAAACCGTTTCCTCTCAACAATTTCTTACTTCTTGGCAGACTATACAAACGATGACTATGTATTTGAACTGATAACTAATAATTTAAAAGGATTTTTCACTCGTAATGTCTGCCAGTACGACTATAAGAATTATCCCATCAGATTTGTTGGCTCATTGGCCTATAGCTATGCGGACATCTTAAGAGAAGTTGCCGGTGAGTTTGGAATTGAGCTCGACGTAATTGAAGAAACTCCGATGAATGGACTGATAGAATTTCATTCTTTAAATATAGAAGAACCTTAAACTCTAATATATATAAGGTATATAAAGACTGCCTTTGCAAATTTAAAAGTATAAGATTAAAAAAATGCAAAGAAATGTTCTTGATATTGAATAATATAATATCTTTGTTACGTGTGAAGTACACAAAATACTTTATCACCTTTGTTAATAATAAGATTTATCTCTTAAAACGACTGGCAAGGTTAAGAAATTAACTGGATTTAGTTTAAAATTAATATATACCAAGTTCCCGGTGAACTTGGATTTTTAGAGAAAAAAGAGATACAACATATCATTTATGAACCCTTAAATTGAAGAAATGCCTATGAAGCAATGAAGAGACTTAGAGGATATACAGTTCATTTTACCCCTTAATCCTCCCTTTTTTTTACCTAACTGAAAAACTATTTTTATTAACAACAAAATCATCAATCACTTATGAATGAAGATCGCAAAAAAAGAGGAATTAAAAATCATAAAATCCTCATGACAGTGGCTATCTGTGCACTGTTTCTTGGCAGCAGTAACACTTTTGCTGCCCGATCTACTTCCCATGAAAACCATGGCGTAACAGAGCAGATGCAGTCTGTCGCTGTAAATGTTTTAGTAGTAGATGCCCAAGGCGAGCCTATCATTGGCGCCAACGTTGTAGAAAAAGGTACTACCAATGGCGGCATTACGGACATCAATGGAAAAATCAGAATGAATGTTACAGCAGGAGCACTTTTACAGATTTCTTTTGTGGGGTATACCACTCAAGAAATAAAGGCCACTCCTAATCTACGGGTAGTGTTGAAAGACGACACTGAATTATTGGATGAAGTAGTAGTCGTAGGTTACGGCTCACAGAAAAAAGAGAACCTGACAGGAGCAGTCGCTTCCGTTAACGTGAATCAGACATTGGAAGGACGTCCTATTGCCGATATCGGTCGTGGTTTGCAAGGTACCACCCCGGGCTTATCCATCCAGGTACCAAGCGGCGAAGTCGGTTCTGACCCGATTATTAAGATACGCGGACAAATCGGTTCCATCGAAGGAGAAGCTACACCTTTGATTTTGCTCGACAACGTAGAAATACCTTCTATCCAAATGGTCAACCCCGATGATATAGAAAGCATTTCTGTACTGAAAGATGCTGCATCTGCTTCTATTTACGGTGCGAAAGCAGCATTCGGCGTAGTATTGATTACAACGAAAAAAGGCGCCAAGAGTGATAGGGTCAATGTTTCTTATCAGGGCAATCTCTCTTTCCAAAACATGGCAAAAGAGATGAAAATGGGACAGTTCAATGCTTTGGAATATAGCGTAGAAGCAATGAAGCGCTCCGGAAAAACAGCCACCGGCGGTATTTCATTCTTTATGACAGAATCCGGATTGGAGCGTGCCCGCGAATGGCAAAACAAATATGGCGGCAAGTTAGGTCCCGACGACCCTTATGTATATGGGCGAGACTGGTATGTGGATGCCAATGGACGAAATATCGGTCTGAGAACTTTCGACCCGTATGATTATATGATACGCGAATGGGCACCGACTCACTCACACAACGTTTCAATCAACGGCAAAAGTGGCAAGACAACTTACAACATCGGCTTAGGATATCTGCATCAGAACGGTATGATGAAGCCTGCCAAGAAAGACGATTTTACACGCTACAACGCATCCGTACGTTTAAGCACCGAAATCAACAAATACCTGACTATACGTGCGGGGTCTATCTTCTCCTCACGTGACAAGAGATACCCTTATTCTACCTCATCCACTACTGCCGACCCGTGGCTGTACTTGTATCGCTGGGGTCCTAACATGCCGTTAGGTGTCAATGAAGACGGAAACGACTTGCGCAGTCCGTGGTCTGAAACAAAACAAGCCAATACAGCTTCACAAGTAGATAATTACCTCAACATAAGCTTGGGTACAACCGTAAATGTGACCAAAGACTGGAAATTTGATTTTGACTATACATATGCCAACGAAACAGGAGTTATCAAGAAACCCGGAACACGATATAGCGCAGCAAACGCATGGAGTGCCGGTGTACCGAGAACCGATGCCAACGGCAATCAGATTTATGTAAACAACCTGGGACAACAAGTAGACGCAGCAGCCGAAGGTGCAATGCCCGCATACAAACTTCCGTATGAAGAATATACTCCCCATGGCACTGCTGTCCAAAGAAAATATCTTAGACATGATTTAAATTAATCGTTTACAAT
>ENA-OPRW01001908-OPRW01001908.1-human-gut-metagenome-genome-assembly--contig:-NODE-1908-length-12762-cov-2.398206_pt1 | contig 12762 bp, 10 predicted proteins | sample MGYA00241898_ERZ501890 | MGnify/ENA primary metagenome ERZ501890 (study PRJEB25962, sample SAMEA2042216) | human gut metagenome | biome: human gut; feature: human-associated habitat; material: faeces... | reverse complement strand
CTGATACGCTCTGCCGGGATCTTGAAGAAGCGGCCTACGGCGACGGCGGCCAATACATTATCTAGGTTATAACTACCGATCATATGTGTTTCGACGGTATGCAACTTTCCTTGTTGCTTCCAATTGAACACTAAGAAAGGATCGCAACTGACTACCTGTCCGGACGCGAAAGCATCATCCCCGTTTCCATATGTGATTTGTTCGATGCCTTTGGCGATAGACTGAAGGTACTCGTTCTCTTTCTTGATAAATATCTTGCCTTTGGAGCGACGGATATAATCATATAACTCCCCTTTTGTCCGGATCACACCCTCGAAAGAACCGAAGCCTTCCAGATGGGCACGGCCTACGTTCGTGATGATGCCATAGTTAGGATGGACGATATCCACTAATTCCTTGATGTCTCCCGGATGGCTGGCGCCCATCTCGATAACCGCCATCTCATGGTCATGAGTCAATCGGAGCAAGGTCAAGGGAACGCCAATATGATTATTGAAATTACCTTCGGTATATAGCAAATTGAATTTCGTTGAGAGTACGGCAGCCAATAACTCTTTGGTCGTGGTCTTGCCATTCGTTCCGGTAATCCCGATGATCGGCAACCCCAGTACCTTGCGGTGATGGTGCGCTAATTGTTGCAAGGTCTTCAGCACGTTATCAACAAGGATATAATAATCGGGATTGTCTATGACGGCATAGACACAGCCGGATGCCAAGGCTTTCCCGGCATATTGATTTCCATCGAATTTATCGCCTTTTAAGGCGAAGAAGATAGAACCCTTCGGACAGTTCCGGCTATCTGTCGTTATTTGAGGGTTATGTATAAATAAATCATAGAGGTCGATAATACTCATGACTGTATCGCGTTAAATATTTATTCCTGTCTAATTCGGGGCAAATGTAGCAATTAAATAAAGAATGAAGAATCTAGAAGGAGATTTTAAGAGAGAAACCTGTATCTTTGCTGGAAATAAGGAAAGATCATGTTAGATAAAACGCTCAATATTAGAGGGACACTCACTTCTTTAGCGACGCCGTTGGTGATGGGAATCTTGAATATTACCCCTGATTCTTTTTATGCGGGCAGCCGCAAACAGACCGAGACCGCTATCGAGGACCGTATCCGAGAAATCTTATCGGAGGGAGGGGATTGGATAGATATCGGTGGTTATTCATCCCGTCCGGATGCCGCTGAGGTTACGCCGGAGGAAGAGATGCGCCGTTTGGAGTTTGCCTTACATATATTAAATAAGCATTACCCGGATATCCCGGTGTCCGTAGATACGTTTCGTGCGGGGATTGCCCGTCGTTGCGTAGAGGAATATGGAGTGGCTATCATTAACGATATCTCCGGCGGTGAGTTGGATGCGGATATGTTCCAAACGGTAGCGGATTTGAAGGTGCCTTATATTATGATGCATATGCGTGGAACCCCTCAAACTATGCAGAGGCATACTGATTACCCGGATATGATGGAGGAGATCATGCTGTATTTTTCCCGGAAGGTACGCCGGCTTCGGCTTTTAGGGGTGAATGATATCATCCTCGATCCCGGCTTTGGCTTTAGTAAGACGTTGGAGCAGAATTACCAATTGATGAGCCATTTAAAGGAGTTCTCTATTTTTGAGTTGCCTTTATTAGTTGGAGTCTCCCGTAAAAGCATGATTTATAAATTACTGGGTGGAACCCCTGCGGATAGCCTGAACGGAACGACCGTATTGAATACGTTCGCTCTCTTGAACGGTGCTAATATCCTCCGTGTGCATGACGTGCGGGAAGCAGTGGAAGCCATTCGCGTCATAGGTCAAATGACCAACAAATAATTTTCAAGTTTCAACTTTCAATTCTCAATTAACTATGTGGATGCATTTCGGTATAAAAGACTTGATTGACGTATTGCTGGTGGCTTTCTTCCTGTACCAGACCTATAAGTTGATGAAAAGCTCGGGCACATTGGCTATATTCAGTGGGGTCGTATCATTCATCGTCGTATGGATCTTGATCTCGCAGGTATTGGAGATGCGGTTGATGGGGGCCATCTTGGATAAGTTTATTAGCGTAGGTTTCGTGGTTTTGGTAATCCTCTTCCAAGACGAGATCCGCCGTTTCCTGTTGGCGTTAGGTTCGCACCGGGGCTGGAAATTCCTAGGAAAACTTTTTTCCAAACGAGGAGACGACCCGGAGAAAGAAGGGAAGTTTGTCGCTCCTGTTGTCTTGGCCTGTATGAATATGGCCCGGAAAAAGACGGGTGCCTTGATCGTGATCCAGCAAGATATGGACTTGACTATCTATGAGCATACGGGCGAGATGTTCAACGCCGATGTAAATGCCCGCTTGATCGAGAATATATTCTTTAAGAACAGCCCGTTGCATGATGGTGCCATGATCATAGCCGATAACCGGATCAAGGCGGCCGGTTGTATCTTGCCGGTCGCCCAGAACGCCACCCTTCCCAAGGATATGGGATTGCGCCATCGTTCCGGTTTAGGGATGTCATTGGAGACAGATGCGCTGGTTATTATTGTCTCGGAGGAGAGAGGAAAGATCTCCGTGGCCCATAAAGGCAAGCTAAGTGTGAATGTGACAGCGGAAGAACTGCAACAAATACTCTCCGGGGAGCGGGAAGTGACGAATTACTGTTAAAAGATCTGAAACTGGTATCTCTACCTGTAATTCTTTTGCCTATTTTGTAAACTCTATATTGCATTATGCCTAATTTTGTAGCCGGATTACGAGTACAATTATTAAATAATATAAAATATCTTCCGCTATGGATTTAATGCAAGACATTATTGCGCGCGCTAAAGCTGACAAGCAGCGTATCGTTCTTCCCGAAGGTACTGAGGAAAGAACTCTTAAAGCTGCCGACCGATTACTGGCCGACGGTGTAGCAGACATTATCTTAATTGGAAACCCCGCTGAGATCAAGGAGTTGGCGGCTGGTTTTGGGTTGAACCACATCGGTGAGGCAACCCTTGTCGATCCGAAAAATCACGAGAAGAAAGCCGCGTACGCAGACTTGCTTTTCCAACTTCGCCAAAAGAAGGGTATGACTCCCGAGAAGGCTGCGGTTCTAGTTGAAGATCCTTTGTTCTTGGCTTGTTTGATGATCAAGGCGGGTGACGCTGACGGCGAGATCGCCGGCGCTGAGAATACGACGGGTAATGTATTGCGTCCTGCTTTGCAAATTATCAAGACGGCTCCGGGCATGAAGTGTGTTTCCGGTGCGTTCCTTATGTTCACGCAGACTCCTCAATATGGGGATAATGGTATTTTGGTATTCGCTGATTGTGCGGTTATGCCAAACCCGAACGCGGAAGAGTTGGCCAGCATCGCTGTAGCTACTCGTAATATCGTAGGCGTTGAGCCTCGTGTGGCTATGTTGAGCTTCTCTACGAAGGGTAGCGCTTCTCACGAGATGGTGGACAAGGTAGTGGAGGCTACTCGCTTGGCTAAGGAAATGGCTCCAGACTTGAAGATCGACGGAGAGTTGCAGGCCGACGCCGCTTTGGTTGAGGCTGTAGGTAGCAAGAAAGCTCCGGGTAGCGAGATCGCCGGTAAAGCGAATGTTTTGGTATTCCCGACTTTGGAGGTGGGTAATATCGCTTATAAGCTGGTTCAACGTTTGGGTGGCGCTGAGGCTGTCGGTCCTATCCTTCAAGGTATGGCCGCTCCGGTGAATGACTTGTCTCGCGGTTGTTCCGTAGACGATATTTATAAGATGGTAGCGATCGCTTGTAATCAATCCATCGGTTTGAAATCCGCAAAATAATAGATAATCCTAACGACTTAATAATATGAAGATTCTAGTATTGAACTGCGGTAGTAGTTCTATCAAATATAAGTTATTCGATATGACCTCCGGTGAGGTTATGGCTCAAGGTGGTATCGAGAAAATCGGTTTGCCGGGCGCGTTCCTGAAATTGACGGATAAGGAGGGCAAGAAGGTGGTTATCGAGAGAGAGAGCCCCGGCCATCAACAAGGCATCGAGTTTATCTTGAGCGTATTGACCGACGCTACTTATGGTTGTATCAAGGACTATAAGGAGATCGACGCTGTTGGTCATCGTTTGGTACATGGTGGCGAGGAGTTCGCTTCTAGCGTATTGATCAATCAGGATGTAATCAATAAGGTAATCGAGTGCTCTGATTTGGCTCCGCTTCATAACCCGGCTAACTTGAAGGGTGTTCGGGCGATGGAGGCTTTGATCCCGGGTATTCCTCAAGTAGCGGTGTTTGATACGGCTTTCCACCAGACCATGCCGGATTATGCGTATATGTATGGTTTGCCTTACGAGATGTACAAGAAATATGGCGTACGTCGTTATGGCTTCCACGGAACCAGTCATCGATATGTATCCCGTCGTGCTTGCGAGATCTTAGGTGTTCCTTATGAGGATCAGAAGATTATCACGGCTCACGTAGGTAACGGTGGTTCTATCACCGCTATCAAGAATGGTAAGAGCGTGGATACTTCCATGGGCTTGACTCCGGTTGAGGGTCTGTTGATGGGTACTCGTTGCGGCGACGTGGATGCGGGTGCTTTGTCTTTCATCATGGATAAGGAAGGCATGGATGGTGCCGGCCTTTCCGACTTGATCAATAAGAGAAGTGGTGTTGCCGGTCTTTCCGGTATCTCTTCCGATATGCGTGAGATCGAGGCTGCCGTAGCTGCCGGAAATCCGCGTGCGATCATGACCATGAACGTATATAACTACCGCATCAAGAAATATATAGGTGCTTATGCCGCCGCTATGGGTGGTTGCGATATCTTGGTTTGGACCGGTGGTGTTGGCGAGAACCAATGGGCGACTCGTCGTGCGGTTTGTGAGGACATGGAATACATGGGCATGAAGATCGATGTTGAGAAGAACGAGGGCATGCGTGGCGAGGAGATGGTAATCAGCACTCCGGACAGTAAGGTGACTATCATCGTCGTTCCTACGGATGAGGAATTCATGATCGCTGCCGATACCTTGGAGATCTTAGATAAAAAGTAACCAGTAACGTTTCATATAATTTTAGCTAATCCTCGCAGCTTACAAAACACGGGATTAGTGTTTAGATCGCCCCGACACCGGTTGGGGCGATCTTTTTTATTTATTGTTGTATACTATAAGATTAATTCCTAATTTTGTAAAAATGATTCATTATGAGGTCTGCGGCAGAATATAAAGAGATATTGGCTAGATTCAAGAAAGAGTTTGGTGCTCAGTTCGGGATTAAGGAACTGGGGATATTTGGTTCAGTGGCTAGAGGTGAACATAGGGAGGATAGTGACTTAGACGTATTTGTGTCATTAGAGAAAGTCGAGCCTTTTATTATCTTCGATCTAAAAGAGCTTTTGGAGTCTTTGTGTAAATGTAAGGTGGATTTAGTCCGATTAAGAGACTCTTTACGGCCTGCGCTAAAAAATAATATTCTTAAAGACGGAATCTATGTTTGATAAGAATCGAATTATAGACCGTTGCGAACAAGTTGTCGAGTCAATAGATTTGATACTTCATTGGAGTGAGGCTATCAATACTCCGGAAGAGTTTTTATTGTCTCCTGATAGTGTTTTGGTATTTGACGGATGTGTCATGCGTCTTCAAATTATAGGGGAGAGCATTAAAAAGATAGATGATCAAACAAATGGTGAACTATTGTTGAGTTTTCCAGATGTTCCTTGGCGAAAGATTATAGGACTAAGGAATATTATTTCACATGAATATTCTAGTATTGATGAGGCTATTATATTTGCGATTATCAAACAAAGTCTTCTTCCTTTGAAATCGAATGTCTTGCGAATTATCACAAGCCTTCAATAAATCATTACTTTTGCGGAATTACATATTAAATATATACAAAACATGGCTCAATACAAACGTATCTTATTAAAATTAAGCGGTGAGTCGCTGATGGGTGGTAAACAATATGGGATCGATGAGGTTCGCTTGAATGAATATGCGGCACAGATCAAGGAGATTGCCGAGATGGGTGTACAGATCGGTATCGTGATCGGTGGAGGTAATATTTTCCGCGGGTTGAGCGGCGCTTCCAAAGGTTTCGATCGGGTAAAAGGAGACCAGATGGGTATGCTGGCAACGGTGATCAATAGCTTGGCGCTTAGCTCCGCTTTGGTCGCTCAAGGCGTGAAGGCGAAGGTACTGACGGCTATCCGTATGGAACCGATCGGCGAGTTCTATAATAAATGGCGTGCGATCGAGTTGCTGGAACAAGGCAACGTGGTAATCATGTCCGGCGGTACGGGTAATCCGTTCTTTACTACGGATACCGGATCTTCCTTGAGAGGCATCGAGATCGAGGCGGATGTCATGCTGAAAGGTACCCGTGTGGACGGTATTTACACCGCTGATCCGGAGAAAGATCCTACGGCTACCAAGTTCTCCGATATTACGTATGATGAGATCTATACCCGGGGCCTGAAGGTGATGGACTTGACCGCTACCACGATGTGTAAAGAGAACAACCTCCCGATCATCGTATTCGATATGGACACCAACGGCAACTTGAAGAAAGTGATGAGCGGAGAGAATATCGGGACACTGGTGCATAATTAGTGCCATTAACCGATGACATGGCAGTGCCATGCTGATGGCATAGTTGTGCCACTGGTTATGGCACAGCTATGCCATCCGTATGGCACTGTCGTGCCACAGGCATGGCAAGGTTGTGCCAGCCCTGTGGCAAATACGTTAGACCTTTATTCTTGTATATGAAGCATCCCTTTTTACTAGTATGGTTAACCTTGATCGTATTGTGTGGTTGCACGAGCTCGGGGAAACAGAAGAGGCACGTTATCGGCCTCTCCCAATGTATGCTGGACGATGCTTGGCGGGAAGCTATGATTAACGATATGCGTATCGAAGCCTCTAACTATGATGATGTGGAAATTATTATAAAGGACGCGCAAAACAATAACGAGACACAAATACAACAAATACGAGACTTGATCCGCCAAAAGGTGGATGTCTTGATCATCTCCCCCTATCAATCCGAGCCGATCACGGCAGTTGCCGAGGAAGCGTACCGTGCCGGAATCCCGACGATCATTACAGATCGCAAGGTGAATACCGATCAATACACCTCTTTTGTCGGGGCGAACAATTATGAGATCGGACTAGCGGCAGGCAATTACGCCGCCCATTATCTTCCCCCGAACGCTATTATCTTAGAGATATGGGGACTCACGCAAACCTCCCCGGCGCAAGAGCGACATAAAGGTTTTGTCGATGCCTTGCGAGAAAGGGAGGATCTTTCTTTCCGTAAGATAGAAGGACAATGGTTGGTCGATACGGCCCGGATGGAGCTTCGGAAGTTAGAGCATCCCGAGCAGATAGATTTCGTTTACGCCCATAACGACATGATGGCCATCGCCGCCCGGGAATACTTTATGGCATGGGATTCCATCCGAGGACGGGATTTGCGGATTATCGGCGTGGATGCTGTGGCGGGTGCCGGTCTGGAAGCCGTGGAAGATAGACGGATCAACGCCTCTTTCCTCTATCCGACAGGAGGGGAGCAAGTGATTCGCACGGCTATGCGTATCATTCAAGGGGAGCCGGTGGATAAGTTTATCCCTCTTCGTACGGCTCCGGTAGATCATCAGTCTGCCCGCACCTTATTGTTGCAAGCGGACCAACTCCAGAAATATAAGCAACGTATCGAGGCGCAGCGTTCCCGCATCGACGGTTTGTCCGACCGGTTTTATTTCCTGCGAAACTCTTTAGGGGTGATCTCCTTATTGATGATCGGTTTTATCGCCCTTTCCATTTACGCCTTTTACATAAACCGGAAGATGAGGCAGGCGAATCGTAAGCTAATCTCCTTGAACGCGGAGATGAAAGAGGTGACAGCGCAGAAACTCCAATTCTTTACGAATGTCTCCCACGAGGTACGTACGCCCTTGAGCTTGATTCTCGCCCCTTTGGATCGCTTGATTGTCTCGTTGCGGGAATCTCCTTACGCCTCGGATCTGCGGTTGATCCAGAAGAACGCCAACCGTTTGTTGCGTGTGATCAATCAGATATTGGATTTCCGGAAGGTGGAAGGCAAGCAAGAGAAACTAGCGGTACGGGAAATCGATTTGGTTCCTTTCGTTGGCGAGATCAAATCTTATTTTGACAGTATGGCCTCGGTACGTGCGATCTCCTATACGTTCACTTCTTCGATAAAACAATGTACGCTATGGATCGACCCGGACTTATTGGAGAGAGTATTTTTCAATCTTCTCTCGAACGCTTTTAAGTTTACGCCGGAGGGAGGTAGCGTGCGAATAGAGCTGACGGAAGAGGGAGATCGGGTCTTTATACAGGTTATCGATACGGGAAGTGGCATCCGTCCCGCTAACCTTCCGCATCTGTTTGACCGTTTCTATACGGAGGATCGGTCGATGGGAACCGGGATCGGATTGCATTTGGTAAAGGAGTATATACATATGCACGGAGGGGAGATCCATGTGGAGAGCGAGCCGGGACAAAGGACTACCTTTACGGTCTGCCTACGGAAAGGAAAGGCGCATTTCGAGGATAGCGACCTGATGGAAACGTCCGTATCCCATCAAGCCTACGAAGCCTCCCGGTTGGACGATTCGGAAACCAAGGAGATACTTTCCAAGACCTATCCTTATACGATACTGATCACCGAGGATGACGATGAGGTTCGCTGCTTTTTGGAACGTGAGCTTAGCCTTCATTTCAAGATCCGGACGGCCGCGAACGGGAAAGATGCCTTGCGGGTATTGGAAGAGGAGGAGATATCATTGGTAGTAAGCGATGTGATGATGCCGGAGATGAATGGTTTCGAACTTTGCCGGACGATCAAGTCGCAACTTCCCTTTAGCCATATCCCGGTGATCTTATTGACCGCCTTGACCGATGAGCGTCAACGGATTTTCGGAATAACCGGCGGGGCGGACGATTATATACAGAAGCCTTTCCATACGGATTACGTGAAGATCAAGATTATCCACCTATTGCAAGAGCGCCAGAAGTTACGGGAACGTTTGTTGGAGAAGCTGCGGGATAATAAGCTCCTTCTGTCCGAGCCGGAAAAGGTGGAGAGTATCGATGATGCCTTCTTGCGTAAGTTCGCGGAACAGATCGAGGCGGTTTATGCGGACCCCGAATATAATGTGGAGAAACTAAGCGAGACCTTGGGATTATCCCGGGGGCACCTTCACCGGAAGATCAAGGAGCTTACCGGAACCGCACCCGTCGAGTTCTTGCGTACCTATCGCTTGAATAAGGCGACCCAGTTGTTGAGGCAGAATGCGTATACGGTGAGTGAGGTCGCTTACCGAACCGGTTTCTCCTCGCCCGCTTACTTCTCTAAATGTTTCAAGGCGGTCTACGGGGTTACGCCTACCGAGTATCAATAACATTTGTACGATCTTTATCACAAATGTCATATCTCCTCATCTTTAGGGGATAAGTGTTTTTCTATCCGGAAGAATCCTATTAATTTTGGCGGAGAATCAAACTGTATTATCCTTTAATCCGTTCGTTTATGAAACAACAAACAAAGAGACTTCTAAAGAGTTTATGTATGGCTGTCGGTGTCGTTTTATTAAGTGCTGTCGATCCGTTGGCCGGATATGCGGCAGAACGTACTATAGATATAAAGCATCTGGGTGAAGGGCAAAGCATTGTCCGTGTGGATGCGCAAGCCAAGTATTTGTTGCTTCCGGTCGAGGAGTCCTCGCCGGAATCCAAGTTATATATGATTGTCGATAATGATGTGGTACGGACTTTCAATGTTCGTTTGGCGGTGAATAAGGTGGATTATTTCGTTCCGGTAGATCTATCAGGGTATGCGGATAAGCATATCTCCTTCAACTTCCAGCTTGCCCCGGAATCGGCTCTTTGCTGGAAAGAGATGAAGCTATCCGATCAGTTTGATTCGTCTAACCGGGAGAAATTCCGTCCGGCTTATCATTTCTCGCCGGCTTGGGGATGGATGAATGATCCGAACGGCATGGTATACAAGGATGGTGAGTATCATTTGTTCTATCAATACAATCCGTATGGCTCGATGGGGGGGAATATGCACTGGGGGCATGCGATCAGCAAGGACTTGATTCATTGGGAGCATCAACCGGTGGCGATCGCTCCGGATGCCTTGGGTACGATCTTCAGCGGTAGCTGTGTGGTGGATAAGGATAATACCGCCGGTTTTGGCGCTGGCGCTATCGTGGCTTTCTATACCTCGGCCAGCGACCGGCAAGTGCAGAGTATGGCCTATAGCTTGGACAACGGCCGGACGTTCAAGAAATATGACCGGAATCCGATTCTTACTTCTACGCAACGTGATTTCCGTGACCCGAAAGTCTTCTGGCATAAGGAATCCAATAAATGGATCATGGTGCTCGCCGTAGGGCAGGAGATGCAACTCTATTCTTCTCCCAATTTGAAGGACTGGACGTATGAGAGCAGTTTCGGGGAAGGACAAGGAGCGCATGCGGGCGTTTGGGAATGCCCGGACTTGATCGAGCTTCCGGTGAAGGGTACGGAATTGAAGAAGTGGGTCTTGATCTGTAATATCAATCCCGGCGGTCCGTTTGGCGGCTCCGCTATCCCATATTTCGTGGGTACGTTCGATGGGAAACAGTTCGTGAATGAATCTCCGGCCTTGACCAAATGGATGGATTACGGCAAGGATCATTACGCTACGGTAACATGGAGTAACGCTCCGGAGGACCGGAAGATCGCCTTGGCTTGGATGAGCAATTGGGAGTATGCGAATAACGTGCCGACCTCGCAATACCGGAGTGCGAACTCGGTTCCTCGCGACTTGGCTCTTTATACGAAAAACGGGCAGACGTACTTGAGCAGCACCCCGTCTCCCGAGGTGTTGAAGTTGAGAGGGAAAGCCCAGAAGAAAGGTTCCTTCAAGGTAGACCGTTCCCATGAGGTCAATCCGATACTTTCCGATCATACGGGAACCTATGAGATCGAGATCAAGTTTAAGAATAACGGAGCCGATATCATGAGCTTCCAGTTGTTTAACTCGAAAGGCGAGGAAGTGGAGATGTATTATAATCTTCTGGATAATACGTTCACGATGGATCGCCGTAACAGCGGGGCTACGGATTTTAGCAAGACATTCGCCACGGCTACCTCGGCCCCGATCTCCGCCGCTAAGGAATATACCTTACGCTTGTTGGTAGACAATTGTAGCATAGAGGCCTTCGACGGGAATGGAGAGTTTGTCATGACCAACCTAGTCTTCCCGGAAGAGCCGTATAATCGCATTAGTTTCAATGCGAAGGGAGGAGCGTTTACGGTTACGTCATTAACCATTTATCCCTTCAAATAATTAAAAACAAAATATATCATGGAAAAGAGTAAACCTGTAGTAGTAGGCATTGGTGAATTATTGTGGGATGTTTTCCCGGAAGTGAAGAAAGCCGGTGGAGCGCCGATTAATTTTGTGTATCACGCTACCCAATTAGGAGCGGAAGGTTATGCGATCAGTGCCGTGGGCAACGACGTGTTCGGAACCGAGATTATTCAGGAATTGGATAAGAACGGTATCGATAGTAATTATATCAGTACGGTGGAATATCCGACCGGAAGCGTGATGGTAGAGCTAAAGAACGGCATCCCTTCCTATACGATCATCGAAGGTGTGGCATGGGATCATATCCCTCTTACCCAAGCGTCTATTGATTTGATGAAACGTGCGGACGCCGTATGCTTCGGAACATTGGCGCAACGTGCCGCGGAATCTCGTGAGACGCTTCGTACCTTACTTTCTTATATGCCTAGTCATGCCTTGCGCTTTTTCGATATCAATATCCGTCAGCATTTCTATTCGAAGGAGCTGATCGAATCGTTGCTCGAATTGGCGAACGTATTCAAGATCAATGATGAGGAATTGGAAATGCTTCGCCCGATGTTTGGTCTGGAAGGCACGATAGAGGATATGTGTCGCTGGTTCATGAAGAAATATGGTTTGCGCTATTTGGTACTTACGGCTGGGGCGGAGTATAGTACGATCTTTTCCGAGGAGGAGGTCTCTACGATTCCTACCCCGAAGGTACAGGTGGTAGATACGGTAGGCGCCGGCGATTCTTTCTCCGGGGCGTTTATTTCATCGATCTTAACCGGAAAACCTTTACGTGAGGCACATGAGAAAGCGGTAACAGTAGCCGCTTATGTTTGTACGCAGAGTGGCGCATGGCCTGCTTACCCTAAAGATTTATAAGCCATGAGCGAGAAGACTTCATCCTTGAAACTGATTCCCGTGATGTTGGCGTTCTTCGCCATGGGATTCGTGGACTTAGTGGGAATCGCCTCTAATTACCTGAAAGCGGATTTAGGCTTGAGTGATTCGGAGGCGAATATCTTCCCGTCGCTCGTGTTCTTCTGGTTCTTGATCTTCTCCGTCCCGACGGGAATGTTGATGAACCGTATCGGGCGGAAAAAGACCGTGCTATTGAGCTTGATTGTGACCTTCCTTTCGCTAATGATCCCGATCTTCGACGATGCGTATATGGTCATGTTGATATCCTTCTCCCTGTTGGGTATCGGCAACGCTTTGATGCAGACTTCCTTGAACCCGTTATTATCGAATATCGTAAGCGGGGATAAGCTAGCTAGTTCCTTGACGTTTGGCCAGTTCGTGAAGGCGATCGCCTCCTTCTTGGCGCCTTATATCGCCATGTGGGGTGCTACCCAAGCGATACCGTCGATGGGACTCGGTTGGCGTGTCTTGTTTCCGGTCTATATGGTGATCGCCGTGATCGCTATCCTGCTA
>ENA-OPRW01001890-OPRW01001890.1-human-gut-metagenome-genome-assembly--contig:-NODE-1890-length-12852-cov-2.812222_pt1 | contig 12852 bp, 10 predicted proteins | sample MGYA00241898_ERZ501890 | MGnify/ENA primary metagenome ERZ501890 (study PRJEB25962, sample SAMEA2042216) | human gut metagenome | biome: human gut; feature: human-associated habitat; material: faeces... | reverse complement strand
CACCGAGATGGCTCCTAATTTTTCTGTTTGTTCCGTGTTGAAAACGAACGACAAATTAGTTTGCTTTTGAATTTCACTAAACAACACCTTAAACGAAACCTTCTGCAAATCCAGATTTACCCGTTCCTGTTGGGCTAAAGTTGAGGCCGACAAACCCAACGTGAAACACAACAGTAATGAAATACATAATCTCATCCTCAATAAGATTTTTCGTTTTCTATGTCCATCTAAAGACAGACATAATCGTTTTTTTTCCATATATTTGCAATATTAAAGATTATTATTAGCGACAGTATGTTTTCCTAGGACTCCTGTCGCTTACGGTTACAACGGGGGATGTACCACCATCCTCCGTTTTTTATTCTGTTACAATTATTGTTTTCTCTTTAATCGTAAAATGTACACCCACCATTTTACTAATCGCATTCAAAATAGTCTCTATATTCTCATACTTTTCCATATGTCCAGTGAAATGATACGTCTTTACCCTTTCATTACTATAAAATATATCCACATCATACCAACGGGATAAACGATTCAAGATACCTTCCAAACCCTCATCTTCAAATACAAAAAAACCCTCTTTCCAAGCCGTATAAGTCTTCACGTCCACGTCCCGAATCCCTTTGAATTCACCGTTATCTCCAAATTCGGCTAATTGAAAAGGTTTCATAATATACTCTTGCACCGAACCCCTTCCCCAAATCCCGACCTTACCCGACACCAAGGTTGTTTGAGTTCCCCCTATTCCATTCGTGTTCACGTTAAACTCGGTCCCGTACACTTTTACCCGAACGGCATCCGTTACCACGTAGAAAGGCCTGTTCATATCTTTCATCACCTCGAAATAAGCCTCCCCCGACAAATATACTTCCCGTCTCTTACTATCAAACTGCACCGGGTACTTCAATTTAGAGGCGGCATTTAGGTACACCCGCGTCCCGTCCGATAAAGTTATCGTGTACTCTCCGCCTCGGGGAGTCTTCAACGTATTATACTGCAATGTAGTCGTTTCTTTTTTCGTATCTTGATAAACAATACCTTTCTGTCCATTTTTCACAACAAAATTTTCTTGTACGCGAATATCCTCCTCTGCAGAAGGTAACAAGGTAATTGCCTTTCCTTGGGCCGTAATCAAAGTCGCTTTGTATCCTCCCGGAACAATTCCCGTTTTATGCATGGTCATCTGGGATTGTTCTTCCATATGCTCCTGTTGCAACCAGTAAATACCTAACAATAACGGCACGACTATAACCGCAGCATATTTCAAAACCTGCCAAACACGGAATTTCCCGCGCTTGGAACGAATATATTTCATGTAACTTTTTAACTCATGTTCCACTCTCTCTTCGGAAGGAATTGGCCCACTCGTCAAATTCCAAGCTTTCTTCAATTGATTAAAATAAACCTCGTTCTCCGGATCCGTTTCCATCCATCGAGCCAAAGCCTGAATTTCGTCCGGTGTTGCTATCCCGTCCAAAACTTTTAAAATCAATTCGTCTTTATCAGATTTTTGCATCATATCTTTATCCGTTATATCCTTATAACGACTAAAGACAAATTTACCCCTAGAGATTTTTCAAAAATTTTGAATAAAAATAAAGCACAACAACCATCCCAACTCTTTCCGTAAACGGACAAAAGCTGTAGTCATTTGTGCTTCAACAGTTTTCATGGATATATTTAATTGTTCGGCAATCTGTTTATTGGAAAGTCCATCCACTTTGCTCAACACGAATATCTCCCGGCATCGTTCCGGCAACTTATTTATAGCATCCTGTATCGCTCCCTTCAAATCCTCATCCAGCAAAGCTTGCTCTGCCTCGGGAGTCTCCACGACTTTCGAAAAATAAAAATCTAACAGTTCTTGATTAATATAGTTATTCTCCACTTTTTGATGCTTGATAGCATCAATACAACTATTATACACGGATCTATAAAGATAAGGTCGCACTTGAAATCCTCTTTTTATCTCCTTGCGACGTTCGTATAACCTACAAAAACATTCTTGCACTACATCATTTGCCAACTCCACATCTTTCAGGATTCGTCCCGCATAATTTAACAGAGGGCCATAATACATACGAAACACTTGGGTAAAAGCCTTTTCTCTCCCTTCCCGTAGTTCTGTAATTAATTGTTCCGAATTACCATCCATATTTATATGCCTCTCTACTAAATATTACTCCAATTCACCTCCTGCAAATATACAATAATCTATAAATAAACACGAGTTTCTTGAAAAAGGTTACCCCATTTTCAAGAAACTCGTGTTCAAATTCTCTCAAATATTCTTAAATACCCTCTAATCCTTTTAAAATCTCTCTTGTTTTGGGATCAGACGGACGCAACATATTAGCATTTATAAAATTACCATCCCGATCTATCAACAAAAAGTGGGGTATTCCATAACAACAAATCTCCTTCATGAATTTCCGATCATTTCCCATATGTAACTGAATACCTCCCAATTTTCTATTTTTTACAAACTTTTCCCAAACCTCCCGGCTCCGATCGCTGGATATACTCACAAAACAAATATTCCGCCCCTCAAACTGTTTTTCCAATTTTTTCAAATGAGGAATTTCCGCATTACACGGTCCACACCACGTAGCCCATATATCAATATACACATATTTTCCTTTAAAATCAGATAAACTCACTTCATCCCCTTTTACATCTCGAAAAGTAAACGGAATCCCCGGTTGCCCCTTACTCAACTTTTTATTTGTATTACATAACTCATCGTAAGCAGCAACAAGATTGGGCTGATGCACCCATTCCCTGAAAATAGGATCTATCTCTTCAATATTCTCCGTTCCAAGCCCCTTCACATATGACATAACATTCTTGTTAACAATATATTCCACCAACCTCCTATCCGTATAAGTCGAAACGGTTCTGTTCAATACATTCAGTAACACATCATGAAACTTATCTGGAGATTCTTCCAGCTTGGCTAAAGCATGCACTATCATGTCGATAGATTCTCTGTACCCGGGAATTTCCCATGAGGCAGAATCCTCTATTATAACCTTCTGCAACTCGCCATAAGAATCATCCAGCACATCCATTTTCCCGTCCTTCACATTTCCGGAAACGACACCAGATGCTAAATGGCGATTCCTCTCGTAACGAAGACGCTTTATTTCCTGTTTGACAAATTCAGGGTCCAAGTTAGCCGCATACAAATCTTCTTTTTGTTTATTTATCACCCGATCCAACTTCTTCCTAAATTCCCGGTTCGCTATCCGATAGTAATCTATGAAATAAATCTGCTCGCCATTCCGTTTGTTCAAATAACTATTCACATCTGCCCCCTTTCCCTCAAAACGCCATTGATTTCCTTGAAACCTTGCAACCCAAGGTTTCCCTGCTTTCAACCAAACTATATACGGAAACTCCCCTACCCATAAACGGGCATATTCCCCTCCTGACAATACAAGTGAAATTGATGCTTTTTGCAAAGAATCTCCAGACACGAACTTCAATGTTATCCGTTCATCTCTAAACTCCAAGTCTACTTTTCTCGTCTCACTCACGGGGTATAAGAATTCAAAAGTTGTCTTCTCTTTCTTATTACAAGCTCCCAGCATCACGATACAAACGAACACTATTAAAATATTCTTCATAATAACCCAATTAAGACATCCTATTTTTAAACAATTCCCTTCAATTCCTTTAAGATTTTCTCGAACTCTGAACTTGAAGGTTTAGGTAGTTTCAGGTTCATCACTCGTCCCTTCTTATCCAACAAAATCAAACGGGGAATCGCCTTTACCCGAAAAGCGATCATAGAAGATTCGTCTCCGGCAATCCACCACTGGTTCCCATTCATTTTCCCCCACCACAATTCATTCCGCCAACGTTGCTCCTCCGTGTCACAAGAAAGACTCACGAAAACAATCTTTTTATCCTTATACCGCTCAACACACCCTCGCAAAGCCAGATACTCTTGCTTGCAGGGATAACACCAAGATGCCCACACATCTATTACCACGTACTTTCCCTCGAACTGTTTCAACGACACCTTTTTCTTTGCTGTATCCTGAAATACAAATTCAGGAACCAAATCTCCCACCTTTAACTCACAGGTATCATGAACCGGCACAGATTCTACCCGAATCTGGCTCCATCCTGCTAACGAGTATAACATTAAAAATATGAACGACCACTTATTCATAACCATCATTTCATCAATACATCTGCTTTCATCTCACTCAAAGAGGCCTTCAATTCCCACATTTTCACCTGTTGAATCAACTGATCTGTTAAAACAATCAATTCCTTCTTCTGCTCCCCGGTCCACTTTTCCTTGAAATACATGATTGGCATAAAATACAAAGATGCGATCTTTTCATCCGGCACAAACGGGAATGCCCTCTTATAGGCTTTTAGCGCCATCCCTGTATCTCCCGTCATTATCCCCTTGATCAAATCGACATAGCCATACAAGTAATCCTGCCCTGTTAGATTATAGGTATCCAAAGTAGATTTCAGCTTATCCACCTCTTTCAATGTTATATTCTTATTCGCCCCCCGCAGGATACTTTCCAGTGGAAGAGCAAACAACGATCCAAGTTTTTTATCTACCTTCTCAACACCAACTCCTTGACGGAATTGCTCCACATGTTTCAAGAAATAAGTCAAATTCCCGGAGCCTACAGGCGATAATTGATAATCTTCATAAATAAACCAGTACGGTTCCATACACTTCTGCCAATCTTCCAAAGATGTCATTACGTCCAATGCTATATCCCTTGCTTTTCCCGCATTCCCAGAATCCATTAACACCTTGATATACTTCAACAAAAAATCCATTTTACGATTCCCCGCCAAATATTCTCCTTCAAAATTTACTACAGAATTATCGGTAAAGCTTGCATCTATTTTCTTAATAAATTCCTTCCCATCCAAAGCCGCTCCTACAATCCTAGCCTTTACCCCTCCATCTGACGTTAGTATCAAAAAAGTCGGATAAGAGGATACCTTGTATCGCTGTTGAATATTAAGGCCTTCACTTTTTTCCATATCAAATTTCACACATATAAACTTCCCGTTTATATATTCCCCTACTTCTTGTAATGGCAATATCTTTTCCGCCATCATTTTACATGGTCCACACCATGAAGTATAGCAATCCACCAAAACACATTTACCTTCAACACCTGCTTGATTTAAAGCCTCTTCAAACGTCAAGTCACGAAAAATAGTCTGGGCAGAAACATACATAAACCCAAATATACACCCCAATAACAATACGAACTCTTTCATAAAAACACACTCTATAAGTAATACTAAATACGCTAACATCATTATAAAAACTTTTCTTCCCTATGTCTAGGGAAGAAAAGTATAAAGCACGCACCAATTCTTAATTTTCTCCTAAATGAGGTATTCCAAAATCAGCAAAATTTTTCAGAGAATGTTTCAATTGCGACATCTCGACCTGATCTATTAATTGTTTTGTAAAAGCAACCAATTCTTTTTTTTGTTTATTATTCCACTTGTATTGCAACATCGTGAGAGGACTAAAATATAAATAAGCAATTTTTTCATCTGGCATTTTTGGGAATATATCCTTGCACAATCGAAGAGTCTCATCAGTATTTTCCTCCTTTATTGCCTTAATCAAAGCTATATAGTCATACAAATACTGTTGCCCTGTCAATTTATAAGTATCTAGCAACTTTCCTGCGGCTTCCACATCTGCCAGAGTTGCATTTTTATTCCGTCCCCGAAGAATATCTTCCAACTGGATGGCAAACAAATTTCCCAAAACAGAATCTACTTTCTCTACCCCCACGCCTTTTCTGAACTGCTCCACGTGTTTCAACAAATACATCATATTACCGGAACCAACCGGGGACAAATCCAAATTTTCATAGATAAACCAATACGGCTCAGAACATTTTTCCTCTTCATCCAGCGCAACTAACACATCTTGAGCGATTTTCCGTGCTTTCTCTAAATCACAAGACTGCACGAGTGCTTTGATATACCTCATCAGGAAATCCATATTCCGATTCCCATTTTCGTACTCCACACCTAACTTCCCGGCTGAATTTTCATCAAAAGCGATTTTAACTTTTGCCAAGAATTCGTCTCCTGTTGCCATACCCCCAACCACTGCATGTACCAAATTCCCATCTGTATCTAAAATTAAAAAAGTTGGATAAGCTGATACTCTGTATTTTTGCTGGATCGCCCGTCCTTCTCCTTTCTCCATATCGAACTTTACACAAACAAATTTCCCGTTCATGTATTCTCCAACTTCTTTCAATGGTAAAATCTTCTCTGCCATCATCTTACACGGCCCACACCAAGAAGTATAACAATCTACAAACACATACTTATTTTCCACTTTGGCCTGCTCTAATGTTTTTTCAAGCGTAAGCTCTTGAAAACTCGTCTGCGCAAACATGGATGTCATCACAAATATGCAACTTAACAATAATATTATTTTCTTCATTGCGTTTCTTATTAACCTTTTAATAATTAGAATATGAATAACGTCCTTTTCTCAAAGTCAACTCTCCTAATTCAAAATCATTAGTTGGCACTAATTGAAAATTCAACGCAACACTTCCTTTAGTTTCCGCATCATACAGAATCACCACAGGTATATTCATATAAACAGAATCCGCAGGAATAATCATATGTCTTTGAATTTCCGGATCATCAAAAGCGACATAATTCACCCCCGGAACTGCAGTAATATAATTACTATCCGCCTTATTAATGTATGGTTCAAAACGTACTATCCGATCTTTTTTGGCCGGCATCCCAACCGCTTGTAATCTAAACCAAGCCGTATCCCGCAAGCGATTTGAATTCACATAAGGATAATTCAACGGAGCAGTTTTTCGATCGTTAGTATCTTTATTTATCAAATTACTATAATAAAATTGGATATAATCACCTTCCTCATAAAACTCCGGTTTCTCATAATGACAAGAAGCTACTCCTAAACAAAATAGGAATACAATAATAAATAACCTTTTCATAACTTCTAATTTTTTATTCACCTAAATATTCTTTTTCCGGAATAGGCAATATATATTGCTCCTCGCTACACTCACTTATTCCAAAAATCATATTTCTTACATTTAACCGTTTATATGTAAAGAAATTCTGCCCCTCTCCTATTAACTCTCGAATCCATTCTTTATACACTCGCCCCTGACGATCTATTTCTGTTAAAGGTACATATTCAAGACCACGAGCTGTACAAAATTCTTTATAAACTTCATTCGCTTCCGTCAAAGGAGCCTTCTCCATAATCATCAAATACATTTCTGACAAACGAATAATTGGAAAATTTTGTGCAGCTTTTGTCCCAGTATAAAAACATCTGTATTTTCTTAAAACATATCCATAAATCATTAATCCAGTTCTCTCATAAGTCCACAACTTTTTATAACGGAAATCAGACGTATTTCCATCAAATAAAGTCTGTACAAAAGTCGGATTGACATTTACAATCATCGCCCGTCCTGACTGCCAACCACCTTTACCATAATCATAAGTATCACATTTAGTTCCACAAATATGTTCACTGTAACAAGTTCCATCCACCCACGAATTATCCGGAAAATCATCAACCTCATTTGTTAAACGAAACTTTTTAGAACCATCCGGGTTTGTCGCATCTTTCACTAGTCGAGCATACCTCAATGCTTCTTCAATATTCCCGCACCATAAATGAACCCTTGCCAGTAATCCTAACACACCATAATAATTCATCCGGCTTTTTCGATAAGGCCACACACTACTAGTCGTTTCTGTATCTTCAAAAGACATTTTCAACACCACATCCGATTTTCCTAATAACTCCTCAGCCCGTTTCAAGTCCTCGAATAACAATGTCATATATTTTTCATACGTAACATACTCATACCTATTAGCAGAATTTACGGTAACATAAGGCAAATAAGTTCTGTTAACATCAACCTTTGAAGGAACGGGTCCCCACAAACGAATTAAATCAAAATGAGCCAACGCACGGAGAGCATGAGCTTCCCCCACCCCAATATTATAAACGTCATCTGAAATTTTTCCTTTATTCAATTCTACCCCCTGAATCAAATCATTCATGGTAACTATTATCTTATAGAATCCTTGGAAAGAACTACTTAAAGAACTTTCCACCAAATCAGAATCGTAATCATGATTACTTAAATCATACTCTCGATTACCTTCACTTACAGTCCATGAACATGCTAACGATTCAGCCATGCCTCCTCCTCCCATATAACCAGCCGGATTATATAATACTCCCCGCATATTTAGATATGTCCCATTTAGCGCTTGCTTTATCCCGTCATTTGTAGTATACAAGTCCTCTGCCAGTATTGACGTCGCCGGTTGTACCGTCAACCAATCATTGCAAGCACTACATCCTAACAATAATGCTATACTCAAACTATATATATTTTTTCTCATCTCTTTAATTTTATGCATTAGAATGAACAAGAAATTGAAAAATTTGGGTTAATTGAAAATGGGTAATCTGTTCCCCTCTCCCGCTTGATTGTCGATAAATAAAATATATCACTTAAATAGGCACTTATCGACAAGGATTCCATTCCCAACTTTTGACACCATTTCCGAGGTATCAGATAAGAAACATTTATATTTGTACAACTAAACACGTTATCCTTATGTACAAACATACTATTTGGATATGTATACTGTCTCGCAGCATCTGATGTAACTTGATAAAGTTTATATCGTGACATATCCCCTGGTTTTTCCCAACCTTGAGACAATGCACGCTTATCCACATTATACAACAAACTCAAGTTTTCTCCCTTAGTCAATTCCGTAAAATTAACTTGATACCCTCCCCACTTCACGCCAAACCCAACATTAAGCGAGAGTCCTTTATAAGAAAATGAAGTACTAATATTCCCATTAAGTTTAGGTTGACGGTCACCCAACCAAACAAGATCCTCTGAACTTTGCCTGAAGGTTATATTATTATTCTTATCCAAAAACATTCGATAACCTGTTGACGGATCGACTCCAATGGAGCGTAATCCGTAAATGGCATCCATAGAATGTCCTTCAATATAACGATAATACTCACTTCCTCCACTCATGGTTTTTGAACTATATTTAACCTTCTCTTTAAAACCTTCTGATAATTGAACAATAGTGTTTACTTGGCGATTAAATCGCCCCGTAATACTCCAGTTTATATTTTTCACGGTATTACGAATAGGATAAAACGTAACATTAAACTCGTATCCTTCATTCCGTATCTTCCCGATATTCCCTTTAAAATTCTCAAATCCATGAGAAATTGGTAAGAATATATCTTGCACAGCGTTATCCGTCAACTTATTATAATAATTAAACTGGAATGCAATACGATTACTAAAGAAACCCATATCAAAACCGACATTGTGCTGATATGTATTTTGCCATTGCAAATATGGATTAGCAAACCGTTCCATCTCAACCCCCACACCGGATAAATAAGTTTCGTTCACATTTTGCCTGTATACAGTCATAGCATCTGCCGGACTAAATCCCATGTTTCCAGACACACCATAAGAGTAACGTACTCTCAAGTCACTGATCCACCCCACGTTTTCCTTGATAAAACGTTCATTATATATGTTCCATCCTCCCCCGAATGACCAAAAAGATCCCCAACGACTTTCCGACCCAAAAGATGAAGAGCCATCCGTACTATACGAAATATCTAAAAAATAACGCATATCATAATAATAATTCACGGAACCGCGTAAAGATATTCTACGCGTGGTAGTCTCTTCACCGCTTGTACCCCAAGCATCCGGATACCCTAAAGACATTCCGATATTATCTATTTTATCCGTAAGAAATCCCGTGGCAGCCCATCTTACTTCATCCTCTAAATCCTCCTGCATCTCTCCATTCAGATTTACGGTCAACATGTGTTTTTCGTTGAAAGTGTTTGTATAATTCACAGTCAAAGCTGTTTGCCAAACATCCGCAGTCTTATCTGTTCGATCGTAACGTCCTTTCTGTTTCAATTCTTTATCTGCATACCATTTATGCGAAGGAGGTGTAAAACTATCTTTACGAGAAATTTTTCTACTTAATCCCACAGAACCAACCACCTGAAAACCCGGCCAAATCGTGTAGCGAATTGAAGTGTTACTTCGTAAAGAAGTATATTTAGAATCATTCCAACACCCAACCCTCCAATTATACAAGGGGTTATCTATAGGATTTTGATTTAACGGATGATAATAATAAGTTACAGGATCACCATTTTCATCGTAAGGATTCCAATACCGATTCATTTGTACGTAATCTGAAAAACTACCATAAACACTATTTTTAGATGTATTCACTCCAAGAGCAAACGATTGCATCACCATCCATTTTTCTGTCATATAATCCACCTCTAATGTTCCATTGACATTATTACGGTCAGATCCTTTCATAACCCCCACGGTTGAATCGTATGACAAATCAAAACGAAAACGCCAATCATCCGAACCACCCATAAAATTCAAACGATGTGTTTGCCCTATTCCCGTACGAACTGGTACCGACATCCAATCATAATTTTCCCCTTTGTCAACAGCATTTTTTAATTCTTGATAGGTATCTTCATATAAATCCCATACCCCATTCTTATGTTCAAATTACAGTTTTTCTGCAGCCGTTGCTAAATTATAAGAACTCAAATCCGGACTCTCTATTTTTACTTGCCCATTATAAGAAATTCGCAATTTACCAGCTGCTGGACGAGTTGTCGTAATCACCACCACACCATTAGCACCCCGAGATCCATATAAAGATGTTGCACTTGCATCCTTCAAAATCGTGATATTTTCTACTTCATTCTCGTTCAAGTCCATCACGCGTTCCAAATCGACCTCAAAACCATCCATTATAAACAACGGGTAATTCAATGTAGCCCGATTAGCATTCTGCAAATCTTCCACACTTGATAAAGTTGAAGCCCCGCGCAACTGAATTTCAGGTAAATGATTCGGGTCAGAGCCAGCATCATTATTTTGAATAATTCGAAAACTAGGATCGATATTTGACAATGTCTGCAAAAGATTACGAGAATATTTTGCTTTTATTTCTTCTTTTGAAACAGCAGTTACCGCTCCCGTGAAACTCTCTTTCGGTTTATTAAAAATACCTGTCACCACCACCTCGTCTACCGTCTGTAAGTCTTCCTCCAACACGATCGTGAGAGACTTGTTATCATTTTTCACCGGAACCTCTTGTCGTTTATACCCTACGAAAGAAAAAATCAACATCAAATTATCCCGTTTAGGTAAATCAATATCAAATTCCCCTTTTACATTAGTTACAAATCCTAAAGTTGTTCCTTTTACTCGAATAGTCACCCCAGGAAGTAATTCTCCCTTCTTATCCTTCACAATTCCTTTCACCGTAAATTTAGAAAGCGTATCGGCACTCGCCACCGCAATATGCTGAATAACAATTGTATTATCAACTAATCTATAAGTGAGTCTAGTACCTTTTAAACACGCATCTAACACAACTTTAATATCAACATCCGTATATGCTAGATTCAAACTTCGAATACCAGCAACCTGATTATCACGAAATAAGAACGTGTAATCAGTCGTCTTTTCCAAAACTTTTACCACCTCTTCAAATGAAGCATTCTCCAAATGAAGGGAAACCCTTGCCTCTTGACTATACACGTCTGCCGATAACTGCAACGTAGACACGAATAAAAGAAATACCAAAAATTTCATAATTAAGCACGTTTTCCACAACCTTTCTCGCCAAGAAAGATCATGCATCCATTTTTTTTTCATACATTTGTCAATATTTAATGAAACAATTCCGGTTTTCCGGAGTTCAAAAGACGGGATACGGCCAATATCCTGTCTTTTTTATTTCTCTCTCGTAAGCCTCTTTTTATCGCCTTACATCATGATGACACTTCAAAAAGAAAAAGGAGGTATATCAAATTCAATTTTTTTTCGAAAAAATCATTATTAAATTAACAAGTAACTTTTCTACCCCAAATAAACAGTTATTATTCCAAAATCATTAATCAAAAACGAGACAAAGCCGATTCACAGACGACACACACACGATTTATCTCATTCCCACGCTATACCCTTATACTTTCCCAGCATCTATTCATATCACCTTCAAAACAGTCTTTAAAGGGATATTACAAAGTATTCTGCAATATTCATGGATAAACTTTTATATTCCCGAATTATTTTTCTCGAATGAAGATGTTGTTTTCTTTAATTACAAATTCCGTGTTACCCGTCATCTCAAGTACTTCCACCACTTTGGAAAAATCATCATACCGTTTCATTTTTCCAGTGAATGTCACCTCCTTTTGGGAAACATTCTCCCAAAATATATTGACATCATACCAACGGGCAACCACTTTCATAATCTCTTCCAACCGCTGTCGTTTAAAAGCAAAAACACCCTCTTTCCAAGCCGTGTACAAATAAGTATCTACCTCTCTAGTTTCAATACTCCCCGACTTACCCAACACCGCTTGTTTACCCGGTTCCAGCGTGACAAATTCCTTCCCAGCAGAAAATTTGACAGATCCCTGTACCAACGTCGTCAAAACTTCGTCCTCATCTGCATAAGCTCGTACATCAAAACTCGTCCCCAACACCCTCACGCTTGAATTTCCCATATCCACGATAAAAGGATGGGCCTCATCTTGGACCACATCAAAATAAGCTTCCCCGGACAAATAAACCCGACGGTCTCTACCCACGAAGTTTACAGGATACCGAAGTTCTGACTCCGAATTCAAATACACAATGGTTCCATCACTCAACGTAATTGAATATTCTCCCCCACGAGGAACCCGTAACGTAT
>ENA-OPRW01001887-OPRW01001887.1-human-gut-metagenome-genome-assembly--contig:-NODE-1887-length-12854-cov-2.429096_pt1 | contig 12854 bp, 9 predicted proteins | sample MGYA00241898_ERZ501890 | MGnify/ENA primary metagenome ERZ501890 (study PRJEB25962, sample SAMEA2042216) | human gut metagenome | biome: human gut; feature: human-associated habitat; material: faeces... | reverse complement strand
GGTGCCATTGCACGCTGAATACGCGGTGTCCGGGCATCCCTTCCATGGCCTCCACGATCCCGTCGAGTGAGGTGGCACTTACCCGGAATCCGGGAGCCACGTCTTTGACTGCCTGATGATGGTATGAATTTACGATCAAGGAGTCTGTTCCGAGAACAGAATGGAGTACGGTGTTGTTGACAATGTTTACCGTGTGGGAACCGAATTCCCGGCTGATGGACTGGCTGTGTTTCAGTAGTTGCTGTTCATGCTGGGAATAGATGTCCTGGTAGTTTGTCCCCCCGAAAGCCATGTTAATGATGCCCGCGGCAGATTCCGAAAATGGGGATTTGTCGGTCGGCAGCCAGTTTTACCAGCGTGAAATCGAATTGATCTCTGGCGGCATCAATACTTCCGAGCGGGGGGAGAGGCTCCTCGTTCCCGTACAGCGGATTAATATCCCCACCTCCGGTAAGCATCAATCCATCGAGTGTTTCGATGGTCTTCCGGAGTGTTTCGATATCGTTATGCACGGGAAGTAGCACGGGTATCGCGCCCGCTTGCAGGATTGAAATCACGTATGAGTGTTCGATACACGAGTTCCCGTTTTCGAAATTGGCAGAAATGCCGATCAAGGGCAAATCGTGTTGTGACTGGCGATAGTCAATCGCCCGGTATAGGGTGTCCAGCTTTGCCGGATAAATAATATTATTCATTGCAATGTAAATTAAAAATAGAGTTACCAATAAAATTCTGTGCATCAGGGGAAATGTAGTTCCGCTCCTTTCGGGTGAACGATTAATTCCACGTTTGCTCCCAGGATCAGGGGGAAATTGTTGCGCACGTGTCCGGCCGGAAGACCGAAACACACGGGGTACGTGTAATCTTCCACGGCGTCATGAATCAATTTATACACTTCTTCTTTAAATTCCGGGGTCGAGTCTTTCCCGAATTCCCCGACGATCAATCCGGCTAAGTGCTGGAATTTCCCAGCGTATTTCATACATTTCACGTTCCGGTCAATTTCGTACAGATCGTTAGACGGGTCCTCGATGAAAAGGATCGTCCCTTTCGTGTTCCGTTCGATACAAGTGTCATGCAGGTTATGCACCCATTGCAACATTCCACCAATCATTTCGGTTTCCACGATTCCCGGTCGGTTGAACGGGTGTGCAGGTATGGCGTACGAGGAAATGATCCCGAAAAGGAAATTCCGTAATTGCGTGACCACTTCCGGGGAAGTTGTGTTGTAATCGGAAGGCATGAAGGCGTGTAAACTCTCGATTCCGAGGGAATGGAGTTTGGAGTGTAATACCGTGATGTCGTTCATCCCGATCACCCATTTGGGGTTTCCTTGAAATATGGAATAATCCGCCTCTTGCACGATACGTAACATCCCGTAATCTCCCGCCATACACCAGATGGCCCGGATGTCCTCGGCGTCAAGGGCTGTTTGTAAATCATGTAATCGTTCTTCATCCGTGCCTGCCAATCTCCCGTGTCGGGAAAGAACGTGTTGTCCGGGTACAGGTTCCAACTCCCAAGAGGTCAGGAGTGAACAGGCCGCATCCAGCTGTTCTTTTGTTGCAACGCCGGAAGGTGAAATTAAAGCCACCTTATCTCCCGGCTGCAGGTATATAGGTCGTAACATAAAAGTTGAAGTTTTGTTATTATAGTACGAAGGTAACTAATATTTTTCTAACTTTGCGCCACTAGAGTTCAAAAGTTTATAAACTGGATATATGAGTAAGTTCAAGAGAAATTTGATTACCACGGCTTTGCCCTACGCGAATGGACCCGTGCATATCGGACACTTGGCGGGGGTATACGTGCCTGCCGATATTTACGTGAGGTATCTGAGGAAAAAAGGTGAGGATGTGGCATTTATCGGTGGATCGGACGAACACGGGGTGCCGATCACGATCAAGGCTCAGAAAGAGGGTGTGACCCCGCAGGATATTGTCGATCGTTATCACAAGATCATCAAGGATTCTTTCGAAGAATTGGGTATTTCGTTTGATATATATTCCCGGACAAGTTCGAAGACGCATCACGAGTTATCTTCCGCTTTTTTCAAGAAGCTGTATGACGAGGGAAAATTTATCGAGAAGACCTCGATGCAGTTCTACGACGAGAAGGCAGGGCAATTCTTGGCAGACCGTTATATCGTGGGGAAATGTCCTCATTGCGGTAACGAACGGGCATACGGGGATCAGTGTGAGGCTTGTGGAACTAGCTTGAACGCTACCGATTTGATTGATCCGGTGTCCGCGATCACGGGAAACAAACCGGAACTGAAAGAAACAAAGCACTGGTATCTGCCTTTGGATCAGTATGAAGGCTGGTTGAAAGAGTGGATTCTGGAAGAACATAAAGAGTGGAAACCAAATGTTTACGGGCAATGTAAATCCTGGTTGGACAACGGTTTGCAACCTCGTGCGGTGACCCGTGATTTGGATTGGGGAGTACCCGTTCCAATCGAGGGAGCCGAGGGAAAAGTGCTTTACGTGTGGTTTGATGCCCCGATCGGGTATATCTCTGCCACGAAAGACCTGACCCCGGAATGGGAAAAATACTGGAAAGACCCGGAAACCCGGATGATTCATTTCATCGGGAAGGATAACATTGTTTTCCATTGTATTATTTTCCCGGCCATGTTGAAAGCCGATGGTTCTTATATATTACCGGATAACGTGCCGGCCAACGAGTTCCTGAATTTGGAAGGAGATAAGATTTCCACTTCCCGGAACTGGGCGGTATGGTTGCACGAGTATCTCGTGGAGTTCCCCGGTAAACAGGACGTGTTACGTTACGTGTTGACGGCAAACGCTCCCGAGACGAAAGATAATGACTTTACCTGGAAAGATTTCCAAACCCGGAATAACAGCGAGCTGGTGGCAATCTATGGAAACTTCATTAACCGTACGTTGGTGTTGACACAAAAGTATTTTGCCAACCGGGTACCGGAACGGGGCGAGTTGACGGATTACGATAAAGAGGTCTTGGCTGAGATTCCGCAAATCGTGGAACGTGTTGAGAAGAGTCTGGAGACCTTCCATTTCCGCGATGCATTGAAAGAGGCGATGAATCTGGCTCGTTTGGGTAATAAATATTTGGCAGATACTGAACCTTGGAAAGTGATCAAGACGGACGAGGGACGGGTGAAGACGATTCTGAATATCTGCTTACAGATTTCTGCCAACCTTTCCACGTTGATGGAACCGTTCATGCCCTTCTCTTCTCAGAAATTACGTGAGTTCATGAATATTGACGTGATTGATTGGGCTAAAATGGGGGATGGCGTGATTCCTGCCGGGCATGAATTAGGTGAGGTCGGATTGTTGTTCGAGAAGATCGAGGATGCAACAATACAGGCTCAGATTGATAAATTGTTGGCTACCAAGAAGGCAAACGAGATGGCTTCCGTGAAGGCCGCCCCTGCCAAGGAGAATATCCAGTACGAGGATTTCATGAAGATGGATATTCGGGTAGGTAAGATTATCGCTGCCGAGAAAGTGGCTAAGACTAAGAAGTTGATGAAATTAACCGTGGACACGGGAATTGACGAACGTACGATTGTTTCGGGTATTGCCGAGCATTACACGCCGGAGGAGGTGATCGGGCGCCAAGTCAGCGTGTTGGTTAACTTGGAACCGAAACCGTTAAAAGGTATCGTGTCACAAGGAATGATCTTGATGGCCGAGAATGCCGATGGAACGCTTTCCTTTGTTTCACCGGATAAAGAGGTGAAACCGGGATCGGAAGTTCGATAATAAGCAATAAAAGAAAAGAAGCTAAATTCAAAAATCTATTTTGAGATAGCTTCTTTTCTTATATTCTTTATTTATGACCGAAAATCTCTTTTAATTTGGCATCCAGTCGCTCACCGCGAAGATTATTCACCATGATTTTTCCTTCTTGATCAATCAGCCAAAGTGCAGGTACGCCTTGTACGTTATAAAGATTAGGAACTTCACCTTTCAGTCCCTGTAAATCGGAAACCTGTGTCCATGGCATATTCGATTCATCGAGTGCTTTCTCCCAAGCTGCTCTATTGTTGTCCACCGACACGCTGAGGATATCCAATCCATCGGCATGATATTTCTCGTAGATCTCTTTCAAGTGAGGGATCTCACCTCTACACGGTGCGCACCAAGATGCCCAGAATACCAATAGTAAATATTTTCCCCTGAAAGAGGATAAAGACACTTGTTTCCCTTCGGGGGTCGGTAATTGGAAACCCGGGGCAATAGCTCCTTCTCCGAGTGCGTGCATCTGCTCCGCTGTTTTTTTAAGTTTCTTGTATAAAGGAGAAGAGTGCAACGAAACTGGTACTAAGCTCAAAAGAGAGTCAACCTTACTGGGTTTCAAGTTGGGGTCCATCATGCAAATTTCATCGTAAATTGCTAAACTAAAGTCCAAGTTCCTGTATTTTTCGGCAAACAAATAACGGAATTTAGGCATAATTTCTGCTAACATCAAGTACTTTCCTTGAGCGACATAGGGCCCGTGTACAGTGTCTGCTTGCCAAGATTTGTCCACGTACAATAGATTGTACAAACTACTGGCTATTGTGTGAAATACCATATTATAGTCATTCAAAGCCTCGTTATTTGGCGTTCCGGATAAGGTGAATTTATTTTTTTCGATATTTCCGGTAAGTTCTACCACGCCTACTTCAAAAAATACCGGTAGGATATTTTTCACGTATATCTCTTTAAAATCATTGTCTTTAAAGTGTAAGTAATACTGTTTCAGTTCATTCACCTTTTCTGCCTTGAACTCGAACTTTCCATCTTGAATTCTTGTGCTGTCGACAACTATCCAGTCACCATTTAATTCACTTATGGAAACCCATCCTTCTTTCACATCTTCCAAGTTTCCTTTCAAAGTCCATCCCTTATTTGTTTGCCCAGTACAAGAGAAAAACGCAAACATGATTATTAATAAGCTAATTGTTTTCATATACTTTATTATTTAAAATTCATTTTGTTTAATTGTTCCATTAGATGCTGAAATATCGTTTTCGTTGATCGGCATGGCATAACGACGACTGCCGACGGGTAAGGTGTAGGTTTTCACCTGTGATCTATCCACAGCCCCGTCCGTGATTGCGTAGAATGAATGCGTGATCTCCACGTCATCCCACGCAGTCTCGTTCACGGCAAAACGGCGGATGTCAAACCAGCGATGAGTAAACGGTAATTCTCGGCGTCTTTCTTCCAATACTTTTTTTAACGCCTCGTCGTTGGTGGCAGCCTCTACCCGGATAATCTCTTCTTCGGCAGTGGCGTCATAGCGGTGTTTCCGTAAGTCATACAATAATTCTAACGCCTCGTCTTTCGCCGGATTTGTTTGACGCAACAACGCTTCAGCTTTGTTCAGCATTACCTCTTGAATTGTCACCCCGCTGGGAATTTGAGGTGTTATCCAATAGAAAAAATTGTAACCCAAGAAAATCCCGTTAGCCGTTTCTGGCAATAGAAGCATACTGTTATAAGTGAACAGCTTGCGGCGGCGTAAATCGTTGGTCGGGTCGTAGTGGGCCAGTAATTCTTCGCTTGGCACGTACCAGGATTGAATGTTACCACTGGTCTTGGCATAGAAAAATTCTTGCCACATAACCACTTGATTTTCCGTAAAATTACCCATTTCGGGGAATTCCAAGAAACCGGGAATAAATGACATTCCTGCGGAAATGGAATTATAATCTTTTAGTTGCACTCTCCCTGCATTCTTCAACGCTTCATCGGCAGCCGAAACCGCTTTTTCATATTCACCCCGGAACAGATAATAGCGGGATAGAAAAGCTTGTATTGTTGGTTGACTTACCCGCCAAGGCTGGTCGGTTGTTGTGACCTTTATCTTCAGCGCTTCCGTTAAATCCTCGTCAATAAAGCGATAGGTCTCTTCGAGAGAGGAACGGACGAGAGATTCCTCCATGTTGGTTGTTTTCCGCAAGGGCAATCCCGGTTCATTCAAGTTCGCCTCGCAATAAGGCAAGCAATATTGGTTGGCCAATCGCCAGTAGGAATAGGCTCTCAGAAAATGCCCCTCCGCTTTGATCTGTTCCTTTGTATCAGGATCTCCTTCCACTTCGTTGGCATTCTCCAAGATCAGATTGGCATTATAGATCGTTGCGTAAAGAGATGTCCATAACGGGTCCATTGCTTGGGAGGCTAATTTATCCGTTTCAAATGTGTAATAATAGAATGGTTCGCTATTACTGAAAAACGTATACGCCTCGTCATAGAATTCCGTGGTAAATCCCGTGTCGTCCGTCAAGAAAGAACCCGTCGCATCCAATTCGCGTACATTCGGGTTATTCAACAGACCGATTAACTGATCGATATGTGTTACCGGCTGGTTCGCACCTTTGGACGGCAATTCCGATAAATAGTCTTCGCAAGAGTTGCAAAACAACGCCCCTCCTAATAAACACAAGTATGTAAATATTGATTTCATAACTTCTTTGAATTAAATTACAAAACGATGTTTAGGCCAAACTTGAAAGAAGTAGAGGGTTTCATTGTGCCGGGAAGCCATTCCGGATCATAATCGTAGCGATTCTGAGTCCAGATGCATCCCAAGTCTCGTACTTGTCCGTACAATTTCATTCCTTTCAACCTCAGCTTCTTAACCCAACGGGTCGGCATACTATATTCTAATGAAATCTCTTTAAATTTGATTGACGAGGAACTTTCCACTAACGTGTTTAGCATCTCGGTATATCCGCCAGGTGCTCCCCAGTAAGTACTAAGCGCCCGGTCGGCTGGTTGGAAGGCTGGTACCCTGTCGCTACCATTAATCACCTCGCGAATAAATCGGTTGGCGACATATTTTGAGTTACTCTCGATGTTGTCCCTAAAATAGGGAGCTCGGAAATAGCCTCCGAATTTACCCAATATCAAGAAAGAGAGATTAAATCCGTACCCGTTGAAATTTACGGTCCACCCCAACGTATGCGGGTCGATAGCCGGACCTATGTATTGTAAATATTCCAAGGCGTTTCCACTGTATATCAGTTCGTAATTATCCATAGAAACCTTGCTGTCGTTGGGGCCTTCGACATAAGCGATGCCGTCCTCCATTCCCAAGTATTTGATGGCCCATATTGATTGAGCCGGATAGTGGGTGACGTATGCCCCGCCGGTGATATACGAAGCGTTATACGTCTGATGGTTAAGTTTCTTTACCTTGTTTTTATTATATGCGTATGTGACGTTTGTTGTGAAATTGATTTTAGGGGTAACGGCTAAGTTTGTACCTAAAACCAACTCGATACCTTTATTGGACATTTCGGCACTATTCATTTTCTGAGAGGTTGCTCCCATGGCTGTGGGTAATACCACTTCTCCAATCAAATCTTTTCCGAGTTTGTTATACCAGTCAATACTTCCGAAAAAACGATTCATGAAAAAGGAGAAATCAACACCCCCGTTGATGGTAGAAGTCTTCTCCCAGCGCAATTTCGGGTTTCCCCGGTTTACGACCGAAGTAGTGGGTAAACCTGTTGTTGTTGATGGTTCTGGGTTGGACGATACCAACGTGACGGGAGAGGTACTTTTCTCTACATTCCCGTTGAACCCGTAGGTTAAACGCACTGTCAATCGGTCAAGCCACTTCTCGGTAGAGGTCATAAATTTTTCGCGATGAAGATTCCATGCTCCTCCTATCGACCAGAGTGGAGCCCAACGGTAAGATGCTTTGTCCGTGATCAGGTTAGATGCATCGCTGCGAATACTACCTGTCAAGCTGAAACGCTGATCATACGTGTAGCTAATATTCCCGTAAATGGAAACGAAACGTTCATTCAAATCATCGTAAATTGGCACCATACCTTGTAAATTTGCCACGCCGGACCCGGTAATATTGGTGATGTTCACGGATTGCCCGTTTTTGTTTCCCGAGTACCCTCCAAAAGGTAGAGGAGTAGCGATATTTTTGTCGGGATCAAAGCCGTAAACATAAGGATTGGTGCAGTTTTTTGTTTTAAATTGGGACATCTCGAATCCCATGATAGCGTTGATTTGGTGGGCATCACCAATCTCTCGGTCAATATTCAACTGGTTTCTCCACGTGTAATTTTTTACCCTATTCGAAGAGGAACGCTAAATAGCCCCCTTGGGGATGAATTGGGCGTTTACCGTATTGTTCTCCAAGTTGTAAGAGACATATGCATTCACCATGTTACGGGTAAAGAAACTGTCTTCCATGTCCAATTGCTCGTTGTCCGTGCGGTTCATCTCGTACTGGAACTTCGTGTCAAAGCTTACCCCGGACGAAAGCTTTATGGCCAAACCGGCTTGCAAACGGGTATTCAGGGCTTCCGTCGAATAATCACGGGCTTTTGCTTCACGTAAGATGTTGTAACTCCAATCGTCATAAGGCAATACTCCCGCCCCGATCTTTGTCAACTGTTTCCGGTTTATCCTCAGTTGTGTGGCGTAACTGCCATCCTCGTTCTTGATCATCTCGTAAGGTGAGAGGTCATGAATTTCAGACAACGTGGGACCGCTGTTTTCGGCGGTTGAATAATGTACGTTTACCCCCGCAGAAAAATCCAACCAGTTGAAAACGGAGGCAATCGTGTTGAAGTTAACCCGCCAGCGTTCCGTTTTATTCCGGATCAAATTTCCTTTTATGTTTTCGTACATGGCAGAGAAATAGTTTTGTGCATGCTGCGTTGAATTGGAGATGCTGACGTTGTATTGTTGCGTGATAGGTTGTTGCAACAGATATTTTTTTATTTGTTTCCGGTTATTTCGTTTTGCCAGCATATCCAATCCTTCGTTCAGTTCATTCTCTGAAATGAGATTGTTCATGTAATCGTAGATATATTCTTTGGCCAGACTTGTCGGGACTAATATATTCGAGATCGCGTCGGGGGTGGGTATGAGCCAACCTTTCTCCATGGCCAAACGTTCGTAATACACTTGATCTTCAGAGGATGCCGTGGTCAGCGCATGGGATAAGTCCAGCTTTCGTCCGATATTCACCATGGCATTCACTTCTACAGTGAACGTATTCTGTTTGCCTTGGCGAGTTGTCACCACAATCACCCCGTTGGCGGCACGCGCTCCCCAGATAGAGGCAGCGGCAGCATCTTTCAACACGGTGACCGACTCCACGTCATTCGGGTTAATATCCTTAAAACCGTTGGCCACCGGAAAACCGTCCACCACGACCAAAGGTTGGGCATTAGCGTACAGGGACGATACGCCTCGCATGGTATATTCGATACTCCCGTCCTCGTTTTCCGTTCCGTGTAATCCGGCCGTGGTTCCTTGCAAAGCGGTGGATAGATCTGATGCGTGTGACCTACTAATCGTCTCGCTCTTCACCACGTCAAAAGCTCCTGTACTCCTTTCTTTCGATATGGTTTGATAACCGGTGACAACCACTTCTTCCAATTTTTCGATATCCTCTTCGAGAATGATCTTCAAGTGGGTTTGGCCGGTATAAGGAATCTCCTTTCTTTTCATACCCACGAACGAGGCACATATAACCAAGCTGTCCATGTTTTCTACGTTGAAGCTGAATGTTCCATCGATACGTGAACTTGCCCCTTGTGAGGTTCCTTTTGCCATGATCGTCACCCCCGGTATAGGTATGCCCTCTTGGTCGACAACCAATCCGCTAATCGTGACGAACTGAATTTTTTTACCTTCTTTAGGTTTGGGGACAAGTATGATATTATCATCCATCAACCAAAAGGTCATACCGCTTCCCTCCAAGACCTGTTTGAGTAGATCTTCGAGGCTACAATCCTTCACGTTCACCGTAAGCTCGTGTTTTAGGTTGATTCGTTCATCGTTAAACAGCACTGTTCTACCTGTCTGCTTTTGGATTTTTTCCAAGACGACGCCTAAAGTCGTTTTACCCAAATTCATCGTGATTCTCTGTTGTGCCATCCCGCTTGTCGGTAACAAAAACAGCATTACTAGCAACGAAAAACAAAATAATTTTCCTCTTGGCTTATTTTTCAAGGAAATAAGCCACAAAACATCTTTCTTTTTCATACATTTGTTCTTTAGTTAATCAATGTTCCCGGGGAGAAACGATGTCGGAATCGTGGATCCAATACGTATCCGATATTCACATCCCCGTGGGATATTTTAATTATTTCTTGTTCACGATAACTTGATCGCCTTCTTGCTTGAACTCCACGTCCGTCATCGCCCCCAACATGATCAAGATATACTCTATACTATACTCTTTTTTGACGGCTCCCGTGAACTTCAACTGTTTAATATCCTCTTGGTCAAATTGGAATTCGATATTATACCAGCGTCCCAGTCTCTTACATAACTCTTCCAACGGCATGGACTTGAAACTCAATATGCCTTCTTTCCAGTCTATGTAAGCGGATACGTCTACTTCTTTGATCTCGTGTTGTCTGCTGGCATTGTTCAGTACGAATTGTTGTGCGGGGTGCAGTACTTCCCGACATTCTCCCGTGTTTACATCCACTTTCCCCGATACCAGCGTTACTTCCGTCCGGGGATCTGCGGTGTATGCCATGACGTTGAAACAAGTTCCCAATACATTGATGTCTAAGGTCGTGGTATGCACCACGAAAGGTTTGTGTGCGTTAGGTGCCACTTCAAAATAACCTTCTCCTTCTACAATACCTTCCTTTTTTTCTCCGGCGAATCGTGTTGGAAATTTTAGTCGAGACAAAGCATTAAGGTATACCATCGTTCCATCCGGAAGATACAACCGGTTGGAACGGCCAACAGGCACGATCAATTCGTTATACACTAATTCGCCAGAACTTGCAACTTGTTGTCCTTGGCTGACAGTTCTTCCTTGTGTTTGAATATCGGTGCCGTTCACCCAAATTGTGTCGGCTTGCTCCTCTAATACGATTTGTTCTCCGTTTGCGAGTATTAGTATTGTTCCGGAATCCGGAGCTTGCTCAACTTGCGCTACAATCGTTTTTTCCTCTTCCTTGTTATTGAGTAACCATACGCTTACTCCGAGTAAAATGATCACGGCTGCTGCTACACTTCCTCCTACTCGGAACCATTTTTGGTATTGACGTGCTTGATGTTTTGTTTTCAGTATCATCCAAGTAGTCTCCGTTCCCTCTTGCCAGTTACCAGTATATTCACATTTGTACCATACCCGCTCGATATTTCGATACAAGGTACGATGTTCCTCGCTCTCCTCCATCCACATCTTGATTTTCTCGCACTCCTCCGTTGTCGCCTCACCTGCTAAAATACGGTAAATTAAATCTTCTGTATCCATAATGGTATATTTTATGAACTTGTTTCATAAAGAAGACTAGAGAAAGATAAAAACGGGTGAATCAAAAAAAAACTTTTTGTAAAAAATGCAGACAATATTTATTATTATGATTTTTTATTCCGCTAACAATCTATTTTTCAATAAGTCATGTGAATTACTCGGTTTTCCCCATAACATGAACAGAAGTAACATTTCCCGTTCGTCCCTTAACTCTTCTCTTAGAAAGCGCATGCCGTTTTTCAACAACGTCTTGACCGTGTTAAGTGAAACCCCTAATTCGTTAGCCGTTTCTTGATATTTCATGCTGCGCATTAGGATACACCTTACCACTTCTTGTGTCTGTTTGGGTAATTTTTGGATAACGATCTCCACCTGCTCTACCATTTTTTGATTGATCGCCTCAGCTGTCTCCATTGCCACGTCAATTTCCTCGTAATTAATACTCTCTCTCAGAATGTCTTTCGATTGCCCGTACGTGTAACAGGCATTCCGGATAGAAGAATATAGATACGACTCTAACGTTGTCGGGTTCGTGTATTTCAGATAATCATTTTCCCATAAACGCAAGTAAAAATTTTGCACGAGATCTTCGGCTATTCCCCTGTCCTTTACTTTGCCTTGGGCATAAACGACCAACGAAGAATAGTAACGTTTGAATAACATTTTCATCCCGTTTTCCCGATTTTTCTTGAAAACGTCTAAAATACTTCGATCATCTTCTTTCATGGCTACAAAGATAAAATTTTTTATGATATTCTTTTGGGCACACGCTAATGTTATAAAATTTCAGATACCCGGGGCGAATTATGATTTCATTAACGCTCTTCTGGAGAGTGGTATGTATTGAGTTTCCCTTACTAGACGCGGGAAGCTCTGGCAAATGTTTTTTCTTAAAAAGTAATTTTCCTTTTTTAGACCTAACATATATTTAACCTTATGACAACTAAAGTATAACTTGGATAATTTTCCCGGTAGGGGGAAGAGTCGTACTTTTGTATTGTTGAAAGACAATAACAACGAAATAAAGAGAGTTAATAAAAATAGTTGTCTAATTTTTAAATATAAAATAAAATGATGAAGTATATTATAATAGTATTCGTGGCTGTAATTACAGTGTTTATCGGTGGACGTAGTTTAAACCAAGCTAAAGCTGAAAAAATCGTATGTGCTTATGCCGATCAAGAGAATGTAGAAAACACTACCGCAGTTGCTCCGGTGCAGAAAGTAGCAAGTCAGGACACGATCTTCGGACCGGTTAGTCTTCCCGAAGTGAAGGTAAATGTAAAAAGAAAAGTAAGCCAGGTTATTTAAGATAAGGTTATCTACTGAGAATAAGTAAAAAGGAAAAGAGCTGTCTCCCATTTGGAAGATGGCTCTTTTTGATATTTGAAGTATTTATTTTGATTTGATAAAATAATATTTATTTTTGTGGGGCTTCCTATTTACCGAAGTTTTTGGTAGAAATGTGCGATAAGCAAATAAAGTATAAGGATTTGATGTATAATCTTGATATTCAGTCACCGGAGTTTGTAAAATGTTTGGAGCAGGGAGAACAGGAGGCTTTCCAGCGATTGTTCGAGACGTTCCATAAAGCGCTATGCTTTTTTGCGGTTCGTATC
>ENA-OPRW01001874-OPRW01001874.1-human-gut-metagenome-genome-assembly--contig:-NODE-1874-length-12968-cov-16.742740_pt1 | contig 12968 bp, 10 predicted proteins | sample MGYA00241898_ERZ501890 | MGnify/ENA primary metagenome ERZ501890 (study PRJEB25962, sample SAMEA2042216) | human gut metagenome | biome: human gut; feature: human-associated habitat; material: faeces... | reverse complement strand
TGATTTGTAATCTCGGGGTCGTTGGTTCGAATCCGACAAGAGGCTCAAAAAGAAAAGAGATGTATCAGCCGATACATCTCTTTTCTTTTTTATATCTCATTGCTCACTATCCTTTTTTGATTCTTCTGTATCCATATATGGCGTTATTCCCCAGTTCCTCCTCGATGCGTAGCAGTTGGTTGTATTTGGCCATGCGGTCCGAACGGCTCAAGGAACCGGTCTTGATTTGTCCGCTGTTGGTGGCTACGGCAATGTCGGCAATGGTGGAGTCTTCCGTTTCGCCCGAACGGTGTGAGGTAACGGTGGTGTATCCATGGCGGTGTGCCATTTCGATGGCATTCAGAGTCTCTGTCAGGGAGCCGATTTGGTTTACCTTGATGAGTATGGAGTTTGCGCATCCTTTTTCGATGCCCATGGCGAGAAAATCCACATTGGTGACAAACAGGTCGTCACCCACCAACTGGCAGCGGTTTCCGATGCGGTCGGTCAGTTTCTTCCAGCCTTCCCAGTCGTTTTCGCTCATTCCGTCCTCGATAGAGTCTATCGGATATTTGTTGATCAGTTCTTCCAGATAGTCCACCTGTTCGCTGGCTGTACGTTTTTTGCCTTTCTCACCTTCAAATTTGCCATAGTCGTAAATTCCGTCGTGATAGAATTCGGAAGAAGCGCAGTCCATGGCAATCATCACGTCTTTGCCCGGTTCGTAGCCGGCAGCTTTAATGGCGGCAATGATTGAGTCCAAAGCATCTTCTGTTCCTGCCAGGGCGGGAGCAAAGCCGCCTTCATCGCCGACGGCGGTGCTGAGGCCGCGGTCGTGCAGCACCTTCTTCAAGGCGTGGAACACTTCTGCGCCCATGCGCAGGCCTTCACGAAAAGAAGTTGCCCCTACCGGGCGTATCATAAATTCCTGAAAAGCAATAGGGGCGTCACTGTGCGAACCGCCGTTGATGATGTTCATCATCGGAACAGGCATCACGTAGGTGTTTGTTCCGCCTATATAGCGATAGAGGGGGACGTCAAGATAGGCTGCGGCTGCTTTGGCTACGGCAAGTGAAACGCCCAGGATGGCATTGGCGCCCAGATTGGACTTGGTTTTTGTGCCGTCCAGTGCCAGCATGGCATGGTCGATGCTCATTTGTTCAAGGGCCGACATACCGACCAGTTTGGGAGCGATGATGTTGTTGATGTTGTTGACGGCTTTCAGCACACCTTTGCCGCCGTAGCGTTTTTTGTCGCCGTCGCGCAGTTCCAAAGCCTCATGTTCGCCGGTGGATGCGCCGGAGGGTACGGAAGCCCGGCCGGTGAAGCCCGACTCCAAAATCACATCAACTTCCACAGTGGGGTTTCCTCTTGAATCGAGGATTTCACGTCCGATAATTTTTTCTATTTTCATCTTCTTCTGTTTTAAGTGTAAATTCTATGAACAATAACAAACGAAGGTGGAAAATGGTTCGGACTTTCCCTTATGACTGTGATTTTAAAAAGTTCGCCCTACGATGCTTCCGCCCAATGCTGCGAATATGCCCAGCAGGATACTTAATAGAGTATATGTGGCGAACAGTCCGTAGAATCCTTGTTTCATCAGGATCAATCCGTCATTGGAGAATGTGGAAAAGGTGGTGAAGCCGCCGCACAATCCGGTGGTCAGCAACATGCGTACTTCCGTAGATAGGTTGAAACGTGCGGACAAGGCATAGAACAGCCCTATCAGAAAACTTCCGGTTATGTTGACGGCAAACGTGGCCCAGGGAAAGGAGTAGGGCACTATCCGTTCGTGAAGGGCCATTTGTACGCAATAGCGTAATAGGCTGCCGGTGCCGCCGCCCAGAAATACGGCTATCAGTATTTTAGTCATGATGCTTGTTTTTTTTGAGTATGTTTCAGGTTGCAAAGGTAATGAAGGCAGGGGAATTTCAACCAATCTTCGGGTGGGTTTTATGGGGTGGATGGAGATTTACTAAAACGTTGGGGGAGATTTAGTAAATCATTGCCGGAGATTTAGTAAATCGTCGGAGGGGTTTGAGTAAGCAGATAAAGAGAGGGCCGGGCAGGCGGTGTATTCGTTGGGTGAATACAGCCGGTTCCGGCTGTAAACCGAACCTGAGGGTTTAAGCGCTTAATTGTAGAGAGCATATCAGAGTCGGGCATTGATAATCTGTGATTTATCAGTCCGGATTGTAGAGATTGCCCCTGTTTATTTCAAATTCCTTTCCCGCCTGATTTTTACTGTTGTAGAGATGCCTTTTTGTTAACTGTTTGCTGTTTAGGCGTTTACGCAAAATGGTTGTAGATGCCCTTTCCTTGCGTTTCCGTCATTCTCCCCCTAACTTTGCAACATCGGATTTGAGAAACAAATGCAGAACTGTTGAGGCCTCGCAGTGAACTTTTGCTTCTTGAAAAAGATAAAGGGCTCCGGCCTGTTACATTATTATATAATAACCTTTTAAAACATTAAAAATTATGGGACTTCAGTATGTAGTAGCTAAACGTGTATTCGGTTTCGACAAGGATAAAAATGTGAAGTATGTAGCCAAATCCGTAGGGTCAGGCGAGTTAGGCACTGATAAATTGTGTGCCAAAGTGAGCCGTATCCTCGGTATCCACAGGAAAACGGTGGATTTGGTGGCTGCCGGCCTTGTAGACATCATGTCGGAAGAAATAGAGGACGGAAAGACTGTCCGTTTAGGAGATTTCGGGCTTTTCCGCCCTTCTTTTGTGGGAAAATGCGCCGATACGCAAGAAGGGGTGACGGCAAGCAATATTGTGCGTAAGCGTATTCTCTTCTTTCCGGGAAAGGCCTTCAGTGCGATGCTGGACAAGATGAGCGTCACCCGGATGGCAATGCCCGATACGGATTATACCGACGGCAGCCAGGGCAATGAAGGCAAGCCTGAAAATCCGGATATATCCGGTGGAGGTGAAGAAGAGGATCCTTTGGGATAAAGCCGAATCCTCCGAACCGGTAAGAAGATGAAGATGAGAATGAAGGGCAGTGGTGTCCTTCATTCTTATGCAAACGTTTTCTGACAAATTATCCGGATTTTATGCGATTGCTTCCTATATAATTCCTTATCCTGCTTATATTTGTGGCACGATAACTAATTAAAATACCATAGCATGAGAAACATGAAGACTATTTTCACTAAACTGGCCTGCTTCCTGCTCGCCCTTTTCATGAGCGGCGCAGCAATGGCCGAGAGCATTACTTCGCCTGACGGCCAACTCCGATTGAACTTTTCGGTAAATCCCCAGGGTGAACCTGTTTACGAACTTTCCTACAAAGGAAAAGCGGTTATTAAGCCTTCGAAACTCGGTCTGGAACTGAAAAATGATCCGGGATTGATGAACGGATTTACTTTGGCCGGTACCGAAACCTCTACGTTTGATGAAACCTGGGAACCGGTGTGGGGTGAAGTAAAACAAATCCGTAACCACTATAATGAAATGGCCGTAACGCTGAATCAGAAGGCGCAGGACCGCAATATCATCATTCGTTTCCGCCTCTTTGACGACGGTCTCGGCTTCCGTTACGAGTTCCCTTTGCAGAAGAACTTGAACTACTTTGTTATCAAGGAAGAACGTACCCAATTTGCTATGGCGGGCGACCATAAGGCGTTTTGGATACCGGGCGACTACGATACGCAGGAGTATGACTACATGGAGTCCAAACTTTCCGAAATACGCGGATTGATGGAGGAAGCTGTCACAGGCAACGCCTCGCAGACACAATTCTCTCCGACAGGTGTGCAGACCTCCCTTCAGATGAAGACGGCAGACGGATTGTACATCAACCTGCATGAAGCAGCTTTGGTGGACTATTCTTGTATGCACCTGAACCTGGACGACAAGAACCTGGTTTTTGAGTCTTGGCTGACCCCCGATGCAGTGGGTGACAAAGGCTATATGCAGGCTCCCTGCAAGTCGCCATGGCGTACGGTTATTGTCAGCGATGACGCACGCGACATCCTTGCTTCCAAGCTGACTCTGAACCTGAACGAGCCTTGTGCCTATGAAGATGTTTCTTGGATTAAACCGGTGAAATATGTAGGCGTATGGTGGGAAATGATTGCCGGCAAAAGCACTTGGGCATATACGGACGAACTGCCCTCTGTCAAACTGGGCGAAACGGACTATTCCAAGACAAAGCCCAACGGACGCCATGGCGCCAACAATGAAAACGTGAAGAGATATATCGACTTTGCGGCTGCCAACGGTTTCGACCAAGTGCTGGTGGAAGGTTGGAACGAAGGCTGGGAAGACTGGTTCGGACATTCCAAAGATTATGTTTTCGACTTTGTAACCCCATACCCCGATTTCGATGTAAAGATGCTGAACGCTTACGCCAAGAGCAAAGGTGTGAAGCTGATGATGCATCATGAAACATCTTCTTCCGTCCGCAATTACGAACGCCACATGGACAAAGCCTATCAGTTCATGGTGGATAATGGTTATAATGCAGTGAAAAGCGGTTATGTAGGCAATATCATTCCGCGCGGAGAACACCACTACGGACAGTGGATGAACAACCACTATCTCTATGCCGTGAAGAAAGCCGCCGATTATAAGATTTGCGTCAACGGCCACGAAGCCGTACGCCCCACAGGTCTGTGCCGCACCTATCCTAACCTGATTGGCAACGAATCGGCCCGCGGAACCGAATATGAAGCCTTTGGCGGTAGCAAGCCGTTCCACACCACATTGCTTCCCTTTAACCGTCTTATCGGTGGCCCGATGGACTACACTCCAGGCATTTTCGATACCAAACTGGATTTTATGGGCGATTTGCCTCATGGGCAGGTGCAGACTACGCTTGCCAAGCAGCTGGCTCTTTATGTCACCCTTTACAGCCCTTTGCAGATGGCTGCCGATTTGGTTGAGAACTACGAGAAGCATATGGATGCTTTCCAGTTCATCAAAGATGTTGCCGTAGATTGGGACGACAGCAGGTATATCGAAGCGGAACCGGGTGACTATATCACCGTAGCGCGCAAGGCGAAAGGTACCGATAACTGGTTTGTTGGCGGCATTACGGATGAAAATGCCCGTACTGCCAACTTTACTCTCGACTTCCTGACGCCGGGCAAGCAATATGTGGCTACTTTGTATGCCGATGGCAAAGATGCCGACTACAAAGAAAATCCCACTTCCTATCAAATAAAGAAAGGCATTGTGACCAATAAGACAAAGATGTCTGTCAAGGAGGCACGTAGCGGTGGTTTTGCTTTGAGCTTGATTGAGGCTGCTCCTGCCGATAAGAAAACTGTGAAGAAATGGAAATGATTAAGGTAAAAAGAGTTTCCGATTAGGCATTAGTTGGCTCCCTGCCGGATTTGAAGTCCGGCAGGGAGCTTTTTTATAAACTTCACTTATCCGTCCGAAGTGCTTATACCTTTGATTGCAAACTGAGTTATTCTTCTTGTTTGTTCTTCCTGCATCGGGCTTGCCTGCGAAAATAAGTTTTTTTAGAAATTGTATTGGCAGAATATGGCGCTAACAAAGAAACTTCTTTGTACCTTTGCACACGTTAATAAAATAACTAATAACACAAGGAACTTATGGGAGGTTTTTTCGGAACAGTCGCCAAAGCAAGTTGCGTGGCAGATCTGTTTTACGGTACGGATTATAATTCGCATTTAGGGACAAAACGTGGTGGCTTGGCTACTTACGATCAGGAAGAAGCGGTGTTTAAGCGCTCTATTCACAATCTGGAAAGTACCTATTTCCGAACGAAGTTTGAAGATGAATTGGACAAATTCAAAGGAAATTCCGGCATTGGAATCATCAGCGACACAGATCCTCAACCTCTCATCTTAAATTCCCACCTCGGTCGTTTTGCCATTGTAACGGTTGCCAAGATTGTGAATCTGCAAGAACTGGAAGCCGAACTTCTGGAACAAAACATGCACTTCGCCGAATTGAGCTCCGGCAAAACCAATCAGACAGAACTTATAGCCCTGCTCCTGATACAAGGCAGAAACTTTGTGGAGGGCATCGAAAATGTATATAAGCATATCAAGGGTTCATGCTCCATGCTGCTGCTTACGGAAGACGGCATTATTGCCGCCCGCGACCATTGGGGGCGTACTCCGGTCGTTATTGGTAAGAAAGACGGAGCTTATGCCGCAACAAGCGAGTCGAGCAGTTTTCCGAACTTGGGTTACGAGATAGACCGCTATTTGGGACCGGGAGAGATTGTCCGTCTGCATGCCGATAGGGTGGAGCAAATGCGCAAGCCCAATGAAGGAATGCAGATATGTTCTTTCCTGTGGGTTTATTACGGTTTTCCTACTTCGTGCTATGAGGGCAAGAATGTGGAGGAAGTGCGCTTTTCCTCCGGTCTGAAAATGGGACAGACCGATACCTCGGAGGTGGATTGTACTTGTGGAATTCCTGACTCCGGTGTGGGTATGGCGCTGGGATATGCCGAAGGAAAAGGCGTTCCCTATCATCGGGCCATTTCGAAATACACGCCTACATGGCCTCGCAGCTTTACTCCCAGCAGGCAGGAGTTGCGCTCACTGGTGGCGAAGATGAAGCTCATCCCTAATAGGGCTATGCTGGAAGGTAAGCGCTTGCTGTTCTGTGACGATTCCATTGTGCGTGGAACCCAGTTGCGAGATAATGTAAAGGTGCTTTACGAGTATGGAGCCAAAGAAGTCCACATACGCATCGCTTGTCCACCGTTGATATACAGTTGTCCGTTTGTAGGTTTCACTGCATCCAAAGGCGATTTAGAATTAATAACCCGTCGTGTCATCAAGGAACTGGAAGGGGATGAAAATAAGAATCTTGAGAAGTATGCCACTACCGGTTCGCCGGAGTATGAGAGAATGGTAGAGGTTATTCGCGAACGTTTCGGGCTTTCTTCCCTAAAATTCAATACTTTGGAAACATTGGTGGAAGCCATCGGACTTCCTAAGTGTAAACTGTGCACCCATTGTTTTGACGGTAGCAGTCATTTCTGATTGACAAATTGCTGCTGAAGAATAAAAAAGAGGCGTGAATTGCTTGGCAGTTCACGCCCCTTTTTTTAACTTTACGGCAGTAAAATAGTGATTAGGGTTTAGTGATGTGATTAATGCCGTTCGGATAAAGAAGGAAGGCGCGGTTGTTGTCTACTGACCGTTAATCGTTCATCACTAACCACTAATCGCTAATCACTAATCACTAACTATAATCACTATCATCATGACTTTAGTAGAACGTTTTTTAAAGTATGTAAGTTTCGATACGCAATCGAATGAGGAGAGTGGGGTAACACCGAGTACTTCAGGGCAAATGGTGTTTGCTAAATATCTGAAGAAAGAATTGGAGGCTTTGGGCTTGGAAGAGATCACGCTGGATGAGAACGGTTATCTGTTCGCCACCCTTCCTGCCAATACAGATAAGTCTGTACCTGTCGTGGGGTTCATTGCCCACATGGATACAAGCCCCGATATGAGTGGTAAGGATGTCTCCCCGCGTATTGTGGAGAATTACGATGGCAAGGATATTGTTCTTTGCGAAGAGGGGAAAGTGGTCCTTTCGCCTGCCCAATTTCCCGAACTGCTCGACCACAAAGGGGAAGACCTGATTGTCACCAACGGAAAGACCTTGCTGGGTGCTGACGATAAAGCCGGCATTGCCGAGATTGTTTCGGCGATGGTATATCTGAAAGAGCATCCCGAAATCAAGCATGGCAAAATCCGTATCAGTTTTAATCCCGATGAGGAAATCGGTTTGGGAGCGCATAAGTTCAATGTTGAACAATTCGGCTGTGAATGGGCTTATACTATGGATGGCGGTGAAGTGGGTGAGTTGGAGTTTGAGAACTTCAATGCTGCTTCTGCCAAGATTGTTTTCAAAGGGCGCAATGTGCATCCCGGATATGCCAAACATAAGATGATAAACTCTATCCGCGTGGCCAACCGGTTTATGTCTATGCTCCCCAGTCACGAAACACCAGAGCATACCGAGGGATATGAGGGGTTCTATCATCTCATCGGCATTACGGGAGAAGTGGAGAAAACCACTGTTGCTTACATCATTCGCGACCACGACCGGAGTCGTTTTGAAAGCCGCAAAAAGGAATTTGAACATCTTGTCCGTAAGATTAATGCGGAATATGGCGAAGGTACAGCCGTACTCGAACTGCACGACCAGTATTATAATATGCGCGAGAAGATTGAACCGGTAATGCATATCATCGACACCGCCTTCAAAGCAATGGAAGCAGCCGGCGTGAAACCGCGTGTAAAAGCCATTCGTGGCGGTACGGACGGTGCGCAGCTGTCATTCAAGGGGCTGCCTTGTCCCAATATCTTTGCCGGTGGCCTGAATTTCCATGGACGTTACGAATTCGTTCCTGTTCAGAGCATGGAGAAGGCTATGAAGGTTATTGTCAAAATAGCTGAACTTGTTGCCGCCGATAAATAAATCTTATTTTTTAACTCATAAATCACTGACTTCTACCATGAAAACCACTCCGTTTACAGAAACACATATCTCGCTGGGGGCTAAGATGCACGAATTTGCGGGATACAATATGCCTATTGAATATTCCGGCATCATCGATGAACATCTCACTGTTTGTCAAGGTGTCGGTGTGTTCGATGTCTCCCACATGGGAGAGTTTTGGGTGAAAGGTCCGCATGCATTGGACTTTTTGCAGAAAGTGACTTCTAATAATGTGGCGGCGCTTACTCCCGGTAAGGTGCAATACACCTGTTTTCCAAACGAGGATGGAGGCATTGTGGACGACCTGCTTGTTTATCAGTATGAACCCGAGAAATACTTGTTGGTTGTCAATGCTTCCAACATAGAGAAGGACTGGAACTGGTGTGTGGCCCATAATACGGAGGGAGCTGAACTCGAAAATGCATCCGACCGCATGGCGCAGCTCGCAGTGCAAGGGCCGAAAGCTGTTGAGGCGTTGCAGAAGTTGACGCCTATCAATCTTTCCGAGCTTCCGTACTATACTTTTACGCATGGTGAGTTTGCAGGAGAACCGGATGTCATTATTTCCAATACCGGCTATACCGGTGCGGGTGGTTTTGAACTTTATTTTTATCCGGAAGCAGCCATGAAGATATGGAATGCTGTATTTGAGGCAGGTGCTGAGTTTGGTATCAAGCCTATCGGCTTGGGAGCTCGTGATACGCTTCGTCTTGAAATGGGATTCTGCTTGTATGGAAATGATCTGGATGATACGACCTCGCCTATCGAAGCCGGATTGGGGTGGATTACCAAATTTGTAGAGGGTAAGAACTTTATCAATCGTCCGATGCTGGAGAAGCAGAAAACGGAAGGTACGGTACGTAAGCTGGTAGGCTTTGAGATGATAGACCGCGGTATCCCCCGTCATGGTTATGAATTGCAGAGTATGGAGGGCGCCCCCATTGGCGTGGTTACTTCGGGCACGATGTCACCCACGCGTAAGGTTGGTATAGGAATGGGGTATGTAAAGCCTGAATATAGTAAGATAGGTACGGAAATTTTTATTGACATGCGCGGACGCAAGCTGAAAGCAGTGGTGGTTAAGCCGCCGTTCCGTAAAGGCTGATAAAGAAGTAACAAAAAAAGGGAATCTGATATAGATTCCCTTTTTTCTGCTTTAAAAAAACAGATTATTTCTTGCGATTACCGTAACGGCTCATGAACTTATCAACACGACCGGCTGTGTCAACCAACTTAGACTTACCTGTATAGAACGGGTGAGAAGTGCTGGAGATTTCCAGTTTTACCAACGGATAAGTTTCGCCTTCGAACTCGATAGTCTCTTTGGTATTTACTGTAGAACGAGACAAGAACACGTCACCGTTTGACATATCTTTAAATACTACCGGGCGGTAATTTTCAGGATGAATACCTTTTTTCATTTCGATATTTGTTTTTTAATTTATATTCTGTTACTATTTTGGTAATAAATAGTGTAATGGTCTTTTTCAGAGCGCAAAGATAATGCTTTTCTATGAAATGAAAAAGGTTTTTGAAAAAAAAATCAGGAAGTTACCCGGAACTTCCTGATTTAAAGAGAGAGTCTTTTTATTCAAAGGTCATAGTCGCTTTGAACTCTTCCCCATGCTCTTTTGCATTAACTTGCAGGGTTTTCGGATAATCACCTTCGAATGTATAAGCAAAAGTAAAGAAACCATTGCTATTGTCTTTGTTCAGGTTTTCCGGCAGTTTACCTAAGATGCCTATCATTGCGGCAAGCCAGTCTCCGAAATCGAACATATCAAAAATATCGGGTGAATAGGTGGGGATTAAAAATCCGCCTTTGTTTTTTTCGGCGGTATAAGTATAAGCGGATGAATGAGTGTCATAGGCGCCCGGAGCCAAAGCCTTGTCGTTGTCATCAAATTTGTTGTCCTGATTATGGTCGTGCACATATACAGTATTGCCTTCGTTGTCTTGATAAGACTTGTCGGTACAGATATGCTTGGAACCACTAATGGTAGATGTGACATTGCCGTTCTCCCATACTGCATTGCAATAAGCGGTCATTTCTCCTCCTTCATATCGGCGTACGGAAATGAGCTGGCGGGCATTGTTGTAAGTGTAACGTTGCGTAATGATGGCTTTGCCTATCTTGACTTGAAGATCGGTTGCAAGTCCGGCAGTATTGAGAGTATAGGTACATGCAATATTGCCTGTTGCTTCCAACTCTTCTCCGGGGAGATCAAAACTGATTTTCTGGTTTTCGTATTTAATGGACAGTTCTTGTGTCTTGCCGTCAATATCCACAGATAACTTGACCAACCTGTTCTTGTCATCATAGGTAAAGGTGTAGTTCATAACCCCTTCATCTCCAAAGTCGGGGATATATGTTTTAAGACGTTTTCCTGTCCGGATCGGCGGAGTTTCGATCTTTTGCTCGGTGGTAGTTACGGTAAACGGATCTTTGCCGGTAGGAGTAATGGTAATCTCACTTTCCGTTTGCTTAATGTCCTTGATTTCGATTTTTCCGAAACCGGTTAAAGACAGAATACGCAAATCATCGGATACCGTATAGGTTCCTTCTATTATATAAATGCCGTTCGCTTCTTCGGAACGCGTTGCGATTTTTGTTTTTGTAAGTAGGGAATAGTGTTTTTCTTCGTTGAGTTCCAAAGAAATGTAGTCGGAGGTTTCGGGAAATGTCCATGTTTTGGCTACGGCCTTTATCAAATCGGCTTCGGTTGCCGGATAGGTGGCGTCAGGTTCGTTTGTAGCTGCATCCTGTGTTACTGCCAGCATTATGCTTTTTGCACTTCCTGCAGAAATAGTAATGGTAGCCGGTGCGGGGGATGTTTCAGTCGTATTAGGATCTGCTTTTACGATTAATTTGTTTTTGTCTTGTGTTACTTTACACCAGTTTTGATTGGAAATTGCAGTCCAGCTGTCTTGGTTGGTCGTAACATTAATTTCATGCGATTCAGTAGCTGCGGCTGTGAAGTGCAGCGCAGTAGCAGGAGCAATCGAGAGAGTGGGATCCGGGGTGGGAGGGGCGTTGTCATCGCCACAGGAGGTCATGATACACATTAATAGCATGCTCATGTAGAAAACCTTGTTTTTCATAATGTAGATTTTGTTTGTAAGTTTATAAATTAGGGAACATCTTTTTTACGGTATTTTACAAATTTAATATATTTTTGCATTATGGACAAGTAAAAAGCCGTTTTTTTTATCGAATGTGTTGATAGATGGATATCTTTGCGGAATAATTGTATAAACTAATATGAGGAAAGTTACTTTTTTATTTTCTTTTTGTTTCTGCGTTATAGTGGCGGTAGCCCAGAACACAGAACGTAAGCTGTATAGTATAGCTTTTTATAATCTTGAGAATTTGTTTGATACCATTCATGATGCAGGTAAGAACGATCATGATTTTTTGCCTGATGGCAGTTATCAGTGGACAGCGAAGAAATACGAATCTAAACTGCATAATTTGTCGATGGTGCTGGGTTCGTTGTCGCGAAATCTGGTTCCCGAAGGTCCGGCTGTTATTGGTGTGGCAGAAGTGGAGAACCGCAGGGTGCTGACGGATCTCGTCAGTCAGCCGGCCATTTCCAATTATAAGTTTATTCATTATGAAGGACCTGACAAACGAGGCATCGACTGTGCGTTGCTGTATGATCCGCAGCAGTTCACCGTTACAAATTCCAAGTTGATACTCTCCACCCCGTTTGAAGGGGATACGGTGCACCTGACGCGTGGATTTCTGATTGTAGACGGTCGGTTGGCTGATGAGCGTGTGTGTGTCATCGTAAATCATTGGCCTTCTCGTGGTGCAAAATCACCGGTGCGCGTGCATGCTGCCAAGCAGGTGAAAGCACTTACAGACTCTTTGCTGCGTGAAGATAAGAAGTTGAAACTTTTTGTTATGGGGGATATGAACGATGACCCTATGGATGAAAGCATGCAGACTTTGGGAGCGCGCAAGTACATCTCGGGAATGAAAGCAAAACAGTTCTATAATCCTTGGTGGAAAACGCTGGAGGATAAGGGAGTGGGAACCTTGCTTTATCGGGGCAAATGGAATTTGTTCGATCAGATTGTGCTGTCAAGACCATTGGTAAAAACAAAAAAAGGGCTGCGTTATGACCATAATGAAGTCTTTATCCGCGATTATCTGATCCAGCAGGATGGTAAATACAAAGGCTCACCTTTACGTACTCATGGCGGACGTGTGTGGCTGAACGGTTATAGCGATCACTTGCCTACGATTATCTATTTGAAAAAATAATATATAATAATGTGTAAATAGGGCGCCGGAAAGTAAACTTGCTTTCCGGCTTTTTTGTTTATGAGGTTGAGAACGCAAAAGGCAGTAACGGGCAGACAGATGCAAAAGCATTGTAATATGGAGATTACAATATTCTGTTAATTCAAGCCAATAGCTTTAAAATAGAATAGATTTGATAGATAAATAGAGATATTTTATTCTTCTCTCGTTCTTCTTTTTAAAGGATAATGCTTACTTTTGCGTAGAATTTTAATTCACTAAC
>ENA-OPRW01001870-OPRW01001870.1-human-gut-metagenome-genome-assembly--contig:-NODE-1870-length-12980-cov-2.865919_pt1 | contig 12980 bp, 15 predicted proteins | sample MGYA00241898_ERZ501890 | MGnify/ENA primary metagenome ERZ501890 (study PRJEB25962, sample SAMEA2042216) | human gut metagenome | biome: human gut; feature: human-associated habitat; material: faeces... | reverse complement strand
GGGGCCGGAGGAGTACACCACGTCCGAGGACGGGACCATCGACCTCAGCAAGCTCCCCGTGGGTGCTTATGTGGTGACGGAGCTGGAGTGTCCCGGCTATGTGGTGGACGACGCCCAGCGCATTATCCACCTGGACGGGAATGAGCAGGCGCAGTTCGTGTTCACCAATTCCAAGCTGCCCAGTCTCCATCTGCATAAGGAGAGCGCGGACGGTACACCCCTGGGCGGCGTCACCTACCGGCTGTCCAAAATTGAGGATGGCTCCCGGTACCTGGACCGCACCACCGGGCCGGATGGCTCTATCTGCTGGGAGGGCCTGGAGCCTGGGGTGTACTCCTTGCAGGAGGTGTCCACCGTGTCGGACCATATCCTGGACCCCACGGAGTACCATGTGGAGCTGTTCCCAGGCAAGGACGCCACCATCTGCCTGCAAAATGACAAGCGTCCCAACCTGACCATCCACAAGAGCGACGCCGACACCGGCGCGCCAGTCCCCGGCACGGTGTTTCTGGTCAAGGGGGAGGACAGCCATAGCGTGGCCGAAGTGACCACCGGGCCGGACGGCTCCGCCACGGTGGAGAACCTGCTGCCCGGCGTGTACGAGGTCTCGGAAAAGTCGGTGCCGTCTCCCTACCTCCCGGATGCCAACCCTCAACTGGTCACGCTTTACCCGAACCGGAACCGGGATGTGTATTTTGAAAACCACAAGCGGCCCACCGTCACCATCCAGAAGGAAAACTCCGTCACCCATGACCCCATCCAGTACGCCGAGTTCCACATCACCTGGTCCAGCAACAAGACGCAGACCGGGGAGCAGCGGGACCTGGGCACCTTCCAGACGGATGAGGCGGGCCAGATCATCCTGGAGGGCATCGAGGACGGCTGGCTGAAAATCGAGGAGACCAAGCCCGCCCCTGGCTATCAGGCCCCGGAGGACCCGGTTACGGAGGTCTATGTCAAGGGCGGCGAAAATAAGACCATCACTATCTCCAACATCCCCCTGTCTGCCCTGGTGGTCTACAAGCAGGACAGTGTGACGGGGGCCGGAATTTCCGGCTGCCGTTTCCAACTGAAATACCTGGGCGGCGAGGTCAGCGGCTCCGGTGGAACGGTAGTGGGGACCTATGTGACCTCCGCCAACGGCTCCTTCACCGTCACGGGGCTCAAAAAGGGCTACTACATCTGCGAGGAGCTGGAGAGTGACAGCGGCCATGTCATTGACGCCGCGCCCCAGTCTTTCTATCTCTCCGGCGAGGACCAGGACATTATGACCCTCTATTTCTCCAACGCCCCCAAGGGGGCCGTCCTGGTCAAGAAGGTATCGGCAGCAGACAATACCCCCCTGAGCGATGTGGAGTTCCTGGTGACGAAATCGGACGGCTCCGTGGTGGGCGACGCCAACGGCAAATTTGTGACGGACTCCACCGGGACCTTCCTGGTGAAAGGTGTGGAGCCCGGCACCACACTGGTCATCAAGGAGACCAGGGCCAAACCGGGCTACCTGCTGGACGACACCCCCCAGACGGTTCAGGTAAAAGAGGGCCAGACCGTCACGGTGGAGTTCCGCAACCAGCCTATGGGGAACCTCATCATCCACAAGCTGTCCAGCAAGGATAAGGCCCCGCTGGAGGGAGTACAGTTCAAGATCACCTGCGCGGACGGCACCTATCTCCCGGACGAGGGCGGCAAGCTGTCCTCCAATGGCCTGTATTGGACCAATGCGGAGGGCCAGATCGTCCTCTCCGGCATCACCGGCACAGTGGTTGTGACTGAGGTAGAGAGCATCCCCGGATATACCATCGACCCGGACACACAGAGTCAGACCGTGGTGGTCAACCCGGATGATACGCAAGAACTCTGGTTCTACAACACGCCGGTGGGCGGTGTGGAGCTCATCAAGGTCAGTTCGGCGGACAAGACAGAGCGCATCCCCAACACCACCTTCGATATCCGCCGGGTGTCGGATGACGCCCTGGTGGACACCGTGACCACCGGGCGGAGTGGAAGGGTATATCTGCCCCTGGAGAGCGGCGATTACTACGCCGTGGAAACCGAGAGTGCCAAAGGCTTCAAGCTGGATGACACCCCCATCTATTTCACAGTGAAGGATGGAGAAACCACCCGTAAGACCGTGACCAATGCGCCCTTCTCCGGGATACTCATTCGCAAGGTTTCGTCTGCGGACGGAAGCGGTATTTCCGGCGTCCATTTCCTGTTGTATAACGCCCGGCATACCCCCATCGGGGAGTATGTGAGCGACCAGAGGGGCCATGTCTACATTGACGGCCTGACCGAGGGCGGCCGCTACTATCTCCGGGAGTTGGAGCACGAGGGCTATATCCCGGACACCGAACTGAAAACCGTCTATGTCAAGGCGGGGGAAGTGACTGAAATCGAATGGGAGAATACCCCCATCACCGGCCAGATCCAAATTATCAAGCGGTCCGCCGACTACAACCCCACCACCGGCCTGCCCGCCGGAACACTCCTGGAGGGGGCCGTGTTCGAGATTTACGACAAGGCGGGCAATCTGGTTGATACCATTCGCTCTGACAGCCGGGGGCTGGCCGTGTCCAAACAGCTCCCCCTCTCCCGCTATACCATCCGGGAGGTCAAGGCCCCAGACCACTACGGCGTCAATGAGACGGAACTCACCGCCTACCTGGAGCATGAGGGCCAGATCGTCCGCTTTGAAGTGACAAACAAGAGCCTGACTACCGGCGTGTCCATCACAAAAACCGGCCCCAAGGAGATCATGGGCGGCCAGCCGGTGCGCTACACCTTCTCCGGCATCGCCAATACCTCCAATGTCCGGCTGGACAGTTTCTATTGGAGGGATACCATCCCCGCCCAGGTACGGCTGGACACTGTGATCACCGGAACCTATAACTTCCCCGGCACCTATAAGATCACCTATCGTGTGAACGGCGGGGAGTATCGCACCCTGGCGGATAATCTGAGTACCAGCCAGACCTATACCCTGGCCGCATCCCCCGCAGCCCTGGGCCTCGCCTCCAATGAGCGTGTGACGGAGATCATGTTTGTGTTTGGCCAAGCCCCCGCAGGTTTTGCCCAGGTGGAAACTCCCTACTTAAACTGTACCGCTGTGGCTAACCTGCCCGCCAACTCCAGCTTTGTCAATATCGCGGACGTGGGCGGCGTGTACAACGGGACATGGGTGCAGGCCATCAGCCGGTGGGTAACCACGGTCTATGGCAAGCCTACCCCACTCCCCCGCACCGGCTATTGATCCACACTTCGGGCGTCCATTCTTCGGGATGGACGCCCTTCCCTTATACCTTAAAATATAACATCTTATAGTAAAAAGTAAAGGAGAACTGAACTATGCTGAAGATCACTGCAATCGGTAACCTGACCAACGACGTGGAACTGAAGGTAAACGAGACCACCGGAAAGCCCTACGCCATCCTGCGTATCGCCTCGGACCGCCGCTACCGGGACCGGGACGGCAACCGGCTCACCGACTTTATCTCCATCAAGGTACGCGGCCCTCTGGCGGAGCGCTGTGCGGAGTTCGCCTGGAAGGGCTGCAAGCTGGCCGCGGTAGGCGACTTTGAGACTATCTGCTTCGCGGATGACCCCGACCGCCAGCCCGGCTTCCTGATCAAAGCCACCGAGGTGGAATTTCTCTCCCCCAGACGGGCGGAGGAGGCCGCCATGGCCGCCGAGGAGCCGGACAGCGCTGACGCCGCCTAATGAAGAACACAGGCATCGTGTACCACAGCACGGAGCGCACGCCCACCGTGCTGGCGGAGCTGGCCGGACTGCTCCCCCCTCTGAGCGGGGAGCAGCTGGCCGCCCTGGAGGCGGACCTGCTGCAGAATGGTTGCTACTCGCCGGTCATCGTCAATGAGGAGCTGGTCATTGTGGATGGGCATAACCGCCAGAGCCTGTGTGAGAAACACGGCATCCCCTACAACATGGCGGTGTTCGCCTTTGACGATCTGCTGGAGGCCAAGCAGTGGGCGCTGGATACCCAGAAGGGCCGCCGCAACCTGGACAAGTGGGAGTTGGGCAAGATCGCCCTGAAACTCAAGCCTGAGATTGAAGCCAAGGCCAAGGCCAATATGTCTGCCGGAGGGCAGGCATACCACCCATCCGAGGAAGGTTCGGCAACATTGCCGAACCCGATCTCCACAGTGGACACCCGCAAGGAGCTGGCTGACACGGTGGGGCTTGGGGAGCGCACCATGGGCAAGGTGATGCAGATCGACGAGCACGCCCCCGCAGCGGTCAAAGAGGCGCTGGACAAGAAGGAGCTGTCCATCCACCAGGGCTACCAGATCACCAAGCAGGTGGAGAACCTGCCGGAGGAGCAGCGGGAGCAGGCGGCCCTGGAGGCGGTGGAGCTGGCCAAGGCGAAAAAGGAGATCCAGGAAAAGGACGCGGAGATTGACCGCGAGGGGAAGATCGCCGGGGTCTTCTGCAAGGCGTATGAAAAGGCGGTCCTGCTGGACCCCACAGAGGAAAATGTCCGAATCTGGGCTAAATGTACCCGCATGACCAGGGACGAGATGGAAGATACGGTGAAAGAGTCCCGTGAATTGGCGGAGGTGTTTCGGACCATTGCCGACCTCATGGAGCGTTTCCTGCCGGATAGGGGGACGCTATGACGGAAATGAGTGTCCGCCAGTGGCAGGAGCGGTTTCGTGCCGGGGATTTTTCCTCAAAGGATCGTGCTGTTCAATGTGAGGCCGGGTGGTATGACTGGTTCTGTCAGGATGTCGCCCTGGCCGGACGGCTCCAGAAATTGAGCAAGGTGGTTATGGGGATCACCGACCCCTATATCCTGGACCACTACTATGTCTGGTTCAAGAACAACTGCCCGCTGTCCGGCCCGCTCTATGATGACATACGGTTTGAACCGCTGCATGGCGACCGCAGCGGGAAGTATTTTGTGGTCATCCGGGACAGTCCCCATGAGGCCCATAAGTGGACGCTTTACACAGAGCGCCATGGATTTGAGCAGCCGGAATTCACCTGTGGAAACGTGCGGGATATGCTCCGCCATATCAATTCCATGGCCCCAGAGTCCTGGCGTGGTAATCCGCCGCCCGAAAAAGCGATGCATCCTCCTCAAAAGAAGCGAAAGGAGGCAGAGCGATGAACCGGGAAAACACGGGCGCCAAGCCGACTGCTCCGCCCAGACTGCCGCCAGAGGCGGAGCAGGAGATCCTGGAGGCGTTGTTCGAGGGAATGGAGATCCATTCCAGCGAGATCGCCGCGATCCTGAAAAAGCATGGCGTGTGCGGGGATGTGGAGGCCCTCCAAGACAGCTACCGCAAGCGCCTGGGCCAGCGGCTCATGGCCAGTCTCCGAGACGAGGGCGGCAAGCGTGAAGTGCTGGCCAACGGAAAAGGCAGCTATGTAGTGCTGGAGGGCTGCGGCGACAGGCGGCAGCTCAAGCAGATCCGCCGCCGTATCCAGAACCAGATGAAAGGACTGGATCTCTCGGCGCGGAAAGTGTCCGGCAGGCTGACGGTTCTGGAACGGCTGGCCCGCAAGTGGAGAAGGGCTGGTTGAGATGGATGCCAAGACATTCTATGAGCAGATCGCTCCAAAACTGGACCCAGGTGGCTTCAAGCTGTACTTCACGGCCAAGAGGATGACTGGCTTTGATCTATATGGGCAGTTCCCTTATGAGGATGCCCGCGGGATGTTCGAAATGATGAACGGCCACCAGCTCATGCGCTATCTGCTGGCGGATCAGTTCCATGCGGTTCAGTGGGAGATCGTGCCTGGAACCTGCTATGAACGGGCTGTCCTTCTCCCCCTCGACCGCACCACGCCGGCATATCGGGCATTCGAGCAGAAGCTGTACACAGCGGTCCTGCACGACTACCATCTGAATCCTCAGAAACAACATGATCGGAAGGAGCACAGTACCAGATGAAAGATGTAATTGTGATCGGCGTGGATCATGGCTACGCAGCCATGAAAACTGTACACTTTTCGTTCCCCACTGGATTGGTAGAGTACGAACATGAGCCGTACACCCAGAAAGACGTACTGGAGTACAACGGCAGATATTATGTGGTGGGCAGCGGCCGCCAGCCGCTCCAAAAAGACAAAACCCAGACAGAGGACTATTACCTTCTGACCCTTGCGGCCATCGCCATGGAGATGGGCTTTCGGGGAACAAATGGTATGGCAGATATCCATTTGGCAGCAGGCTTGCCCCTGACTAGTTTTGGGCGGGATAAGAAAGCATTCCGTGACTATCTGCTCCGGGCTGGTGGGCCGGTGACCTTTCGGTATGAGGGCGAAAGTTATACCATCACCGTTTCGGATGTGTCTCTGTTCCCCCAGGGCTATGCGGCTGTTCTGACCCAACCGGAACTGCTGGACGAACCCTCTGTCATCGTGGCGGATATCGGGGGCTGGACGGTGGATCTGATGCGCCTGGACAGACGAATCCCCAACGCCGCCACCTGCCGCAGCCTGGAGTTTGGCATGATCCGCTGTGTGGATGAGATTGGAGAGCAGGTGCGGCGGCTGTTTGGCCTTTCCCTGACCGCACCTCAGATCGAGAGCGTCCTGCGTGGTGACTCGGCCAGCATGGATGAGCGAGTCCGCGCTGTCATCCATGCCCAAGCGGACAAGTATGTACGGGGACTGCTTTCCACCATCACGGAGAGCGGTCTGGATGTGCGGGCCATGCCCACAGTATTCCTGGGCGGCGGCGCAGCCCTGATGAAACGGCACGGTGGGGCCGTTGAGGGCCTTTTCCGGCCTTTTATCCTGGATGACGTATGTCTGAACGCCAAGGGATATGAACGCATTGTGGCCCAGATGTCGCGGGGAGAACGGAGCGGACGGGATGGCTGAGAAACGGCGGCTGAACCTCTCCTTCTCGTTGTCCTCCCCTTACCAACGGGAAGCGTGGCGTATCCTGCGAGCCATCCCTGCGGGACAACGCACTGACGCGGTATGCCGGATGGTTTGCAAAGCACAGGAGCAGGACGCCCTTCTCTCTGCCATGCGGGGCCTGATCCGGGAGGAACTGCGGGATATCCAGTGTAAAAGCGAACAAACGAAGCAGGGTGGGGACGTGGATGAAAGCGTCCTCGGCTTTCTGCGTGCGCTTCAGGAGGGAGATGATATGACCTGATCCGTTATTTTGATATGTTTGCCGGGGTGGGCGGTTTTCGGGCTGGACTGACCCGTGTGGGCGGGTTCCAGTGCGTTGGCCACTGCGAGATCGACAAGTATGCTGAAGCCAGCTACCGTGCCATCCACGACATCCGAGAGGAGGAACGATATTATCCAGATGCAAGAGCCATTGACCCAGACGACCTGCCCCAATTCGACCTGCTGTGCGGGGGATTCCCCTGCCAGGCATTTTCTAATGCTGGCCGAAGGAAAGGATTTGCCGACGCCCGAGGCACTTTGTTCTTTGAAATTGCCCGACTGGCTGAAGCCAAACGGCCACGGTATCTGCTGCTTGAAAATGTTCCCGGCCTTTTATCGCATGACCATGGGAAGACCTTTGCGGCCATCCTCTCCGCATTGGATGACTTGGGGTATCATGTCGAATGGACTGTGCTTAACTCAAAACATTTTGGAGTTCCCCAATCAAGGAAACGGGTGTTCCTTATCTGCTATCTTGATCCCCGATGCGCCGGAAAAATACTTCCTGTCTTTGGAACAGATGGAAAAGCTCTTATACAAGTCCTTGGAGGGTCGCAGGGACCCCGGGTCTACGACCCGGAAGGAGTAGCCTGTACCCAGACAGCTGGTGGGGGCGGACTCGGTGTGAAAACCGGGCTGTACCTGATCCCGCCGGCGGCCCCCTTCGTGGATCTGAGCGCGGGCGCGCCGCACCGGACAGACAAGGCCCGCTGTCTCACCGCCCGCTATGGGCAGACAACACTCTCTACCCATCCAAGGGAACGGTCTGGAGTACTGTACATCAAGGAGGCCACCAAAAAAGGCTGGAAAGCAGCTTACCCAGGAGACACAGTTGATCTGGGCTATGCTGGGAGCAACACCCGGCGCGGGCGTGTGGGCCACGACATTGCCCACACACTGGAGACCAGCAGCATCCAGGGCATCGTGGAGCGCGGCGGGCGCATCCGCCGCCTGATGCCCCGTGAATGTTTTCGCCTCCAGGGGTTCGAGGATGAGCAGATCGACAAGATCCTGGCTATCACCTCAGATGCCCAGGCTTATAAACAGGCTGGCAACGGCGTGACGGTCAACGTCATCGAGGCCATCGGCCACCGTATCCGGGCGGTGGACGAGGAACTCCGAAAGGAGGATGCTGCAGCATGAGCGAGATCGGCATCAAGGACCAGTGCTTCGGTGTGGAAGTGGAGATGACAGGCATCACCCGTGAGCAGGCCGCTCATGCTCTCGCAGACTATTTTGGGACAAGCCCACAATATCTTGGAACTGGCTACGACACTTGGGGAGCTACAGACCCGGAGGGAAAGGTATGGAAACTGATGAGCGATGCCAGTATCCGGGCGGAACGAAAAACACGGACAGGATATACCTCAAATGCCGGAACCAGTTACCGTGTGGAAATGGTCACACCAAAACTCACCTATGAAGAACTTCCCAAATTCCAGGAGTGTATCCGTAGGGTGAGGGCTGCAGGGGCCAAAGTCAACAGTTCCTGCGGCATACATGTCCATGTGGATGCTGCCAACCATAACCGCCAAAGCCTGAAGAACCTCATCGGCATCATGTATTCCAAAGAGGACATTCTGTTCAAGGCATTACAGGTAAACGAGTCCCGTGCTTCCCGATGGTGCCAGAAGGTGCGGGAACCCATGCTTCGACAGGCCAGGACATTATCCTCAGAAGAAACAAAAGATCTGACCCAATTGGAGAGCATCTGGTATGAAGGAGACATTGGCAACGATGAACATTACAACTGGACCCGCTATTACGCCCTGAACCTCCACTCTGTCTTTTACCGCGGTACCGTGGAGTGGCGCTGCTTCAACTCTACGCTCCACGCAGGCCGGGCCGCAGCTTATGTCAATCTGTGTCTGGCGATCTCCGCCCAGGCTATCGCCCAGCGCAGCACCGTCATGCGCAAGACCCGCAGCGACAACGAACTGTTCACGTTCCGGGTGTGGCTGGTGCGCCTGGGGCTCAACGGAGACGAGTTCAAACACACCAGAGATCATCTTCTGGCAAATCTGGAGGGTGACCGTGCCTGGAGATATGACAAGGACAGTTATGAGGTCAATCGGAAAAAGAAGAAACAACGAGAAGCGGAGAGGTGACGCTGATGAAGATACGGATAGAAGAAACCATATATGAGGGGACCGGAGCAGAGATCCTGGATCAGCTGCGGCTGGCTTCCTTTGACCCTTTGGAGTTCCCGGATGCGGAGAGTTACCTCTGGCAGCTCCAGAACAATTTTATCCGCATGACGGATCAGGAGTGCCATCTGCCGGAGGCCGGACTGGAAAAGCAGGCACAGGTCATGTTCGTTGCTCTGGCCAAGGTCGGCGCACTGGAGGTGTTGGAGGATGGCTGATAAGCTGTATTTTGCCTATGGGAGCAACATCAACCTGGAGCAGATGGACTACCGCTGTCCAGATGCCACGGTGGTGGGGCCGGTGGTACTGGAGAACTACGAGCTGCTATTTCGCAGAGGTGGTTTTGCCACTATCGCTCCCAAGGAGGGAGGACGAGTCCATGGCCTTCTGTGGAGCATCACGCCGGAGTGCGAGCGATCCCTGGACCTTTATGAGGGGTATCCCCGCTTTTACGATAAGCAGACCGTGACAGTGCGCGACGGTCTGGGCCGGGAATTGCCTGTGATGGCCTACATCATGGATGAGCGGTTCCGGGAACCGATGCTGCCTACGGAACCCTATTACAACGGCATTCTGGAGGGCTACAGGCAGAACGGCCTGCCGGTGCGGGCACTGAAAGCGGCGTGGCAGCACTGTGTCCAGGAAGTAGAGCGGGAGACCGCAGAGATCAACCGCAAGGCTGACGCGCTCACAAAGCGAAAGGGGAACAAGAACCGTGAGCGGTAAAACCTACCCGTTTTTCGAGACGGAGAAAGATGACATCTCCCCTCTGTTCACAAGTAAGCTGCAGGAGCAGGCGCACGTGGGGTGCCTGCGGGGGAGATTTCAGGATGGCGGGATCGCGGTGGATTGGTTTGGAGGGAATGAGCTCCTGTGCACGCCGGAGTTTGACGCGGAGCTGAAGGACCTGCTGAAAAACCTGTGCCAGGACGGGCCGTTGGATGACTCGCAGGCTATGAGGCGTTTTTGCCTGGAACATCCCCAAGCAAAGATGTCAGGGCGAGATACCTTTTTTGCTTTTCGTATCGACACCAGCCGGTATCGCTATTATTTACGTCTATTCCCGCAAAAACAGAAGTTTTTCCTCTTCTGCTATCAGCCCGATCAATTTAAGCAGGATCGTCCCACGCCGGACTATCATTACCAATACCGTAAAAAACCGAGAGCAAAACAAAAGTCAGGAGGCGAACGCGCGTGAAGGTTTTGGTGGTAGAGCCGATGAAGGAGTGCTACACCAAAGAGATCAACGGCCTGGAGGAGATGCAGGCACTTGTAGGCGGGTATATCCAGGCCATCTACCCCTTCCCGGATAAAGCAGCTGTGGTCTGCAACGAGGAAGGAAAGAACCTGGGCCTGCCGTTCAATCGCCCGCTGCTCGATGAAAATGATTTGCCCTACGATATCATCTGCGGCACATTTTTTGTGGCGGGTTTAGGTGTAGAGGACTTTGTTTCTCTGACAGAGGAGCAGATCCGTCGGTACAAGGAACATTATGATAGGGTCATGGTCCTCACAGCAGCCAAAGAAGCGACACCCCAGCACAAGCCCCCCCATCCACACAAATACAGACGTGGTGTGGAACGGTGAACATGGAGGAGCCTATGACCAATTACGACCTGACCAGCATAGGCGCTGTTTCTGCCTCCGCAAAGCTGGCACATATTCGCGCCAATCAGGAGCTGGATCAGAGCAGCTATAACGCCGCATGGCTCCATGGCTACGCAGACGCCCTGACCAATGTGGCAGATGCCCTGGAACACCAGCAGGAACTTATGGACTCTATCATTGGCTGCATGGGCGAGCAGTATGACAGCGCAGAATTATACGACATTCTCCACAATGCCCTGGCAATGTCCGACGAGGATATCCTGTCTTTGGGTTTTGACCTGCCCCAGTGCCATGAGTATGACGCGGAGATATCCACAAAAAGACCAAAAGGAAGGAAATTTGCACTCTATGAGAGATAAATACATCCTGACCGCTGAGTCGGTCACCGAAGGGCATCCGGACAAACTGTGTGACACCATCGCAGATGCTGTTCTGGATGCCTGCCTGCTCCATGACCCCAGCGCCCATGTGGCCTGCGAAGTCATGGCCACAGCTGGCAAGCTCATCGTGGCAGGTGAGATCACCGCCACGGAGTTGCCGGATATCCCCGCCATCGCCTGCAGCACGACCTGTAAAGCGGGATACCCCAGTTTGGACTATGAGGTGGAAGTCATCACCCGTGACCAGAGTCCCGATATCGCCGGGGCTATTTCCCAGGAGGACCAGCTTGGCGCAGGCGATCAGGGCATCATGTACGGTCATGCCTGTTCGGAGACGGAGGAACTGCTCCCGCTGCCCGTTGTCCTGGCCAATCGGCTGACCTGTCTGCTGAGCCACGTCCGCAGGACCGGGCGCATCCAGGGGTTGGGGCCGGACGGCAAAGCACAGGTATCTGTGGAGTATGTGTTCGGCCAGCCCAGCCGAATCACCAGTGTGGTGGTCTCCTGCCAGCATGATTCTGACAAGGATATGGAGATGCTGCGCCGGGAGATCCAGACGGAGGTCATCCAGCCTGCCCTGCGGGAACTGCCCCCAGATGAAGGAACAGAGATCCTTATCAATCCCTCCGGGCGTTTTGTGCTGGGCGGCTTTGAGGCGGATACTGGGCTGACGGGGCGCAAGCTCATGGTGGATACCTATGGCGGTCTTGCGCCTCACGGCGGAGGGGCACTGTCTGGGAAGGACGGGAGCAAGGTGGACCGCAGTGGGACCTATATGGCCAGATACATCGCAAAGAACATCGTAGCGGCAGGTCTGGCAGAGAAGTGTACAGTCAGCTTGGCCTATGCCATCGGCAAAGCTGATCCAGTCGCCGTGGACATCGATACCCACGGCAGTGGAGAGTATGGGGACGATGTACTGGCTCAGGCGGTGCGGCAGGTGTTTGAACTGACGCCCGCCGGGATGATCCGCACACTGGGTCTGGACAAGCCCATCTTCGCCCAGTTTTGCAATTATGGGCACTTCACCCATCAGGATGCACCTTGGGAGCAGTGTGACTGTGCGGACCTGCTGTGGAACGTGTGCAGAGTCAAGGAAGCAGGTGTCTCCAGCCGGTGAGATATGTTGCTTCCTGCTCCTTTGGCAAGGACAGTCTTGCCACTATCTTACTGGCCAGGAAGCATGGAGAGCCGCTGGATGAGGCGGTCTACTGCGAAGTCATGTTCGATAAGACGATTTCAGGCGAAGTCCCGGAGCACCGGGATTTTATTTACACCAAAGGTATCCCCGCCCTGGAGAAGATGGGCATTAAGGTCACCATCCTTCGCTCAGAAAAAACCTATGTGGATCTGTTCACCGGGCGTGTGACCCGTGGACCGAAAAAAGGGATGGTACGCTCCTTCCCGGTGTGCGGGAAGTGCTATGTCCAGCGGGACTGCAAGCTGCGGCCCATTGAGCGATACCGGAAAACACTTCCCCCGGATACCGTTCAATACATTGGTATCGCTAAAGATGAGCAAGCGCGGCTGCTGCGGCTGGGCGGAGGCCAAAAGATCTCCTTGCTGGAGAAATATGATTTCACCGAACAGGACGCCAAGGAGCTCTGCCAAACGGCAGGGCTCCTTTCGCCTGTCTATGAATTCACAGACCGGGGCGGCTGCTGGTTCTGCCCCAACGCCAAGCGGAAGGAGC
>ENA-OPRW01001862-OPRW01001862.1-human-gut-metagenome-genome-assembly--contig:-NODE-1862-length-13086-cov-2.473026_pt1 | contig 13086 bp, 9 predicted proteins | sample MGYA00241898_ERZ501890 | MGnify/ENA primary metagenome ERZ501890 (study PRJEB25962, sample SAMEA2042216) | human gut metagenome | biome: human gut; feature: human-associated habitat; material: faeces... | reverse complement strand
ATCCGCCCATCTCCCCGTTCTCGGATAACTTGGACTGGTCCTTTCGAACTTCAAAGGCATAGGCATTCACGCTTTCCGGAGTTCCTGCCGGATAATACCCATACACGTCAATGGGAGTCTTACTATCCTTCCAGAACACATCGTATGCCGAATTCCATTTATAATTGACTTCATCAAACGTGAATTGAAGATTTGTTGCCCGGTTCCCTTCATCCAACAAAGTCCCGGGAGAGCCTCCCTCGTAGTCCACGATATAAACTCCCATCACATCATTATGACAAAAACCACCATCATTTACCCGGGATAAAGTCACTTGATCAATCTCCCCGGAAAGTGAAATTAAGCAGGCCTGACCGGCATCAGGACCCGCTATTTCGTTATCGTAACATGCCCAACACACACACGATAACGCCATTGCAACCAGAAGAATTATTTTTCTCATAAATATTGTTTTAGATTATTCTGCCACCCCACCATAATCCACCCCATCATCGTCCCATTGGCCGATATTGACGTTAATACCATTACTCGTTTTATTCACCTTCACGGTAAAAGTATATCTTTTATTTTTCTCAAAAGTATGTCCTTTTTTCAACGTGTAATCTTTTCCATTCACGTTAACCACCAATAAGTCAGTTTCGCTAATACTTTGTGGCACAATAAGCGCCCTGTACAACCCGTCATTCTTTCCCAAAATAATGCTTTGCTCTTCATTTACAGCCTCAACTTCTCCTGTAGCCAGATTGATGGATGCCGCAAGCCGGATATGATTAAACTTTACCTGTATTACAGCCTCATCCAATGCCGCTTGCGTGAAACCATTTCCCGGCTCCACCTTTACCTGTGCACAACTAAAAACATGATTCAACGTGATATTAACGGCCTGTTCCGTCGGACTCACTCCCGGTGTCTTTCCCAGAAGGAAATCACTTGCTTTGTAGTTATCCACGGATGCCTGATCCGCTTTCACGTTAAAAACATGGCCAGACACGTTTGCCGATGCAGAATAAGGGTAATAGGCGTAAAAATCCGCTTTCGTTTCATCATCTTTCCAATATATGGTCTGATCCGGTGTCCAAGAAGAATTGTAAACAAAACGCATATTGTTCACGTGATTCCCTGTATTTTGCAAATCACCAGCTTGTTGCCCGTCATAATTCACAACATACAATCCAATCTTGTCACCAGCTTCGAAAGTGGCATCTGTTGCCCTTGCAATATCCTGTACGCCAAAAAGCATTTTAATTTCTTTCCGTACCGGCTCCGGTGTCGGTTCTGGCGTTGGCTCCGGATCCCCACTACCGGATCCTCCAGAACATGCATATAGCAAAGCTATTAGTATAAACTCGATCTTCTTTCTACCTGACATGATGTTCATTTTAATAAAACTTGTAATTTTTATACAAAGGTAGGGGCATATCATTCAAAAATCAAGTTCATAATGGTTCATTTGCAGAAAAACAACTTTCCCTTAACATTCCCATACAAAAGCAGGGGCTGTCCCAAAAGTCTTATCCAGTATCTACAAGCTACCCCTACCAACTCCCCCTATGTAAGGGGGAGTTGGCGGGGTAGTTATTTAAAATACTCTTTTATTCTATTTTTTCTCCAATATAGTCACGTAACGAACAAATTTAGGAGAATAACGTTTTTTATCTGATTTCGGACGATTATTATTGTCGTAGACATCTATCAAACGAAGATTTACTTTCTCCTGTATTCCCACAGGCAAAACTTCCGTTGCAGGTTTGCCGGAAACCAACACGACAGGTAAGGAATTCAAAAGCGTTGTATCATTTTTATAATCCCAAGGCAATATGCGGCGACCAGCCTCATATACCAGCTCGATTCTCAATTCCTCATCCGCCGGGTAATAGAAAGGTACGTGTTGTAACTCTTCAATCTGACGGACGGCCTTGATACTCTTGATCTCCGTGTTATTGAACATATTGGCAACACGAGACATCAACAGGGTTTCCACAAGGATCAATAATAGCACGACTCCCGTGAATACTTTCATGGATTTTATCCTCACCCCACCCGCGAAAATTGAATAGGCGGCAACAAGAAACAGGATCGAAACAATAATCAAAAGGGTCAACCCGACTTCTCCTTCCCGGTAAAATAGAAGATAGACGGCAACCGGCATTCCTAAAGCGATCAATGCCGGGATAAAAGCATTCACACGAAATACGACACGATCACTCGTCGTGAGCGTTTTTTCCTTCGCGGCGGTGAATATATAAACGATATAATGTGCCACAACCATCGCGGCCGGAATCAGTAACGGCAACAAGTACCGAGTTTTTTTCTCCGGGAAAAGAGAAAGTAACACTAAAGTAACCACAGTCCACAAAACGGCAAACGTGTACTCCTTACGCATTTTGATTTTCTTCTTTAACCACGGCCAGCATAACCCGGTCAAGAGGAACAAAGCCCAGATTCCCGACTCGGCAAAGAACAACCAGTAGTAATACCAAGGACGTACATTTCTCTCGATCCAAGCCGTTGATTCTTTCGCCAGCACGAACAAGGCTGTATCCCGATGGAACACATACAGATAAAGCGGCCACCAGAAGCTGATTACTATAAATAACAGCAACATGACCACGATAGGCCAGCCTTTTCTCTTGAGAGAAGGACGATAGATCCATATATAAGAGATCAAGAAAGGAAATAATAACGCATAGAATGCCACAGGCCCTTTACCCAAGAAAGACAAGCCCAAGAATATCCCGGCCCAAACAAAATTAGCCCAACTCGTTCGTACGCTCTTTATCCCTTTATAGAAGAAAAATATTGCTCCCAGCATAAAACTATGGCAATAAATATCCCATGTTGCCACTCGCCCTGCCATAATGACATTAAAGCTGGTCGCCATTACCAGAGCAGAAAGCAATCCCAATAACCTGTTGCCACTTAAAGCCGAAGCAAAGAAATAGAGGAAAAAAGCCATCAGTGTGGCCATAATCCCAGCGGCAGCACGCTGCAAAGATATATTATCCGGTTGCAAATATTCGATTCCCGCGGCTACCCACGTCGGAAGAGGCGGTTTCTCCAAACGCAATTCCCCGTTCATGGTAGGCACCAACCAGTTGTCATATTCAATCATTTCATGCGCCGTGACCAAATTACGGGACTCCATAATATCCTCATAAACAGAACCATTATTCACGAAAAAGGCGAACCAACAAACGATAAGAATAAAAAGATAATGAATATAGTTTTTCTGCATAATCTTATGTACACGTTTAGATTAGAGTGCAAATTTATAATAATAAAACTATTTTCAAGAGCATATCCTTCAAATAATGCAGGAAGAATTTTTTCTCCGGATGTAACAAAAAAGAAACATTTTTGGTATACATTTTGGACGTGTTTTTGCGCGAAAAGGATTTACATACTATAATCATGAAAATTGAACGATATTTTATATTGCTTATTTTGGTGATTCCCGTGTTGATCCTACGGGATTTCACTCCAAACAACGAACTGAAATACCTCAGCATCGTTGATGAGACCCTGCGAGACGGGCATTTCTTTACTTTCTACCATCAAGGAGAACTTTATGCGGATAAACCGCCCCTTTATTTCTGGTTACTCATGTTGAGCAAATGGATCTGGGGAGAATATAATATGTTTGGTCTTTCACTTTTTTCTATTATTCCCGCCCTGATTTCTGTCTATATCATGAATAAATGGGTTGAAGAAGAAACCACCACATCCTTGAGATGGAACGGTTCGCTGATGCTCTTCACAAGCGCATTTTTTATCGGTTCGGGCCTTGTCCTGCGCATGGATATGCTGATGTGTATGTTTATTCTTCTTGCCCTGTACACGTTTTATAAACGCTATTCGGGCAAGGGACAACCGAGAGACCGTTTCTTGCTGCCTTTCTATATTTTCATGGCCATCTTTTCGAAAGGGCCCATCGGGTTTATCGTTCCCTTGATAACCATGCTCGTCTTTCTACTGGTGAAAAGAGACATCCGTTCCTTCTGCCGGCATTTCGGCTGGCGGGAATGGGGTATTTTATCGGGATTCTGTGCCATATGGTTTCTCGGTATTTATCTCGAAGGCAACTTACCTGAATAATCTTCTTTTCCATCAAACCATAAACCGGGCGATTGATTCGTTCGATCACAAAAAAGCATTCTGGTATTACGGGGTGACGTTCTGGTACTCCGTGGCCCCCTGGTCTATCCTGTACATCACGACAATCGTTATCGCGATAAAAAAGAAACTACTCACGACAGATAAAGAAAAACTTTTCCTCTCGGCAATCGTCTCGACTTTCGTCATTCTTTCCTTGTTCAGCGGAAAACTGGACATTTATATGTTACCCCTGTTCCCGTTCTTCACGTACTTGACGATCCTGTTGCTTCCAAAAATCAAGGAGAAATGGATCGCATTTTCCGTATATATTCCCGTGATAGCCCTTACCATCGCTCCCATCGTGGCATTTTTCATCCACAACAAATTTAATGTTCCCGACTCGCCATTTATTTATGTCGCCATCATAACATTGTTTATCTTCAGTTTAACAGCCTGTTATTTACTATATCGCAAACAAATGTACCGGGCCATCAATTGTGCCGCACTGGGAATCCTAGCCACCCTGTTCACGGGAGCCTTTGCCTTACCCCGGATTAATCCATACATCGGTTTTACCGCTATGGCGAAAGAAGCATATCATATATGCGAGGAAGAGGATATCGATCATTATTACTATTACAAATTCCGCAGCGGGGAAAACATGGACGTTTATTTAAAGGAAGAGGCCATAAAGGTCACGAATGAGGATTCTTTATTTAATATCTACCAGAAAGGCGACTGCATGATTTTCGTCAAAGAAAAGAACGTTACGCGTTCCCCGGCACTCGCCAACTGGATTCAACAAACCCATCACGAGAAGATCGGAAACTTTTATCTTATCCACCCCACTTTAAATACATCGTCTTTATATGATCAACCTTAGAAGTATTTCTATCCATTTACATACTTTATCCCTATATCTTGAAAAATACGATTAAGAGGTGAAACATTTTTTCCTATATTTGTCCCATGGTAACAATCAAGGACACAACATTAATTAAATCTTTCAATGAAGGGGATCCTATGGCTTTCAAAGTCATATTCGATCGCTATTATAAGATTTTGTGTTCCTATACCTACCATTTTATCCGCACGCCTTATGCTGTTGACGATATTGTGCAGGACATTTTCGTAGCTTTATGGAACAGACGGGAAAAATTTGATTGTATCGAAAAAATCAGTTCTTTTCTTTTTGTTTCCGCACGTAACGCTTGCCTGAATCATGCCAAACATGAACAAATGAAAGCAGCAAAACTGAAAGAATTTGTTGCCCAAACAGATGAAGCCGTTTACGATGATTATATCATTATGGCCGAATTCGACCAGAAATTAAACCACTGGTTGGAGTCCTTGCCCACAGAATGCCGCAAAATTATCGATATGTCTGTTTCCGGAATGAAAAATGACGAAATCGCCAAAGCCCTCAACATTTCCATTAATACGGTAAAAAATCAGAAGGTCAAAGGATTTAAAATTCTCAAGGAACTATATAAGGATGAATATCTTACAATCCTGTTTTACATTTTCATATCACTTGGTGCAAAATAATTTTCAAAAAAATAAATCCCGCATAGTACGTTAGAAGGAGTCGATTGTTATACTATAAAAGAGATAACAATGACACCTAAAGATTGTGAACATATCGCCCATTTGCTTTTCCTAGCTTACACGGGGGAGGCAAGTCCCGACCAGCAAGAGGAGTTATCCCGTTGGTTGAAAGAGGACAAACATCACGATGATTTGTACCGGACAATCATGGATCACGAACGAATTCGCTCGGAACAAGAGGTATTTTTATTATTCAACCAGCAAAGAGCTTGGACAAAGATTTCACAAAAGACTTACCGAAAAAGCAAAATGTTATATACCAATTTTTTACGGTATGCAGCCGTATTCATTTGCTTTATCTGTGTCAGCGTGTATTTCCTATACCCCGATAAGCCGGAAGAAAAGATCGAAATTGTCGAGTTATTCTTAGAACCCATTTCTCCCAAGGCTATCCTACAAAACGAACAGGAAGTACGTATATCCCTGCCGGGTCAATGCTATTCGATAAAAGATAGTACCCGTCATAAAAAACAGCTTGAAACATCTGAAATCCTGCGAATTTATGTACCCAAAGGAGGTGAGTTCGAACTTGTGTTAGCTGACGGAACACGTGTCTGGATGAATTCAGAGACAGAATTAAAATTCCCCCGTGTTTTTACCGGGGACAAGCGACAAGTCGAATTGGTTTCCGGAGAGGCTTATTTCGATGTCAGAAAAGATAAAACAAAACCATTTATCGTTCGGAATAAGGATTTGGATTTAACGGTGTTAGGTACTCAGTTTAATATCCAGAATTATTCCGACGAGCATGAAATTATAACAACTCTAGTCGAAGGTGCCGTGCAATTATCATCCGACAAGACCATTCTACACCCCGGGGAACAGGCCACTTACAACAAAGCAACACGAGAAACACAAGTTGAAACGGTAGACACGGAACTCTTCACGGCATGGAGAGAGGGACGATTAATTTTCAAGTCTACTCGCTTGGAGACGGTCCTGAAACAATTGTCCCGTTGGTATGATGTTAAATTCGTGTACGAAGAAGAAAGATTAAAAGACTTAATCTTCTCCGGAAAGATGAAAAAATACGATAACGGTAATGTTATTTTAGGAATATTAAAAGCTACAGGAAAAATCGATTTTATACAACAAGACTCTACTATACATGTAAAAAGACAATAAAAACAAAGATTTTAGTACGTTTAAAAACCAATAACCATGAAAAAAAATTCATCAATCCCCAAAGCGGGATTCAGACTTTTTCGGCCTAACCCGAGAATGTTCGGAAAACTATTTGCTCTTTTTATCTTCATGACATTTTGCACTTACTCGTACGGAGTGAGCCAAAACAAGAAGATGGATGTTCACTTCAAAAACGCCTCGATTGATTTTGTTATCGAGTACCTAGAATCGGCAACGGACTACACGTTCGTGTACAACGACACGGATAAGGAAGGTGTTAAAATAACCGTCTCGTTGAAAGACGCGGACATCGTGACAATTTTGGATGCTGTATTTAAAAACACGCCCCTCGCTTACCAGATAAAAGAAGATCGTATCGTGGTGCTAAGACGTAAGAATAATACGGTAAAAGCTGAAGAGGAGAAACAACTGGTCGTGAAAGGACGCGTGATTTCGGAAAAAGACAAAGAACCTATTATCGGGGCCACCGTTATCTTAGAAGGTACGACTTTAGGGGTTGCTACAGACGTGGAAGGCAAATTTTCAATCAACGTTCCGGAAGATGCGAAAACACTCGTCATCAGTAGCATCGGTTATGCTAAATATCGGTTCGCATTGAACTCAAATGTTTTCGACAAACTCAATATCATTCAACTGAAAGATAGCGTGAGTTTCGTTGACGAGGTGGTTATCGTCGGTTATGGAACCACCAAAGTAAAAGATGCTACCGGAGCCGTATCCCGACTCGGGGAAAAGGATATTGCCATGTCTCCGGCAGGAGCAAGCGTGCAAAGTATGTTGCAAGGACGGGCCCCCGGAGTAAACGTCATGATTCAATCGGCCTCTCCCACTTCCCCGGTAAATGTTATGATTCGAGGAATTTCAACGTTAACCGGAAACACTCAACCGTTATGGGTTATTGACGGAGTACCCGATTATTCACAAAGTTCCACAGGAGACGTAACCAATGCTTTATTCAACTTGAATTTATCAGACATTGAAAGCATTGATATATTAAAAGACGTATCTGCAACAGCAATCTACGGTTCCCGGGCCGCCAACGGTGTCATCATCGTGACCACGAAAAGGGGTAAACTAGGGATGCAGCCGACCGTGGACCTTTCTCTCCGAGCCGGAATCCAGACCATCAATTCAAACAAGCTAAACGCCTTAAATGCGGCAGAATACAAACGTTTCGTGGAGACAGTCGGTCGTCAATCCATTGAAATTGCCGGATTCGATTACAATACCCGACTCTTTTTCAATGAATCCAAATTCAATCAATTGAACACGAGCCAATGGGACGGCAGTATGCTGGAATTACTCCCCGATGCTTTCATGGACGGAGATACCGACTGGTGGGATGAAATGACCCAGAATGCTTTGACCACACAATGCGACATTTCCGTGCGAGGTGGAACACAGAACTCGAACTACTTTATCTCTTTCGGATATAACGACCAAAAAGGTGTTGTAAAGGGAGGACGCAGCAAGCTGTTAACAGGGCGTTTGAATTTTGAAACATTAATCAGGAAACAGGTCAAACTAGGCGTCAATCTATCCGGATCGTCCAGAAAAACCAATAACAAGGATAATCTTATTGACAATATCATCCGATTCCGCCCAGACTTCCCGGCATATAATGAAGACGGAAGTATTAACCTGGTAACAACAAGCACGGTGATCGAAAACCCACATTTAACCCTGGCTAACCGAAACGATGGACGAGGTTTAACTTTCTCCGGTTCTGCCTTTCTGGAATGGACAATTTTGGACGGTTTGAAATTCAAATCTACCGGAACGGTCAATTACACGAATTCGCAAACCGACATTTTCTCGAAAAAAGGGACACGAGGATATGCCACGGCCTACAATAGCCGCAACTTAGGTAATAGTGAGAACAACACCTACGTGTGGGATAACACGCTGACTTGGATGAAAACTTTTGGCAAACACAATTTGGTTGCCATGGTCGGACATTCAATCGAAAAATACAAATCCAGAATGCTTTCCGGTGGTGCGGAAGAATTCCCAGACGAAAAGGTATTAATTAATCTAGGTAGTGGGGCTGACTCCTGGGCAGATAGTGATGAAGCCGGGAACACGCTCGTATCAGCCATTGCTCGTGTGAATTACAAATACAACAATCGTTACCTAGCAACCTTTACTTTCCGTACGGACGGCTCCTCGAAGTTCGGACCGGACAAGCGCTGGGGATATTTCCCTTCCGGAGCGCTCGCTTGGGTGATCTCAGAAGAAGAATTTATGGCCCCCTTGAAATTATATATTCCTTATTTGAAACTACGGGCTTCTGTCGGGAAAATCGGTTCACAGAACTTAGGCAATTATGATTATATCTCCCTTATGGGAGCTGCATCTTATGACGGACAACCGGGAACAAAGCCGACTTCTTTGGGAAATCCGGTCCTTCAATGGGAAGAAACAACCTCTGTCGACGTGGGTCTTGATTTCGGTTTGTTAAACGAACGCCTTCGCGGAACAATCGGATACTACAATAAACAAATCAACAATCTGATTTATGACGGTTCCGTGCCTGCAAACTCATCCTACACGACTGTCAACCAGAATGTAGGAACAATCGCCAATGTCGGATGGGAATTTGACATCCGGGGTGACGTTATCCGGACGGATAAAGTGAACTTTGAAATCGGCTTTAATATCGCCACGAATTCCGGAAAAGTAAAGAAACTGGATGGGATCGTGAAAGAGCTAAAAATGCCTTACTATTACGAATATGTTCGTTTGGTTGAAGGCGGACACATCGGAGACTGGTACGGTTATCAATACGCCGGTCGGCTGTTCCGAACCCAAGAAGAAATTATCGCACTGAAACCGGTGTCATCTACCGGAGTGCAGGAAAATTATTTCGGAAGTTATGATTCTCCGGGTGACGCATACCTGATTGATCAAGACGGAGATGGAAAGATCACGGCAAAGGACAAAGTAAAACTGGGTAATTTCAATCCAAAATTCTTTGGAGGTTTCAACCTCTCTCTCAGTTGGAAAAATTTATACGCAACCGCCGTGTTCACTTACTCGTACGGAGCGAAAAGAATGTGGTATTATCAATATGAGAAAACATCCGGCGTGGGGACCTACAATGTGTATAACTCGATATTTGATAGTTACAATTTCAAAGGAGGCGATGCATTATTCCCAAGGTTAGCCTACGCAGGAACCGTGGCCAATGCTTTATGTGACCTGTATATTCACGACGCCTCGTTTTTACGGATGAATTCTTTGAACTTGAATTATCGCTTACCAGCAAAATGGTTTACCGGAACGTTCGTGAATAACGTGGAATTATCTTTCTCTGCATCCAACTTGTTCACCATCACGAAATACCCGGGCTTTGACCCGCAAGGGAACTTCGGATCGACCTCGACATCCGCAACCGCCAATGACGTAATAACCGTGGCGCAAGGTGTTGATTACAGCACTTATCCATCAGCGAGAACCTATAGCCTTGGTATTAAATTTACATTCAAATAAACTCCGCACCATGAAAAGAATCATATATATTTTGATCTTTGGATTCATCCTATCATCTTGTGATGATTTCCTAACAGAAGAGCCCGTGCATAAACAAACCCTCGAAAATGCCGTGGTGGATTATGACGGGGCACAAAACATTATCAATGGAATGTATGCCTCATTAACATTGGGAAGTGGTACTTCCGGAAGTGACTTTTTCGGAGGTAGCCTAGCTTGCGCCTTGTCTTCTCAGGCAGGAGTATCCCGTGCGGGAGGAACAACATTCTACTCGATGTCATATACTTCCACCACCAGTGGAATTGCTACTTATTGGCAACAATGGTATGCCTGCGTGAATGCCGCAAATGCAGCCATCATTTCTATCTCAGCATTAGCAGATAACAAATTCCCCGATACAAAAGAAAAAAGTCGAATGATCGCCGAAGCCCGTTGTTTCCGGGCATGGGTAAACGCACACTTGTTATGGTGTTTCGGACATTTTCAAACAGATGATGCATACGGGATTTTGTATAGAGAAGAGTTGAGCGACATGGTTAACGTACATCGGGATCGTTTGAGTGTAAAAGATAGTTATCAAAAAATATTTGATGACTTGGATACAGCAATCAAGGATCTGGGAGACTATACAACTTCCAAACGCCTATCCCGTCAACTAGCACAAGCATTGAAGGTCAAATTATTACTCAACCGAGGCTGGGAAGGTGACTACGCAAACGCTTTATCACTATTGAATGAAACGATTTCCACTCTTCCAGCTGATTTCAAGATGGACCCGGATATGAAAAACATGTATAACGAAGCATGGAATTCAAAAGAAGTTTTATGGGCTCGTTATCTTGAAGACGGTAGCGGACGGGCATATTCCGAATTCGCATACACGCAAACCATCATACAGACGGGTGATCTTCTGGTGGTCGGTCAAGAACCATCATCTCTGAAATCATTCTATCCAGAATTCAATTCATGGCTAGAGACTGATCCCCGATACGACGTAACAATGGGATGGGCCAGACGCCTGAATGCTAACGGACAACAATATTTCTGCCCAACCAAAGTTGCCAGAGGCGGACGTGCCGATATGAATGACAAATTTACCACGTATTATTTCCGTTACCCGGAATTACTATTGATGCAAGCCGAATTAAGAGCCAGAACAGGAGCTACGATTGCAGAAGCTCTTGCTCCGATCAATACACTCCGAAACAACCGGACCAATCCCGTATTATCCCAAATCCCGGAACCTGCAACCCGCAATGAATTGATGGACATTATCTTTAAAGAATATTGTTTGGAATTATTTGTAGAAAACGGAAGCGAATGGTTTGCTTCACTGCGTTTCGAAAAAGACGGGAATCCTTGGTTCAAAACATTAAAGCCTGATGTATCTGATGTAAGTACAAATAAATATTGTTGGCCAATCCCCGCCGTGGAAACCAACGTGAACAGTCAAATAAAACCCAATCCCGGTTTCGATAATTAAAAACTTGAAGTGATGAAAAAATTAATCTATATTTTACTCGCAAGTGTCACGATGCTCTTTACGGCATGTGAAGATGACTATGACAAACTGGTCAAAGAACCCAATGATGTTACGTTGAATGAATTACAATTAGAAAAATTTACTCATATCATTCCGGATGGCGGTTTCAAATCCGGAGAAATAACATTCAATACGAAAAAGAATTCAGACGGAACTTTTAGCGGATTCGCGTATTCCCGCCGAAGTAATCGTTCATTTACTTGGAGTGGTACTGATGCTGCCTTAGATTCTAATCGTTTTAGCGTTTACACGCCCCGTCCCAACCAAACGGAAGTGTACGCTGTTGCCTGCGTGAAAGATGATGATGTTTACTTCACGCTGGATAAAGCTACTGTTGTCGAGCATATTCTAGTGGCAAACACGACATACGCCTATTTCGCAATGAATTATGGAAAAGATACAGGCCCCACTCCTATCGCTAATCCTAATGTTCCTTCTGCACCCAAGGGTATTTGGCAAACCTATGCACCCGGAGTGGAACGGGCATTGAACCTTGACGGAGATTATTTTAAACTGATCATTAAAGGTTTCTTGGGAGATACCCACACAGGAACGGTTGAATTTTACTTGTGCTGCCGCAAGGGAGCCGATCCGGCAAATCCAACATTCAATTTTCTCCGTTCAGACTGGATAAAAGCCGATTTGCAATCCTTGGGGGTTGTTGATAAAGTCGTTTTCAATGTAGAGTGTTCGTATCGGGATAATAATCAGCAGAGTTTGATTCCCGCCTGGTTCTGTCTAGATGGAATTCGACTCCAAAAATAATGTTGTTATGATCAAAAAGTATTTTTTACTCCTGTTAGCAACTATTTTGCTAACGGGAGTACACGGACAAAACCGACAAGTGGATTTGCCCAAAAATATCCCTTTACAGGACATTCTAAAAAAAGCGAAAAAACAAAAGAAACATGTATTATTGGATTTCGGCTCTCCAAGATGTTCCCCTTGTCTATTTATTAAAAACAAAATATTCACAATCGATAGTATAGCAGATTTTATCAATGAACGTTTCGTGAGTGTTGATTATACCGAAGGCCCCGAAAAGAAACGATTAAGTAAGATTTACGAGGTTTACACGGAACCCGTACTTCTAATCTGCGATGCGAATGGTAGGGTCATGCACCGGATGGAAGGAAAATGTACCGCAGGCGAAATGATGGCCCGCCTACGCCAAGGTCTAGACGTGAAAAATAATCTGACTG
>ENA-OPRW01001816-OPRW01001816.1-human-gut-metagenome-genome-assembly--contig:-NODE-1816-length-13338-cov-3.152375_pt1 | contig 13338 bp, 10 predicted proteins | sample MGYA00241898_ERZ501890 | MGnify/ENA primary metagenome ERZ501890 (study PRJEB25962, sample SAMEA2042216) | human gut metagenome | biome: human gut; feature: human-associated habitat; material: faeces... | reverse complement strand
TGCCGCCCGCCCTGCCCCTTGGTCATTCTTCACAAGGAGCTACATCGATCAGGATCTTCATGGTGGCCTCCCGGTTGGCATCGATGTATTGATAGGCTTTCTGATAGTCCCCGAAGGCAAAGTGCCGGCTCATCAGGGGCTTGAGCTGGATTTTCCCCTCACTGACCAGACGGATGGCGTCCACATAGTCCTCATGCCGGTACATCATGGTGCTGTCCAGATCCAGCTCGTGGTCATTAAGCAGGGCCAGATCCACATGGGCCATTCCTGCGTATACTGCGACCAGAACCAGCTTGCTGCCCTTGCGGGCATACTGGATAGCCTGTCCCATGGTGGTATCGTTGCCTGCGCAGTCGTAAATAACATCCGCCTTGTCCGGACCGAAGCACTCTACCATGACTTTACCAAAATTACGTGTCCGAGTGTTCACTGCGAAGTCCGCCCCACAGCTCCGGGCCAGCTCCAGCCGGGCGTCGGAGATATCGGTAATGAGCACCTGGGCCGCCCCCAGAGCCTTGCAGCTCTGGGCCAGCAGAATACCGATGGGGCCGGAACCCAAAATGGCCACTTTGGCGCCCGCCAGCTCCGGAAAGCGTTTAGCTGCATGAACGGCCACAGCCAGCGGCTCGATCATAGCCCCTTCATTAAAACTCATTGTGTCGGGAAGCGGAGTAATCTTAGCCGCATCCACCGCAAAAAATTCGCTGGCGGTACCAGTGGTCTGGAACCCCATCACCTTGAGTTCCTCGCAGAGATTGTATTTGCCATGGCGGCAGGGGTAGCCCCTGCCGCATACCACCTGTGGCTCGATGGTGACACGCTGTCCCACCCGGAGGCTGGTGACTCCCTTTCCAAGCGCGGCAATCTCCCCCGATACCTCGTGGCCTTGGGTGACGGGATATTTCGTAAACGGGTGTTCACCGTGATAGACATGGATATCCGAGCCGCACACGCCGATGCGCATGATTTTGACCAGTACCTCACCGGCCTTTGGCTCAGGGATTGGAACCTCCCGGAATTCAATGACCCCCGGGGCTGTCATAACCTGCTGCAGCATGCCTTTTCCTCCTCAACTCTTTTCACAGTACCACCGGGGGCCGCCAGCACTGATGAGTATGATGTTGCTGTTGGCGGTAAAGTCCCCGGTACGGATGGCAAATTTTACTTGGCGTGTCAGTTCGTCCCGAAAGTGGGGATGGCCGACCACCTGGCAGGGCAGCTCAGGTGGAAAACATGCCTTGAACTCCCGCTCGCGGCTGGGACTCACATCCAGGGTGGCCTGGCTCAGAATGATACCCTCCACACTGAAGTGCTTGAGCAGCTCCTTGAGCACATCTACCGCTGTGGGGACGTTTTCCGCCAGCGAGAGGTCGATTACCCTGGTGCTGTCCGGGATAGCCAGACCGGCGTCAGCGATCAGCAGCCGGTCGGTGTGTCCCATCCGGGCCAGTTCGGCCGCAATATCCCGGTTCAGGATGCCAGTCTCCGTCATAATACCACCCTCCCCCTATTTGCGGTCGTAGCAGCTCATGAGCAGCTCATACATCTCTGGAATGGTGGCGACACGGGGATTGTTGGCATAGTCGCCCAGTACCTGGCCGCAGTCTGCAATCTCCCGGATATCCTCTTTGGTCACGTTCAGCTCCCGGAAGTTGATCCAAAGGCCGATCCTCTTAAGAAAGCAGTCAATGGCATCGCAGCTTCTCTCCGCGGCCACAGCATCGCTCTCCCGCTCCAGGGAGGGTTCGAAGATCCGGCCTACCGTGGCGAACTTGTGCTCAGCGGCGGGATAGGTATACCGGGTAAAAGCGGGATAGAAGACTGCCAGAGACTGGCCGTGGGTGACATGGGGACAGTGGCCGCCGATCTGCATGCCCAGGCCGTGGGGCAAAGTGACACCGGCGGATGCGTTGGTGAGACCGCCCAAGGTGTCGGCCCAGGCCATCTGGCTGCGGGCCTCCAGGTCGGAGCCGTCGGCCAGCGCCCTGGGGAGGTATGCGGCGATAATACGGATGGCATCCAGGGCCATGCACTCCACCAGCGGGTTGGTGTTGACGGAGAGATATGCCTCAAAATTATGGCAGAAGGCATCAAAACCGGTCTGCGCAGTTACGCTGGCGGGCAGGGAAAGGGTAACCTCGGGATCTACAATGGCTGCGCGGGGGAAAATATTCTTGTTCCAGATAGCGCTTTTGTCCTTGGCACTGGTCTTGGTAATGACGGCACATGGGGTGGTCTGGCTGCCGGTGCCGGCGGTCGTGCTGATGGCCAGAATGGGCAGCGTCTGCTCCGTTGGGCCTGCGGTGTGGCAGTTGTAATCCCAGGCGGTACCGGGATGGGTGGCCTCCACAGCAATGGCCTTGGCGGTATCCATGGAGGAGCCGCCGCCCAAACCGATCACCACATCCACCCCCTCGGCCTTTGCCAGCTCCGCTCCTCTGGTGACCAGTTCAGTGGTTGGGTTTGGGATCACGCCGTCATAGTGCACACAGGCCACACCTGCGTCAGCCAGGCTTTTTTTGACCTTGGCGTACAGTTCTGCCACCGCAGGGAACTCGGGGACGGTCACCAGCATGGCCTTTTTCCCATAGCGGGCAGCAAGGGCCCCCGCCTCGGTGACGCGGCCGGCGCCGAAGATGATCTCGGTGGGGGCAAAATAATCAAAGTGCTTCATTTCATTCACTCCTTTTGATTTTGTTTCCAGAGAATTGGGCTCCGGCACAAGCAGGCTGGGTGCTGGGCAGTAAATGCCGGAGGGGGTACACTTCGTTTCCACAAAAAGGGCCCGCAGGAGCAGGGCGTGTGGCTCTGTCCTGCGGGCATGGTATCAGAGGGCTGCCCTTTTATTTTGGGTAGTACTCGTCCACGTTCTCCTTGGTCACGATGGTAACGCCGGTGTCCACGTTCTGGGGCAGCGCCTTGGCGGACAGGCCGTTGGCCTCGGTATAGAGGAACATCATGCTCCAGAAGCCCATGTTATACATCCCCTGGGCAACAGTGGCGTCAATCTCACCGTTTTTCACTTTGTCCAGCACGGTGGTGTCCACGTCGAAAGCCAGCACACGCAGATCTTTGCCGGACTCAGCCACGGCGGTAGGGCCAGCGGTACCGGCGATACCGTCCACGCAGAACAGGCCTACCAGGTCATCGTTGGCCTGCAGGGCCGCCGACATGTTGTCGGTGGCAGCGGTGGTGTCTCCGGCGTCGTTAACCTTCACGATCTCGATGCCAGGGGCGTTTTCGGCGCACCAGGCCTCAAAGCCCTGAACACGGCTTTCGCTGTTCTCGGCGCCCACGGTATAGAGGACGGCAATCTTACCCTCCCCTCCGCACAGGGGTACCAGGTACTCAGCGGCAATGCGGCCGGCTTCGGAATTGCCGGTGGACAGGTAGGAGGAGCGGTCGGAGGTGGGAGAGTCGGAGTCAAAGCACACCACAGAGATCCCCTGCTCCTTGGCAGAGTTGATGGTATCCGCCAGGGCGGTGGAGTTCACGCAGGTGACTGCGATGCCCTTGGGACTCTGGGCAATGACCTGCTCCAGAACAGCCACCTGACCGGCCACATCAGAGTCGGTTTGGCCGGTATACTTGGTAGTAACACCCAAGGCGTTTCCAGCATCCTCCATGCCCTCAAAGCAGTGCTTCCAGTAATCGATGCCGGACAGGAAACTGACCATGTAGTACTCGTCGCTTTCGTTGCCGACGAACGCTCCGGCCGAAGCCTGCGTGCCATCCCCTCCAGCGTTGGGGGAGTCTTCGGGTGCTTCGGCCGGGGAGCAGCCGAACAGGGACAGGGAGAGCGCCAGTGCAAGAATAAGTGCCAGTGCCTTTTTCATTGTGGGTTCCTCCTTTTATTTTTCTTGGCGGTATTGCCTGCGCCCGCGCCGGGCGCCGGATCACGGATTACGGCCGCAGGGCAGGTTTCCTGCGCCCCAGGCCCAGCATGCGCTGGAGGAAGCTGTTGCCGCTTTTTCGGTGGCTCATATAGTCGATGGTAACGGCGATGACCAGGATAGCGCCCTGGACGAAATCCTGCCAGTAGACGGACACATTCATCATAACCAGGGCAGAGTCCACAATCTTCAGCAGGAAAATGCCGAGAAATGTGCCCAGGATACCGCCCAGTCCGCCGGTCATGGAGGTGCCGCCGATGACCGCGGCAGAGATAGCGGTGGTTTCCGCGCCCTTGGACAGCTCAGGGGTGGCAACATTGAAGCGTGCGAGAGAAAGGATACCGGCCAGTGCTGAGAGCAAGGCGATGACCACATAGACGAAGATCTTGACCCGGTCTACATTGATACCGGAGAGCTTGGCGGCATTTTCATTGCTGCCCACATAGTAGATGTTACGGCAGGCATTGGACTTCTTGGTAAAGATAAGGGCCACCACGGTGACCAGCAGGAAGATCAGGAACAGCACGGGGATGCCGAATACATCGCCGGTGGCCAGAAAGCGGAAGCTGTCCGGCAGATAGCCGGACACCGACAGGGGGGAGCCTGTGGTGATAATGTAGGCCACACCGCGGGAGAGGTTCATCATGGACAGGGTAACGATGAAAGGCGGCAGTCCCACCTTGCTGACCATAAAGCCGTTGAACAGTCCGCATATGGCTCCCGCAGCCAGAGCAGCCAGGCAGGCCACCCAGATGTTGACCCCCATCAAAGCCATCTGGCCGGCAATGACGCACGTCATGGCGGCCACGCCGCCCACGCTCAGTTCAATGCCTCCCAGAATCAGAGCCAGGGTCAGTCCGATGGAGAGCAGGCCGTCGGTGGCCACACTCAGGGCGATGCTCTTCATGTTGGAGGGCTGGATGAACTTTGGATTGACGATGGCCACGATGGCCACCACAAGCAAAATAATGAGAAATACGCTCATCTCGCGCTGTCGGAGCAACCGCTTCAAAAGCTCCGGTCCCGTCCGCTTTATCTCGCTCTTCTGTTTCATTGCCGCAACTCCTTTTCCGCAAGCTGCTCGCCGGAGGCAAGCTTCATGATATTCTCTTCCCTCACCTCTTCGCCCTCGAGGAAGCCCGCCAAGCACCCTTCGTGCATGACTGCCACCCGGTCGGACACGCCGATGACCTCAGGCAGCTCACTGGATACCACAATCACACCGACGCCGCTCTCTGCCAGTTGACGCAGAAGCGCGTGGATCTCCCGCTTTGCACCCACGTCAATGCCGCGGGTGGGCTCATCCATGATGATGACCTTTGGGGCCAGAGAAAGCCACTTCCCGATCAGGCACTTCTGCTGATTGCCGCCGGACAGGCTGCTGATGGGGTATTCAATGCCCGGAATTTTGATGGCCAGTTGCTCTACAAATCCGTTGGCCAAGCTTCGCTCCAGCTTGTCGTCCAGCCAAATGCCATGGGAGACTCCCTTCATGTTGGCGCTGGACATATTGTTTTTGATACTCATCTCCAGAAACAGGCCCTGGGTTTTGCGGTCCTCGGTCAAGTAACAGATGCCTGCATCCACAGCGTCACGGTAGGTGTGGAAGGCACAGGGCCTGCCGTTGAGCACTACCTGGCCGGAACGGATGGGATCAATGGCGCACAGACCGCGCATAACCTCGCTCCGTCCCGCGCCCACCAGCCCGGCAAAACCCAGGATCTCCCCCCGCCGCAGGGCAAAACTGACTTCGCGGAAGATACTGCCGGTGAGGCCGTTGACCTCCAGAACCGGATCGTCCGCTGCGATACAGCTGCTCTTGGTTGGGTAGAGATTTCCCAGCTCACGGCCCACCATAGCGCGGATGATATCGTCTGCACAGATATCTCCGGTGTCCATGGTAGTGACATAGGTACCATCCTTGAACACAGTGACCCGGTCGCAGATTTCAAAGATTTCCGCCATGCGGTGGGAGATGTAGAGAATGCTGATTCCCCTACCGCTCAATTCCTTTACCAAATCAAAGAGCCGGGCAGTCTCCTTTTCCGTGAGGGAGGAGGTTGGCTCATCCAGAATCAGCAGCTTGCAGTTGAGTGAAACCGACTTCGCAATCTCAATGATCTGTTGTTCAGAGACAGTCAGCTCACTGACCAGCGCGCTGCTGGGAAAATTGGCGTTGAACTGCTTCAGAACCATGTCGGCATCCGCCCAGAGGCGTTTGAAATCAATCATTCCCCCCTTGTGGGGCAGACGCCCGATGAAGATATTCTCCGCCGCCGTCAGGTGGGGGCACAGGCTCAATTCCTGATGAACAAAGCCTATGCCGATATCCTGGGCTTCTTTGGGACTCCTGGGGGCAATAGGCGCGCCTTCAAACAAGATCTCGCCCTCCGTGGGCGGAAACACGCCGCCGATGATGTTCATGAGGGTAGATTTCCCGGCACCATTCTCGCCGCACAGCGCGTGAACCTCGCCAGGCCGCACCTGGAGCTGTACCTGATCCAGCGCCCGGGTTCCGGGAAAGACCTTTGTCACACCCCGTACCTCCAACCGATACTCGCTCATACAGCCTCCTCCTGTTCTTTTGTCAGCGATAAGCCCCCCTGCCTCAGCAGGGTCTTCAACTGAATGGCCGCCGCGCCGATTGCCGTCCCATACTCACCCAGATTGGACACCCGCAGCTTGACCCTGCGCCCGGCAAAGCGCATCCGGCGGATCTTGACCACTTTTTGGATCTGTTCGATTAAAAGCGACTCATTTGACATTCCGCCGGCCAGTACGATCTTCTCGGGATCCAGCAGATTTATGTAGCTGGCAATGCCGATGCCGATGTATTCTCCCGCCCTCCTAACCAAGTCCAGTGCGGCCACATCCTGCTCCCGGGCGGCAGCGAACACAGTCTTGGCCTCCACCCGCTCAATATTGCCGCCTGCCAACTCCAGAATACGGGTTTTGACTCCGCTGGAAATCAGGTTACGGGCCTGCTGGGCGATCGCTCGCCCGGAGGCTACCGCCTCCAGCAGCCGTTGTTGCCGCAGGTACACAGCGGCCCATCCTTCTCCACCGTGATGTGGCCCAGCTCCCCTGATGTCCCAGAGGCACCGACGCACAGCTCTCCGTTTTCAATGGCCGCTGCGCCGATGCCATAGCCAAGGTTGATGCAGATAAAATAGTGATACCCCACACCTGAACCAAAGAATTGCTCCCCCAGCGCCATAGCCCGGTTGGAGTTCTCCAGCCGCATAGTCCAGCGGATACTGGTCCGTTGTAAAAGCAGCCGCCCCAGCGGCTCCAAAAGCGCTACATCCTCCCAATGAAAATTAGGGGAAAAGAGTACCCTTCCCTGGTCCAGGTCCAGAATCCCCGGCACACCCACCCCAACGCCCAGGACCCGGTGGAGCGGGATACCGCTCTCGCGCAATAGCTGGTCAATCAGCTCTGCGGCGGTCTGAATGACCGCGTCGGCATCTTCCGGTACCGGAATGGGACGATTTGCCTTTGCAACAGGCATTCCATTGAGATCCATCACAAGCGCCCTCAGCACGGTTGGAGCAAAGTCGATCCCGACGCTGTAATAGCAGTCCCCAGCAAACTCATACATTTCGGGGCGCTTTCCGGACGCGCCCTCCTGCCTCCCACAGGAGCGTACAATACGGTTGTCCAACAACTCATCTGTGATCTTGATTGCGGTCGGCAGGCTCAGCCCCGTCCGGCGTGCGATCTCAGCCTTGTTGATAGCGCCTCTCTCCCAGATTGTTTTCAGCACCAGCCTCCGGTTCATCAAAGCTAAAGTGAATTTATCAACACGCACGTGAAAACTCCTTTTCCTCTGCCCATTCCCCTTTAAAATACCCCCAACGCTCTTATCCTTTTATACTAAGTTAAGTTAACTAACTTAACGAGGCAATTGTAGCGCTATGCATAAGAAATGTCAATCCCTCTTTTCTATTTTTGGCGTTTCGAATGATGCATCTGAAAACCTTTTGTATATTATACCGAAAGGTTTTTGAATATAGCATAAAATCAGGGGCGGCATTTTAGCAAAAATGCCGCCCCTGGTCTGATCCGCCGGAATCAATAGTAATGCTCAAGTCTTGGCACCCGCCAGCCGTTGTAAGAGATAATATGGGCCGCCCCAATGGCCGTTCCATAGTCGCCGCGGGTTCCCAAACGGAGCGTCACATGGCGTCCCGCCTGCCGCATCTGCCGCATTTGCATACTATGGGCTACCCGGTCGAAAAACAGCGGACCGTTTCTTGTCAGGCCTCCGCACAAAACGATACAGTCCGGATCCAGGATATTGATCGCCATGGCCAGTCCGATTCCGATATAGTCAGTAGCCTTGTCCACAATCGAGAGGGCTACCGCATCTCCCTTGGCCGCCGCCTCAAAGACCAGCTTGGCGTCAATCCGCTCCGATGCGCCGCCGCACCGCTCCCGCAGGCTGGTAGGGAGACCACTGCAAACGGCGTCTCTGGCCTGCAGGGCAATGGCCTCACCGGAAGCTACCGCCTCCAGGCAGCCGGAGTTTCCACAGGCGCAGAGCGGACCGTCTTTGCAGACAGTGATGTGTCCCAGCTCACCGCTGGTGCCGCTGCTGCCGTAGTAGAGCTGATTGTTCTGCATCAGAGCTGCACCGATACCGTGTCCAATGTTGACACATAAAACGGTATGGGTGCCGCTCTCTCCGCCATCCCCGCGCCAGCCACTCTCCGCTAGTGCCAGTGCCCGATTGGCGTTTTCGACCAACACGGGGTAGGACAGCCGGCTCTGAAGCCAGCTCTGAAGCGGAATATCGCTCCAGCCAAAGTCCGGGGAGAAGAGAATATGCCCGGTATCCCGCTCGATGAGGCCGGGCATCGCCACCCCCACTCCGGCCAACCGATCCAGTGCAACTCCGGATTCCAGCAGACTGCTCTGAATCCGCTCGCACAACCGGTCCACAAATGCTTCAACAGGCTGGACCTCCCCCGTTTCCACCATGGTTCCGTATACTACCTTCTGCGCCAAATTCATCAGCACCAGTCGTATGGTCCCACGGCCAATATCCACCCCCATATAATATTCGCTTTCGGGCACCACGCTTAACAATTCCGGCGGTTTTCCGCCGCTGCTCTTTCCCTTTCCCACAGCTCTCACCAGACCGCGGTTAATCAGATTTTCCGTGATGGTCATGACGGAGGGAAGGCTCAGCCCAACCCGTTTTGCAAGCGCAGCACGGCTGATGGGGCCCTCCAGAATGATCGTCCGCATAACGTTGCTCTTATTGGTGGGAGCTGCCCGATAGCGGTCGGCCCACGGGGTTTTGGGCATAGTGATACCTCCTTTTTTTACTACTTTTCTAAAGTATATCGCATTCAAATATATATCACAAGTAAACCGTACCATTTTTTGCAGATCAAGACGATTGACAATATCTCAGCCGTGTTTTAAAAACCGTTCTACCAAAAGTCTACCAGAAATGCCTTGGAATCCTTTGGGTTCCAAGGCGTTTTCACTTTTCCCGCTCCCGTATTGTCTACCAAACGTCTACCATAGCAACCTTTTGATTCTGTTTCCCCGCCTTTTATATCTCTATCCCCCGAAATGTGCATTGTTTCCTCCCCTGAAAGGGGCGTCATACTTTGACTGAAACGCGCAGTCGTGAGTAGGATGCCCCGAAAGCTCAAAATTTAGAAGGAGGAATTCCAAACATGAGAAACCTCAAGCGGACTCTCAGCCTGGCTCTGGCTTCCGTCATGCTCGTGGGCATGATGAGTGTCGGCGCCAGCGCGGTGAACGCGAGCGATTTCACCGATGCGGATGAGATCGTAAACAAGGACGCCGTTTCTACCATGACTGCCCTGGGCATCATCAATGGTAAGAAAGACGGCAGCTACTTTGACCCCACCGGCACCGTGACCCGTGCCGAGATGGCCAAGATGCTCTGCGTCGCCATCAACGGCGGTGTGGATCCCGTGCTGGGCGTCAAGGACACCCCCACCTTTACCGACATCAAGGGCCACTGGGCAGAGTCCTACATTGAGTACTGCGCCGCCAACGGCATCATCGCTGGCCGCGGCAACAACAAGTTTGATCCTACCGGCACCGTGAGCGCCACCGAGGCCGCCAAGATGCTGCTGGGCGTGCTGGGCTACAACGCCGAGAAGTCCGGCCTGGTGGGCAACGACTGGGCCATCAACACCAACGTGCTGGCCAACCAGAACGGTCTTTACAAGAACCTGGCCAATCTGAACGCCAACACCCTGCTGACCCGTGACAATGCCGCCCAGATGATCTACAATGCTCTGGACGCCAACATGGTTGAGCTGAACGCCGCTGGCAACTACACCACCAGCCAGTACAGCTACACCGGCACCGAGTCCGTCGTGACCGGCACCGAGCGCGTGTGGGTTGTCAAGATCAAGGACAGCTCTGTTAACGATGCCGTCAAGGCTCTGGACGGCTCCGTCTACAACAGCCGTCAGGATGCTATCGACACTCTGAAGGACGCGAACGGTGGCACCGCTCTTGATACTGGCAAGTACACTCTGGAGCAGAAGACCCAGAATGTTTACGGCGAGAACACCGTGACCAAGTACGCCGACGAGACCATGGGCCACAAGTACCTGTCCCTGATCACCGACGGCGACGCCGTGCTGACCGACGTGGAGAAGGACAGCAAGGGCACTTACACCCTGTACATGAACGGCATCACCACCAAGGGCCAGTACACCAAGGTCGAGGGTGACTACAGCAACCTGATCGGCCAGAAGGTCGAGGTTCTGTATAAGGACCGCGAGAATGTGTACGGCGTCTATGCCTCCACCGACAGCTCCCTGATCGTGGAGAGCACTGCTGGTAAGGTTGGTACTCTCAGCAATAATGAGGTCAAGATTGACGGCACCACCTACAAGGTGGACAGCAATGTGACCACCACCGCTCTCTACACCGGTAAGCTGATTGACGGCCTGAATGTGGGCGGCAACAAGGCCGCCGCTGTGAAGGCTTACGACAACGACGACAACGGCAAGATCGACACCGTCGTTTACGTCCCCTTCACCGCCGCCAAGGTGACCTACGTGGGCGAGAAGTCCTTCAACACCGATGTTAACACCAATGTTAAGTTTGAGGACGTGAACGCTTACGACGACATGGCCAAGAACGACTATGTCATCAAGAGCGACGCCGCCAACACCGTGGATGACACCGATACTTATGTCCTGGCTGAGACGGTCAAGGGCAAGATCGAGGCCACCAAGAGCGACTCCGTCCGCATTGACGGTACCTGGTACAACTATGTTACCACCACTCCCGACAAGGATCTGGCTCTGGACAGCACCGTGAAGGCTGCTGTGCTCAACGGCTACATCGTGAAGTCCGAGGTTGTCACCTCCAGCCACGAGCTGCAGGACTACGCCGTGGTCGTGAAGACTGACAGCGATATCAACGGCCCCCAGGCCAAGCTGCTCTTCGCCGACGGCACCACCAAGGTGGTTACCACCGACAAGAAGTACACCGATACTATGGGCCTGGTGACCTACGAGGTCAAGAAGGGCGAGTACGTCCTGACCGAGGCCAAGACCAACTCCGGCGACGCCGACAAGGCTGGCTTTGACCTGATTGTGACTGGCAAGTATGTCAACAGCTCTGGCAAGGGCAAGATCGGCGGCGAGAGAATCGCGGACGACGCCGTGATCTTTGTGAAGGATAGCGCGGGCAAGTTCTCTACTATGGCCGGTTCCGACTTTGCCAAGTACAGCACTACCTCTGTGGTGGACAAGAATATCACTGCTTACGCTAACAAGGACAACTCCACCGGTTACAACAGCATTGTCCTGGCTTACGTAGAGCTGAACGCGAAGGTTAACTCCATCACCAGCAACTACGGCTATGTGACCAGCGCCGTGTCCACCACCAAGAACAAGGACGGCGAGACCGTGTCTTCCTTCACCTTCTGGGATGGCGCCACCGAGCACAAGGACATCATGACCGATGAGAAGGTTTCCCTGTCCAAGGGCGACATCTTCACCTACGAGGAGAACAAGAACGGCAGCTACACTGTCACCGAGGTCGACAACCTGCTGCGTACCGCCATCATTGCCTACAACGAGAAGAACGGCGATATCCGCTTCACCGACGCTTCTCTGAGCGACAAGGGCAGCAATGTCAACGCTGAGATCACCAAAGATACCGTTATCATCGGCATCAACAGCGATGACAAGGCCGGCGTTGAGGGCGCGGTGCCCACCATCGCCATCGAGACCGCTACCTCCGGTGTCTACCAGGCCAACGCCTACTATGTGATGGGCGCCGGCGACGAGGTGAAGCTGCTGGTGGTTGACACCTACGGCAACATCCCCGCGGTTGACAGCGTAACTACTGTTACCGACGAGAGCAATCTCGGTACTGCTCTGAAGCAGTACACGGATGTGACCTTTGAGGGTAATGCTACTATTTCCAGCAAGCTGGAGATCCCCGCTGGTGCCACCCTGAACGTCAAGGGTGATCTGACCGCAAGTGCTGCTATCGTTGGCAACGGCACCCTGAATGTGACTGGCAATATCAGCGACACCAGCAAGGTCAGCACTCAGCTTGAGTCCACCAAGACCAGCGAAACTGTTTCCGTGTCCGGCGGTGTGGTTCTCGGCGACGTGACCGGCAATGTCGGCTCCGGTAGCGCTCTGTACTCCGGCGATCAGGTTAAGGGCAAGGTTATCGTTCAGATTACCGTTCCTGCGGATGCGGTGACTGACGGCACCTCTAAGATTAAGTTTGACGGTTCCGAGCCCTCTACCCCCACGCTGACCAATCGTAGCGACATTTATCTGGCTATCGATATGAGCCAGTCTGGCCAGAAGGTTATCACCATTGACAAGGACGGCGATTGGAGCTCTACTACTAACGATGTGTATACCCTCACCGTGAAGTGGTAATCTAACTGCAATCGGCTTATTACGAAGAGAGCCGCCCCCGATTGGGGGCGGCTCTTTTTGTTAGTGGAAGGCTATATAGTAGTAGCTCATTCCGGATTGGTTTGCGTCCGCGTAGAATCTGCCCTCTATCAGGTCGCCGCGGGCCACCCGTATTCCGCTGCTGGTGATCTCCACCAGGTTTCCGTCCCGCATGGTGACCGGCGCTCCTTGCAGCGCCAGGCCGCCATAGGTATACATGTCGGACTGCATTGCGCCGTCCTGCCTTACCACAAAGACTGCCCGGGGCGATACCCCCAGCGAAATATCCCGGCTTCGGGCGTCATCCCCTGTATAGCTTCCACTTAGAATCTCAGGCTTTAAGGCCAGTGCTTTATCCAGCACACGGAAATCCTCGTTGAAATCCGTGCGCAGGAAATTGTCCTCCGGCTCCCACTGGTGCAGGTGATAGTGTTCCGTATAAGCTGCCATTTTCATTCCTCCCGCAGGGGGGCCGGGCAGCGCCTTTGCCGTACTGGAAAACGCGGCCCCTG
>ENA-OPRW01001813-OPRW01001813.1-human-gut-metagenome-genome-assembly--contig:-NODE-1813-length-13346-cov-6.196674_pt1 | contig 13346 bp, 16 predicted proteins | sample MGYA00241898_ERZ501890 | MGnify/ENA primary metagenome ERZ501890 (study PRJEB25962, sample SAMEA2042216) | human gut metagenome | biome: human gut; feature: human-associated habitat; material: faeces... | reverse complement strand
TTTACTCCATATTCATTTAACAGGCTTTTTAAATAATCTGCCCATTCTTCATAAGGAATATTATCCTGAAACAGATCATAGACCTGCGCAAAGCTTGTATATGCTTCCATTTTCTTCTCCCATTAAAATATTACAGTTTCTCCGAACCAGCACGATCTGGACTGTAACATTAAAATACCTGCCCGGAAGAGTCCGGACAGGCGCACATTTCAGATTGCTTAAGCGTTCTTACCGCAGCATTTTTTGTACTTCTTGCCGCTTCCACATGGACACGGATCATTTGGGAAGATCTTCTTTGCCTTGCGAACAGTACCGGAAGCCTTCTGGCTCTTGTACAGTTCTTTACGCTTTTCTGGAGTCAGGATCGCATCCCACTGTGGAAGTTCATACAGCCAGGTAGCCTTAGCTTCTACCATGTTGTAGTACAGCTTCTCAGGATCGATCTCGATCTTAACTTCGGTATCTTCTTCCATAGTATCGATCGGGTTCTCATATCCCTTTAAGCTTTCATTGATACCATCTAAAAATCCGGTCATGATCAGGATCTCAGTGTTATACTTCTCAGCCAGTTCCTTTACAGTACCTGTGATTACCTGCTCAGGCTGGGAAAGGATCTGCTCATAAATTCCCTTCTCGATCTGGAAATATCCGGACCACAGCTCTTCTCTTTTTTTATCATCCAGGCCGTCACCATATGCCAGATTTCTCCATGTTTCTAATAATGCCATAGTAAAACCATCCTTATTTGTATATTTAGCGGATACCTTAAAAGACACACCTCCGCTATCGTAATATGTAGTATATAACAAAACCTCAGATTTTTCAAATATTTTTCATCTATCTTTTATAACTCTTTCTATTGTTTTTTGTAAGAAATATTACAATTCATTACGTTTCTATGACTTCCATTGCATTTTAAACCGGGTCATGGTATATTTTAAACCAGTCAGAGATGACGCGGGCCCGGAAGTACCTGCTACGCAGAGTACTCCGGGCCATCCCCCTTTTTACAGACATTTTTACACATTTCTTCATTTTCCACGATCTTATTTCCACTACTTCTACTTCTCTTACGTTCCCTTTCCCAGGTTATTCCACCCTTGTATTTTTTTATTTAGAGTTTTATAATAAGGAAGTCGCCAGTTCTGGGAGGAGTGCGGTTTCGCCCGTATCGGAGGTGTCCGGTCTCACACTGATTATCCCGGGAACACGCTCCGGCTGGAGATAAAGAACTGCTGTAAAATGAATTTTTCACTTTATAGCAGTCTTTTTTATACCCATTTTCCTGTTATCCTGTATTTTTTTTAGTACATTTACATGAAAAACTTGTTTCTCACATGAGAAAATTTTGCTTGTAAAATGTCATATTATGTGAGAAAATGAACATAGGTGTGCCGTGATAATTTTAACAAAGGCATCCGGTTTAAACAAACGGACATGTCTGTTCCTACAGACACAACCAATCATACAAGTATCTTTGAAAGGAGTTTTAACACATGATTTATTCACAGGAAGTAGAAGAAATGTGCAAAGTTGCACAGGGCGTTCATCATGGCGCTGCTCCAATCCCAGAAGAAGCAAAATGGGTAAAATCAAAGGAGATCAAAGACATTTCCGGTCTGACACACGGTGTAGGCTGGTGTGCTCCACAGCAGGGTGCCTGTAAGCTGACCCTGAACGTAAAAGAAGGTATTATCCAGGAAGCTCTGGTAGAGACCATCGGATGTTCAGGTATGACTCACTCCGCAGCTATGGCAGCTGAGATTCTTCCAGGTTTAACTGTTCTGGAAGCATTAAACACTGACCTGGTATGTGATGCGATCAATACCGCTATGAGAGAGCTGTTCTTACAGATCGTTTACGGAAGAACCCAGAGTGCATTCTCTGAAGACGGACTTCCTGTAGGTGCTGGTCTGGAAGACCTTGGAAAGGGACTGCGTTCTCAGGTTGGTACTATGTACGGAACTCTTAAAAAAGGTCCACGTTATCTGGAAATGGCAGAGGGCTATGTAACCGGTATCGCATTAGACGCTGATGATCAGATCATCGGATACCAGTTCGTAAACCTTGGCAAGATGACCGATTTCATCAAGAAGGGTGATGATCCTACTACTGCATGGGAAAAGGCTAAAGGACAGTACGGCCGCGTTGCTGACGCTGTTAAGATCGTTGACCCACGTAAAGAATGATGAGGACCAATTAGGAGGATTAAGAAGATGGCATTATTTGAATCATATGAGAGAAGAATTGATAAGATCAATTCTGTATTAAACAGCTATGGCATTGCTTCTATCGAAGAAGCTGAGAAGATCACAAAAGATGCAGGCCTGGACGTTTATGCTCAGGTTAAGAAGATCCAGCCTATTTGCTTCGAGAACGCTTGCTGGGCTTACACTGTAGGCGCTGCTATCGCTATCAAGAAGGGCTGCAAGAGAGCTGCTGACGCTGCTGCAGCAATCGGCGAAGGTCTTCAGGCATTCTGTATTCCAGGTTCTGTTGCTGACCAGCGTAAGGTTGGTTTAGGACATGGTAATCTGGGCAAGATGCTTCTGGAAGAAGATACTGACTGCTTCTGCTTCTTAGCAGGACATGAGTCTTTCGCAGCTGCTGAAGGCGCTATTGGTATCGCTGAAAAGGCTAACAAAGTCCGCCAGAAACCTCTGCGCGTTATCTTAAACGGTTTAGGAAAAGACGCTGCACAGATCATCTCCCGTATCAACGGATTTACATATGTTGAAACTGAGATGGATTACTACACAGGCGAAGTAAAAGAACTGTGGAGAAAGTCCTACTCTGACGGCTTAAGAGCAAAGGTTAACTGCTACGGCGCTAACGACGTAACAGAAGGTGTTGCTATCATGTGGAAGGAAGGCGTTGACGTTTCCATCACCGGTAACTCCACCAACCCAACCAGATTCCAGCATCCTGTAGCTGGTACCTACAAGAAGGAATGCATCGAAAAAGGCAAGAAGTACTTCTCCGTAGCTTCCGGCGGCGGTACAGGACGTACTCTTCACCCAGACAACATGGCTGCAGGTCCTGCTTCCTACGGTATGACCGATACCATGGGACGTATGCACTCTGACGCACAGTTCGCTGGTTCCTCTTCCGTTCCTGCTCACGTAGAAATGATGGGTCTGATCGGTATGGGTAACAACCCTATGGTAGGCGCTACTGTTGCAGTTGCTGTTTCCATCGAGGAAGCTGCAAAGGCTGGCAAGTTCTAAGAAATGGCTTAAAATAAGGTTTTTAAAAGGGAAGCTGATGCAATGTCAGCTTCCCTATTTCTATTCCTGTTATTTAGAATACGATCGGTGAAACCAGATTTCGCAGCACTGCCACAACGCTCCATCCCGCAATAGCACTGGTACTGGAATAAATATCCAGCTCTGCCTTTACTCCCGGTATCTGGGCTGTAATCTTGTGGTCATCTCCTACCATTTCCGGGACACTGAAAATGCTCATATCTACATTTTCCGGGCCAGAAGATGCTAAAGATGCTGCAATTGCTACATTTACCTTAGTAGGCAGAATAGAAATGGCTTCCTTTGCGCTTCCGTGAAATACCTGCTTTTCTTCTTTATCTGTCATAAGGCTTTCTTCAAACAGAGGGGTTCCGGAAAGGGATTTCGGGCCCTTTTTTGTACGGAAAGAAGTCTGTGCCTGTCCCATAAGAGAGATGGTCCGCAGCACATCAAAACCGCCGATGGCACCGGAAGCAATGTGGATCTTTCTTCCATTTTCTTTTGCACATTCACTGATCTTTCTGTAAAATGTTTCATCTGCCAGTGCACCAATAGATAACAGGATCATATCTGCCCCGCCAGACAATATTTTCATACCATAATCCTGAACAGCTTTAACAGAAGCTGCCTCTGCCACATAATCCGGCTTGTCTTCCAACAGTTCTTCTAAAGTGCTGCATGGACGGCAGCCGCCTTTTTCTGCCAGTGCTTCTGTCTTTTCCTTTGTCCGTCCCAATATACCGGTCAGCTCATATTCCTCTAAAAGTCCCTTATTATAAGCCTCTACAATGATCCCCGCCAGAAAACCATTTCCTAAAACAGCCAGTTTTTTCTTTGTTGTAGCCTTTGTCATTTTCACCTTTTCCTTTTAATATGTACTCTCGGAGTCTTTCCTACACTTGTCTTTGCAGCCGATTTTCCGAGAGTATATTTAACGCAAACTTCATTTCTCATTATTTTATTTATTATTGCTTTTTATTTAAACAGCCATTCCATCCATTCCCGGTGCGCCCGTTCCGGCAGCTTCTCATACACATTTACAAACTCCCAGCCTGTACTCCGGTCCTTAAAAGCCGGATACAAAAATCCAAACTCCGGTGTCCCAGGCTCATATTCACCTGTCAGCGGGCTGATAACACACAGCAGATAAGTATAGACCTCTTCAGAACCTTCCAGCCACTCCTTATCCGTTCCCTTTACCGGCACATCATACTGACCATAGTACATAAAGCAGGAAAATGGATATCCCGGATGATATTTCTCTCCTAGAACCTCGTAAAACAGATCCATATACCCATCATTCTTCATTTCTGACTCTTTTACGCCATCAAGAAGCTGCCATACACTTCCCGGCTTTCCCATTTCTTTTGTAATTCTGCATTCCTTTAACTGCTCATTTGTCTTAGAAATCAGCACCGTTTTCGCCATATTTAAATTTCTGGTACGCTCACTGGCTGACAGCTTCAGAAAATTCGTATTAAACGTGCCGTCCACATAGCCTTCTTCATCAAAATAGGCCCCTGCGATCCGGCCTACGGAAGCTCTGGCCGGTGTCATACGCCTGGTCAGCTCCAGCATGTCATCTCTGTTTATCATGCTCTTTACATCCTCCTGTTTTATATCATATACTCTCGGATTCTTTCCTGCACTTGCCTTTGCGGCCGGTTTTCAAAGAAAAATAAGCGGATCACGAATATCTTTAATATATTCTTCTATATGTAAATCTCAAACTCCACCTGTTCCATTTCTAAAAGCACCTGGCGCAGGCACTGTAAAAAAAGCTGGATTTTTCTGCTTCCCGCTGCCTTTTCCATGCACATATAATTGACCACCCTTGGCGGCACTTTAAAATCCACCGGCAACTTCTTTATCCCGCCTTCTGCCAGAAGCCCCACAGCCACACTGGCCGGAACAAAAGCCCAGCTATCCCTTTTACGCAGAAAAAACTGAAGCTGGTTCATAATAGATAATGCCAGCTTCGGCTGCCGCCCCTGAAACAACTGATTATGCCAGTGGACAAATTCATACGACCAGTCCACATATACTTCATGGTCCAGATCCAACTGATCCTTTTCCACTTTCTCTGCGTTTCTCTCATTCCAGCTGTTCATATACCGGCTATCCTCTGCACACAAAAATACCATAGGCTCCGCAAAAACAGGACGCACCTGCACAGTAGCAGACTCAACTTTTACCACTGTAAAAGCAAGGTCTGTTATCCCTTCTTCCACTCCCAGATGAGCCTGATCCGCATCCTTTATCTCCAGTATAATATCCGGATTTTCCGCCATGAACCTCTCATACACAGGTGTCAGCAGATGAGTTCCTAAACTGTTCATCGAAGATATCCGAAGCTTCTCGCTTCCTCCATCCCGACCTAAAGCCAACATTTTTTCCAGTATCTCCTGATATTTCACTGCCAGTCCCAGAAATTTTTCTCCCTTATCTGTGAGCATTACACTGCGGCTTCCCTTTCCCCTTATAAAAAGAGAATAACCTAATTTCCGCTCCAAAATACGGATTTTGGTGCTTAAGGATGACTGACTGATGAATAATTTTTCCGCTGCTTTTGAAATGCTCTTACACCGGCAGATCTCTAAAAATGCCAGTATCTCCTGATCCATATCCTTTCTTTCCCCATTTCTCTTTTAACGATTTTCTATCAATAAAACAGACCTGATGTTTCATCCAATACCAGTACATCATTTTCGAAACGGTGTACTAGTACATCGTTTTCAAAGTAACTGTACCAGTCAAATATATTCAATCCATTCAATATAATATATGATTTCTCTGTATTTTACAAGATACACCTGCAATGATACACTCAGCTTGTATTAAAAATACGTTAACCAAATGTAAGACCCTGATAGGACATCAAAAACTTTTGGAGGTTTCCATGTTTACACCCGCTGATACTATTTCCATTCCAACATCCCGTCTGAAAGAAAACATCCCTGATATTGCTGCCATTACCGGCAACACTCTCTGGGGCTTCAGTCTTCTTCTGTCCAAGACAGCTTTAAACTATACCCCCACCAGTATTCTGCTGTCTATGCGCTTTATCATCGCATTTTTACTAATGAATTTAATCCTTCTTTTTAAAATAGAACGCATCTCGCTAAAAGGCAAAAACATCCTTCCTGTACTCCTTCTGGCATTGAATGATGTAGCCTATTTTTACTGCGAAAGCTATGGCATCGCCCTTACCAACAGCATGTTCACAGGTGTAGTATTATCCCTGATCCCGATCCTGGCAATGGGACTTTCTGCTCTCTTCTTAAAAGAATTTCCAACTCTGCGCCAGATCCTTTTCAGCTTTCTCCCGGTAGCCGGTGTAGTCATCATCATATTGGCCGGCAGCTCCTCAGGCGCAATCCAGCCGGTGGGCATCCTTTTTGTTCTTTCTGCCTGCTTTTTATCTGCAACCCAGCGTGTGATCAACAGGAAAGCAGCTGTAAATTTTTCTGCATTTGAACGCACTTATTTCACTATTTGCAGCTCCTGTCTCTTTTTCACCACCAATGCAGTCCACCAACTGGGCGGTAATGCCATGAAACTGCTTCACTACGCCACCATCCCCGGCTTTATCATCCCGGTACTGATCCTTAGTATCTTCTGCTCTGTTACCTGCAATATCCTGGTAAATTATGCAGCTGGAAAAATGTCCGTCGGCAGGCTTGCTGCTTTCTCCAACCTGCAGACCATGTGGTCCATGTTCGCAGGAATATTATTTCTTCGGGAACCCTTTGGTCTGTCCTCCTTTATTGGTTCGGTTCTGATCATATACGGCATATGGCATGTTACAAAAAGAAACATACCTTAATTTTTTCCTATCTGTACGCCCCGGCTTTCCTGTGTTATACTCAATTTAAAAAATTTACAGTTAAAGGAGTGTATACAAAATGAAACTATTACGACCTGACCAGGTATCCGGCATGAACATCCATTATAAATTCTATTCTCTGGAATATTTTCTGGAATCCCAGATGCGGGCCGGTTTTAAGACCATCGAATTATGGGCTGGTTCTCCTCATTTTTTCTTAAGCAATCTGGAATATGATGACTGTAAAAAAGTAAGCAAAATGGCAAGAGAACGTGGTCTTACCATCCAGGTCATCACCCCGGAAAACTGTTCTGTCCCCTATCAGTTTGCAGCCGGAGACCCGGATCTGTATGCCAAAAGTTTTGAATATTTCAAAAAAGGCCTGGATGCCGGTGAAGAACTTGGCTGTACGGTTATGGCTGTACACTCCGGACGTGGATATTTAAACGAAGACCGGGAAGAAGGCTGGAAACGGGGCCGCGACATGTTGGCACGGCTGGCTGATTATGCCGGCACAAAGGGCATTACCCTTGCTATGGAATCCCTTCGCCCGGATGAGACCAATCTGGCAACCACTGTTGATGATGTAAAGCGGATGCTTACGGAAATAAACCATCCTAATTTTAAAGCCATGATCGACACCTGTCCAATGGGTGTGGCAAGCGAGACTTTACAGCAGTGGTTTGATACCTTAGGAGCCGAGAACATTGTACACATGCACTTCATAGACGGAACTCCCTACGGACATCTGATCTGGGGTGACGGAAATCACAACCTGAAAAACTGGCTTGAAACTGTAAATAAAAACGGCTACACCGGACTTTTAAGCCAGGAGATCACTGCTTCCGACTATTATCAGAAGCCATTTGAGGCTGACTGCCGAAACTTCAAAATGTTTGAACCTTATATGTAATGATACCAGGGTCAAAAAATCGTAAATCCGACGTAAGCTTGCAAGAAAAACCTCCGGTAATATACAAACTCATTGACAAGATGTTATATATTGTTATATATTGTATCTAACAGATTGTTGTTGTCCTACGGACATCCGTCAGGAAATATGAGCAAAAAACCGGAGGTTTTTAATATGAGTGAAGCAAAAATCATTGCCATTGGTGATAATGTAGTGGATAAATACTTATCCAGAGGAAAAATGTATCCAGGGGGACAGTGTGTAAACACATGTGTCTATTCCATTATGAACGGCGGAAAGCCAGCATATCTTGGTAAATTTGGTGATGACGGCGTTGCTGAATACAACTGCAAAATCTTAACCCAGTTAGGCGTAGACTTCAGCCATTCCAGACATTTCCACGGTGAAAACGGTGCAGCCCGCGTTACCTTAAAGGACGGGGATCGTGTATTCTTAGGCTCCAACCGCGGTGGTGTTGCTAAAGAACATCCATTTGACTTTACAAAAGAAGATCTGGACTATATCAAGTCCTTCCAGGTGATCTACTCCAATACAAACAGCTATATCTATAATGATCTGTCTTTATTAGAAGAGACAGGTGTACCTATTGCCTTTGATTTCTCTACTGTATGGGACGATGCCCTGTTTGAACAAGTGTGTCCTCATATCAAAGTAGCTCTTCTTTCCTGCGCACATTTAACTGCAGAGGAAAGAGAGCGTGAAATGAAAAAAGCGGCCTCCTACGGGGTAACCTTAGTAGTAGGTACCGTAGGAGAAGACGGCTCCTATGCACTTTATGACGGTGAGATCGTCTATGCACCTGCTTATAAAGCAGAAACTGTATTAGATACCATGGGCGCCGGAGACTCCTATTTCTCCACTCTGCTCACTACCCTGCTTCAGGAAAATGGAGCTCTTTTTGTCGGTGACCATGACCATATGATCGCCCAGCTGAAGCATGCAATGGACTGTGGGGCAAAATTTGCAGCGAAGGTCTGCAGCTTAGAAGGGGCTTTCGGCTACGGAACTGCTATTATCGATTAACATTCTCCCAGTTTCGGAATTTTTCACGCACCTGTTTTTATAGCCATGTCGTATTTAAGCAAAACAATATAAATGTAATGTATTAGGAGTGAAATAAATATTCATGATAAAAAATTCTATGGTGCCTCTTTACCAACAGCTGTCCGAAAAGATCAAACAGCAGATCACAGACGGTAAATTAAAAGCCGGGGACAAACTGATGACAGAGGCAGAATTCAGCCAGCATTTTGAAGTAAGCCGCATTACTGTGCGCAAGGCCATTGAACTGCTGGCAGATGACGGTTTCGTAGTACGCAAACAGGGCATCGGGACCTTTGTGGCAGAAAAGAAACTGCACCGTGTTGTAGACAACCAGATCATAAGCTTTACGGAAATGAGCAAAATGGACGGGCATGTGCCATCTGCAGAACTGATCACTGTAGAATGGATAACCCCTGACGGCTCCATTGCCAGAAAGCTTCGTGTAGATGAAAACGAAAAAGTGCTGCGCATCGTCCGTCTGCGTAAAAATGACGATGTGCCGGTGATGATCGAGGACAGCTACTATCCAAAGCGGATGGAATTTCTGTTAAAGGAAAATCTTTTAGGTTCTACCTATGAGTTTTTCCATAACCACGGACTGATCCCAACTCATTCTGTTAAAACAGTGGAGATCTGCTATGCCACACCGGAAGAAGCCCAGCGTCTGGGAGTTCCGGAAAAACATGCTCTCCTGCTGCAAAAGGATGAGGTCTTTGACCAGGATGATGAGGTGCTGCATTACAGCAAGCTGCTTACCAACCCCCAAAGATACCGTCTTACGATTGTTACGTAGGTTCATAGTATAAATTACTGTACCTAATATTCTTCAGAGACGACAATACAACTATAAAGAGGAATTTTAAAAACAACGGCGTTTTTTATGAAATAACTTTATTTTCTGAAGAAACGCCGTCATTTTTTCTCAAAAAAGTGCTGGTTAGTTAAAACTTTATCAACAAAAGTTACAAAAACATTAAAAAAACAGTTGCAAGTCATATAACAATGTGGTATATTTTGTACTAAGATGTTATGTGTTGTATCAATACAACAGAGACAGCGAAAACTGAGGACCGAAAGGAGATCATTATGAAAAAACAACTGAAAAAGACCGTAAGCCTTGGACTTGCAGCAGTAATGGCACTGGGCCTTACCGCATGCGGAGGCGGCAGTTCCTCTTCTGACAGCACCACAGCCGCAGCAGGCAGTGGAGAAACCAAAACAGAAGCAGCTGCTGATTCCTCAAACAGCGGTGACGTAAAAGTCATCAAACTGTTCCACCGTTTCCCTGATGATCCATGCAACAGCTTCATTGAAAGCAAACTTGCTGAGTACGAATCCCTTCATCCAGATATCAAGTTTGAAGTGACCAGCGCACAGAACCAGCCATACAAAGAGAAGATCAAAGTCGTAGTTGGTTCCGATGAGTGCCCAGATATCTTCTTCAGCTTCTGCGGTGAGTTCTCTGAGAGATTTATCCGTGAAGGCCTGTTATTAGACTTAACTCCATATATGGAAGCAGATCCTGACTGGAAAGCTTCTCTGATGGAAACACAGATGAATGAATACACAACGGCAGATGGCATGGTTTATGGTATCCCATTCCGTCTGGATGCAAAAGAATTCTTCTACAACAAAGATATCTTCAACGAGTTGGGACTGGAAGTTCCTGAGACATGGGATCAGTTCATCGAGGTTCTTGACAAGATCAAAGCATCCGGCATGGATCCTATTGCAGAAGGAAATCAGGACAAGTGGCCATCTGCTCACTACATCGGTGCATTAAATGAGCAGTTAGTAGATGATGAGACCAGAGCAAAGGATTACAATCCTAAGACCGGTGAATTTACCGATCCAGGATATGCAGAAGCTCTTGAAAAATACCAGCAGTTAGTATCCTACATGAACACAGGTGTAAATGGTATGACCCATGATATGGCCCGTTTAGGCTTTACCCAGGGACAGAACGCTATCCTCTTTGCAGAGTTAGTTGAGATCACCAATGTTAAGCAGGAAAACCCAGATCTGAACTGGGGAATGTTCAAGTTCCCAACCATCGAAGGTGCTAAGGGTAATCCAAATCTGGTATCCGGCGCTCCTGAAGGATTTGCTATCTCCTCTAAGACCAAGTACCCAGATGAGTGCGTAGAGTTCTTAAAATGGTTCCTTGGTGCTGAAGTTGGTGCACAGCAGGCAGAACAGGTTGGCTGGTTCAACGCTTCCCTTGGCCTGGACAAGACTTTAACCGATGAGTCCTTAAAGAGTGCTTATGATGTAATCTCCAACGCTAAGAAGATGGATATCTGGTTTGATAATGCTCTGTACTCCACAGTTTGCGACGAGTATCTGACCCAGATCTCCGACATCACAAATGGTGACGTAACCCCAACTGACGCAATGGCTAAGATCGAGAAGGTAGCTGCTGAAGCCCAGAAACTGGTTGAATAGTTTTCGTTAAAGTTTTATAAGAAATCCACGATAGGGAGCAGCATCTGCTCCCTATCTTTAAAGAAAAGGATGGTGTCAGGATGAAAAAGAAAACAAAACTCACACCGTATTTATATGTGATCCCCGGCCTTTTAATGGTCCTTGGCTTTGTTTATATCCCTATTATCGTTAACCTTGTATACAGCTTTTTCCGTCTTTCTTCCTACTCTTCTTCCATGAAGTTTGTAGGACTTGACAATTTCCGCAGATTATTTACAAATGATACATTCCCTATCATGATCCGGAACAATGTGTATTACTGCGTGATCTCCCTGATCGTGCAGGTTGGATTTGGAACATTCCTGGCTTTCCTGTTAGAGAGCAGACTTGCCAGTGACCGCTTTAAATCAATTTGCAGAAACATCTATTTCCTTCCGGCACTGGTTTCCCTGACTGCCGTTGGTATGATGTTTAACTTTATCTACAACCCGCAGCTTGGTCTTTTAAACACATTTTTAAAGCACGTCGGACTTGCAAGCATGCAGCAGACCTGGTTAGGTGATAAAAACCTGGCTATCTTCTGTATCATCGCAATGAGCCAGTGGCAGTTCACCGGTTACATTACCCTGTTAATGGTAGTTGCTTTCCAGAACGTGTCCAGAGACTACATTGAAGCTGCTGTTATTGACGGCGCAGGTCCCATCCGCCGCGCAGTAAGCATTATCCTTCCCCTTGCAAAGGAACAGCTGATTGTCTGCTCCATTATCACTGTGATCGGTGCATTCAAGCTGTTTACCGAGGTTTACTCCACCACAGTAGGTGGTCCTGGAAATGCTTCCCAGGTACTTGGCTTATTCCTGTATCAGAACGCATTCTTACATGATGATATGGGTATGGCTGCTGCAACTGGTGTTCTTATTTTTGTCATTACCGTAACCGCCTCTATCTTCCAGCTGAAGGTGAGCCGTTCCGGAGAGATATAAGGAGGTTTTGGTATGAAAGACAAATATGTATTAAAAACCCGGATCTGTTCCGTACTGCTCCATGTATTTCTTCTGTTAATGGTAGCTATCATCCTGCTTCCTGTGTGCTGGCTGGTGTTAAACTCCTTAAAGACAAACCAGGAAATGTTCTTAAACTCCCTGGCTCTTCCCAAAAAATGGATGTTTGTCAACTACGCAAACTGCATGGGGCAAAGGACTTCTCTTCTACTTTAAGAACTCCATTATCGTCAGTGCTATTTCCATTCTGTGCATCCTGCTTTTAAGCTCTATGCTGGCATATGGCCTGACCCGTTTTTCCCTTCCCGGAAGCGGTTTCATATTCTTCCTTATTTTAGGCGGTATGGCCCTTTCCGAACAGGTTGCTTTAGTACCTCTGTACAAGATCTTACAGGCATTAAAGCTTTACAATACCCGTGCAGCACTGATTCTTCCGTACATAGCATTCCGTATCCCATTTACCATGTTTTTAATGCGAGCTTACTTCATCTCCATTCCAAAGGAATTAGAAGAAGCAGCGATCGTAGACGGATGTAACAGCTTCCAGCGCTTTACACAGATCATCCTTCCTATCAGTAAGCCGGTTATGGCTTCCTGTGCCATTGTAAACTTAAACAATGTATGGAATGAATTCTTATTTGCAAATGTATTCCTTGAGAATAAAAAATTAATGACCATCCCGTTAGGTCTGATGACCTTCCAGGGTGACTTAAAATCCGACTACGTTGTAATGTTAGCCGGTATCCTGATCGCCTCTTTACCAATGGTACTCCTGTTCCTTTGCATGTCTAAACAGTTTGTACGCGGACTTACATCCGGAGCAGTAAAAGGCTGATCTCTTCAATTTTCATTATGATATCAAAAAGACTGCT
>ENA-OPRW01001804-OPRW01001804.1-human-gut-metagenome-genome-assembly--contig:-NODE-1804-length-13391-cov-23.797990_pt1 | contig 13391 bp, 9 predicted proteins | sample MGYA00241898_ERZ501890 | MGnify/ENA primary metagenome ERZ501890 (study PRJEB25962, sample SAMEA2042216) | human gut metagenome | biome: human gut; feature: human-associated habitat; material: faeces... | reverse complement strand
ACCGATGAGTTTTCTAGAGATAAATAATGCGTGACACAGTTTATTTTACACTACCCGCTTTCGATGCAAAGGAGTACAAGAACTTCTGGTTCTCTACGGGCACTCCTACCTTTCTGATTGATATATTGCAACGCACGGATTTCGATGTGCAGAGCCTGGACGGACTTACGGCTACCGATGAACAGTTCGATGCGCCTACCGACCACATTGTCGACCCTATTCCGGTACTTTATCAGAGTGGCTACCTGACAATAAAGGGGTATGACCCTGCTTTCCGTCTTTACCGGCTGGCCTATCCCAACGGCGAAGTGCGTTATGGTTTCACGGAGTCCTTGCTTCCTGCACTCAACAAGCACATCATTTGGTAAATGTCACCCCTTCCACATGTTCGCCGATGAAGAAGCGTGCCATGTCTCCCATCTTGTACCATTTCGGTTTGCCCGGCATGTCGTCGTAAATAGCTTCTCCGTTGATTCTGAGATTCTCGAAGCGGATGTTCTTCACTTTCCGTTCTTCGTTGTAGCCGGCAATGATGGACAGTTCGGCGTTCTCTCCGTTGTAGGTGATGTCCTTGAAGAGCACGTTCTCAATCCCTCTGCCCGGAGCCGCACAATATTTCTTGTTAAAGAAGATGCGTAGGTTGACAAGTTGGCCTTGACGGAAATCTTCTATGCGGATATTCTCGAAACGCACGTTGCGGACCAAGTTGTTGTCTCCTACGTTGATGGCCATACAGCCTTGATAGTCTATCTGCTTTTCTTTATGGTCGAGGATGTCGATATTGATATAGTTCAGGTTCTCCATTACTTCTTGACCTTCGGCATCGCCGTGCAGTCCGATGAAGATGGGATGGGCCACGTCCGCCCAGAGGGTGGAATTCTGCATGGTGATGTTCTTGCATCCGCCTTTGAAGCCCATACAGGTGGCATAAACAGTGGTACAGTCGTCCGAGTTTCTGCAAAATACGCCATCGAACAGTACATTGTTGCTGGCAAACACGTTCATCCCGTCGCCCCATCCATAGGAGCTGATGGCCTTTACGTTGCGTATCGTCACGCTGTCTGAGCCACCGGTGGGGCATTGGGTGGTAATCAAGCCTTCTACCCGGATGTTTTTGGAGTTGATGATGCTGACTCCTGCTCCACGTCCTTCGGGATGTACTTCTCCCCGGCCGAAGATAGTTACATTTTCAGCATTCTTTGCTCGTATGCACCCTCTGACGATGGCTCCTCCGGAAATGTATACGGTTTTGCCTGAAGGTACATCCAGCGTGTCGCCCGGTAATTGGTGTATGCCCGGACCGAAATAAATCAAGTTGCGGTTCTTTTTTAATTTCTTCGGGTTCATACCCGGTTTCAGAGGATTGTTCCGGTCTATCGGATTGGCGAAGAGGTGCAGGTTGTGGAAGATGTCGCCGTTCACTTCTATCGACAAGTTGTGGGGAGAGTTCAGCTTGAAAGTAAGCGTGTTGCGGCTGACCTGCGGAGTGATGCCGTAGGAAAGAGGACGTATGCGGGCTGTTTCTATCTCTTCCTTATGGGCGGTGACCGACACTTCCACTTCACCATCGAAGTCGAAATAGCTCATGGAGGCCAGCTTTACATGGTGCCGGGCCTCTTTTACTTCGTCCACTTTGACGGGATAGGTGGCTATCGTTTGCCACTTTCCACCCGGTTGGCGCACCTTGACGGTGAAGTCGTCCTTCAATTCCGCTTCCTGAGGAGCGGGATAGGTGATTAACTGGTTTTGCGCGCCGATAGTCTGAGCGAATCCGAGCAATAAGCCGGAGATAAGGATTAGTTTTCTTAGTTTCATTGGTAATAGCATTATTGTTGTTTTAAGTAGAAATACGTTTTCTACGGGATGTTCACTTAGTAGGGCTAATGAAATTTGTGCAAATTAAGTGCTTTTCGGCTTTCAATCGTATATTTTGTGTAGAAAACGATGGAACTTATGAAACAGATTTGCAAATTAGTAGTGATGTTATTGTTGGCCTTTACCGCAGGAGTACAGGCACAGTTAGTGACATATCCTGAAAGTTTAAATCCGGGCATGCCCCATAATGACGACTACACGGTACGTGTACGCATCCCCGGCGGTGAGTGGAAAGACTTGTTTGAATACAACGTACAGGTAGATATGGACAACGTGCAGAATGCTTCCATGGTACAATTTGATATGGGAAGTGCTGTAGAGGTAATGGTGAAGAAGAACAATGGCAGCGTGCGCGAAGTGACCATACGCCCTTTGAGTAAAGGTATTGAATACAAGCAGATACAAAACGCCATTCTTTTCACTTTGGAAAAGCCACAGTATCTCTCTATTGAATTTGATGGCGACCGGTTGCACAATCTGCATCTCTTTGCCAATCCTTTGGAAACAGAAAAATATGATAAAGAGACAAAAGGCATCATGTACTTCGGTCCGGGAGTCCACCGTCCTAAAGACTTACCTAATAATCAAATCCGTATTCCCGGTAATACCACCGTGTATCTGGCACCGGGAGCGGTAGTCAAAGCGAAACTTCTGGTAGACAAAGCGGAAAATGTCCGGATTATCGGACGAGGCATCTTGGACCATCCGATACGGGGCATTGAAGTGACTGACTCAAAGAATGTGCTGATAGATGGAATTACCGTAGTGAACCCTGATCATTATACCGTATTCGGAGGCGGTTCAACGGGAATCACCATCAAAAACCTGAAATCATTCAGTTGCAAGGGTTGGAGTGACGGCATTGACATGATGTGCTGCCGCAGTGTGATGATTGACAATGTCTTCATGCGCAATTCGGACGACTGCATCGCTCTGTACAATCACCGCTGGAACTGGTGGGGAGGTTCGTCCGACATCACTGTGCAGAACTCCATTCTTTGGGCAGATGTGGCACATCCCATCAATGTAGGCGGCCATGGCGACCCCGATTCACCTACGGGAGAAGTAATAGAAAATTTGACTTTCCGCCACATCGACATTCTGGAACATGACGAGGATGACCCGATTTATCAAGGTTGCATGACAGTGGATTGCGGTGACAAGAACCAGGTCCGTAATGTTCTTTTTGAAGATATCCGGGTAGAGAATATTCAGGAAGGACGGCTTTTCTATGTCAAAGTACGCTTCAACGGGAAATATGATAAACAGCCGGGAAGCGGCATTGACGGCATTACTTTCAGGAACATTACGTACACAGGAGTAGGAGAGAATCCATCGTTGATGCAAGGACTGGACAAAGAACGAACCGTGCAAAACGTGACGTTTGAAAATGTAGTAATCAATGGAGAACGGATGAAGGACCTGAAAGGAGTAGTAACCAATGAGTTTATAAAAGGAATTAAAATAAAGTGAACCATAAGAGCCAGTTTAAATTTTCTTCAAAAAGTATTTCTTCAGCTTCTTCCCAAGCTTCTTTCCGGTCTGTTTTCCTCTTTTTATTCGTCACATAGCCCGCTATGCTCCTCATAAAAACAGAAAAACATCCTCAGAAAGAACTCTCAAAATAATGCTGAATAAAATTTGAACAGGCTCTAAAACCAAAGAACCATGAATAGATATAGACTGCTTTTTTCAATAATCCTCTTGCTTTACTTCTCTCCCTGCCTGCGGGCAGGAGAGTGGCAATGGTCTGTGACTCTTGACGGATTCGTCTCCAACGAAACGAACCGGAATCCTACGGCTTTCTTGTGGATACCCGCCGACTGTATGCAGGTGAAAGCAATTCTTGTAGGACAACACAATATGAGCGAAGAAACTCTTTTTGACAATCCCCTTTTCCGCGAGAAGATGCAGAAGCTGGGAATCGGCTTTGTATGGATAACACCCGGCATCGACCAGCAATGGGATGTATCGAAAGGCACACAACGGATATTCGAGAAAATGATGGCCGACTTGGCAGACGTCAGCGGATATAGCGAACTGAAAAATGTCCCTATCGTGCCCATAGGCCATTCGGCCATGGCTACTTATCCCTGGAACTTTGCCGCATGGAATGCGGAACGTACCTTGGCCGTCATCTCCCTGCACGGCGATGCTCCGCGTACGAACTTGACCGGCTACGGGCGTGAGAATCTGGAATGGGGACGTACCCGTAATATCAACGGGATACCCGGACTGATGATTGAAGGAGAATATGAATGGTGGGAAGCCCGGGTAAATCCGGCACTGGCTTTCCGCATGATGTATCCTGAAAGTTGCATTTCGTTTCTGTGTGATGCAGGACGGGGACATTTTGATGTGGCAGATGAAACAGCCGCATACATCGCTCTGTTTCTGGAAAAGGCTGTCTGCCTGCGACTGACGGATGAAGTGACGAAAGACGGTAAAGTAAAACTGAATCCGATAAACCCGACCAAAGGCTGGCTGGCAGAACGCTGGCATCCCAATCAGAAGAAACGAGCCAAAGCTGCTTTCTACTCACAATATAAAGGCGATGTGCATGACGCTTTCTGGTATTTTGACCGTGAAATGGCAGAAGCGACTGAAGCACGGTATGTGCAAAGTCGCGGTAAGGAAGAACAGTATCTGGGATTTGAACAAAGCGGCAGTCTGCTGGCATACGACAAGAAACAGCATGTACGTGTACAGCCTCGCTTCAATCCGAAAGCCGATGGAATTACTTTCCATCTGAAAGCCGTATGTACGGATTCCCTGAGAACGAAACTGTCTGACGAACACGCAGATGCAACGCCGACAATCAGTCGCATCTGCGGACCGGTAGAAAAGGTAAATGACACGACATTTAAGGTATCTTTCTATCGGATGGGTATGGATAACCCACGCCGCACCGGTGATATATGCCTGCTGGCAAGCCAGACAGGAGACCGGAGGTATAAAAGTGCCGTTCAGGAAGTCAGTATCCGCATCCCCTACCGGAATACGGCAGGAGAAAGGCAGCATATACTGTTTCCGGGACTGCCCGATGTGGAAACAGGAAGCGGGTCTCTATCTTTAAAAGCCACAAGTGATTGCGGACTGCCGGTCTCTTACTACATCAAAGAAGGTCCGGCCGAGATAGAAGGAGACCAAATTGTATTCACTCCTATTCCTCCTCGCAGCAAATTTCCGGTAAAAGTGACGGTAGTTGCCTGGCAATACGGCGTTGCAGGTAAGGTGCAGACGGCCGAGCCGGTGGAACGTAGTTTTTATATAAAGAAAGAATTAATAAAAAGGTTATGAGAAATAAGAGTTTAATCCTAATGACAATTTGTGCGGCTCTATCAACCGGTCTTTCCGCCCAATCCGTTTATCCCGGACAGCATGCCGGAAAAATGAAAAAAGTGACGACCGCACCGATGCAGGTAGAAAGTTTCGACTTAAAGGACGTGCGTTTATTGCCAAGCCGCTTTCGCGACAATATGATGCGTGATTCCGCTTGGATGACTTCCATAGCAACCAATCGTTTGCTGCACGGTTTCCGCAACAATGCCGGAGTATTTGCCGGGCGTGAAGGCGGATATATGACCGTAAAGAAACTGGGTGGTTGGGAATCGCTGGACTGTGAACTGCGCGGACACACAACAGGGCATTTACTATCAGCCTATGCGCTCATGTACGCATCTACCGGAAGTGAAATATTCAAGTTGAAGGGCGACAGCCTTGTTACAGGTCTGGCAGAGGTACAGGCGGCTTTGGGAAACGGATATCTCAGTGCATATCCGGAAGAATTGATTAATCGGAACATACGTGGGACAAGTGTATGGGCACCCTGGTATACACTGCACAAACTCTTCTCCGGATTGATTGACCAATACCTCTATGCAGATAACAAACCGGCATTGGAAGTTGTGACCCGCATGGGCGACTGGGCTTATAATAAACTTAAACCACTGGATGAAGCCACCCGGAAAAGGATGATACGGAATGAGTTCGGCGGTGTGAACGAATCTTTTTATAATCTTTATGCCATCACCGGCGACGAGCGTTATCAATGGCTTGCCGAATTCTTCTATCACAATGATGTGATAGATCCGCTGAAAGAACAACGCGATGATTTAGGTACCAAGCACACGAATACCTTTATTCCAAAAGTTCTTGCCGAAGCACGCAACTACGAGCTGACGCAGGATAACGACAGTCGGAAACTGACAGATTTCTTTTGGCATACCATGATAGACCACCATACCTTTGCACCGGGATGCAGTAGTGATAAAGAGCATTATTTCGATCCACAACAATTATCCAAACATCTGACCGGATATACCGGTGAGACTTGTTGTACGTACAATATGCTGAAACTAAGCCGTCACCTGTTCTGCTGGACGGGAGATGCCAAAGTTGCCGATTACTACGAACGTGCACTCTATAATCATATTCTTGGACAACAAGATCCTGAAACGGGAATGGTATCCTATTTCTTGCCCTTACTCTCCGGCTCTCACAAAGTTTATAGTACCCGGGAGAATTCCTTTTGGTGTTGTGTAGGCAGTGGTTTTGAAAGTCATGCCAAATACGGAGAAGCTATCTATTGTCACAATGAAAAAGGAATTTACGTGAATCTCTTTATTCCGTCAGAAGTAAACTGGAAAGCAAAAGGAATAACTCTGCGTCAGGAAACAGGTTTCCCAGCAGAAGAAAACACTACATTGACCATCCAAACAGACAAACCTGTCACCACTACGATTTATCTGCGCTATCCCTCATGGAGTGAAGGCGTGAAAGTAAACGTCAACGGGAAAAAAGTATCGGTAAAGCAGAAACCGGGATCATACATTGCTGTAACCCGCCAGTGGAAAGACGGTGATCGCATTGAAGCCAATTATCCGATGAGCCTGCAGCTGGAAACCACTTCTGATAATCCTCAAAAGGGAGCTCTGCTATACGGACCGCTGGTATTGGCCGGCGAATTGGGAACAGAAGGTATGCAAACTCCGGCACCATTCTCTGATCCGGCATTATACAATGATTATTATACTTACGATTATCATATCCCGGCAGGATTGAATACGACATTGCAAGTAGACTTAAAACATCCGGAACGCAACCTGCAACGTACAGGTAAAGGACTGGAATTCAAAAATGCGGAAGGTACTATATTGAAACCTCTGTACGATGTGCACCATCAACGTTATGTTATATATTGGGATTTAAAAACAAAGTAGATGAAAAAGAATCTTCTTACAGTTTCTCTTTGGGGAATTTATCTTTTATTCCTGTCATGCCGCCCTGCCAGTAATAGGCAGGCGGTTTATAATTTTGCACCACTCGATTCCATTATTACCGGTTGGATAGACAAAGAGTATTATCCCGGTGCAGCCATTTGCGTAGTTAGAGATGACAGCATTATCTTTTGGAAAAACTATAAAGAATTCACTCCCGATACCAAAGTCTATGTAGCCTCTGCCGGAAAATGGGTGGCAGCTGCAGTCATCGGAGCGGTAGTAGACCGTACCGATTTGGATTGGAATGATAATGTAAAGAAATGGATTCCTGAATTTAAAAACGACGTAAAAGGAATGATTACTTTACGTCAGTTGCTTTCGCACACATCAGGCGTTCGCCCTTACCTGCCGGAACCACGCGTAGACAATTACAATCAGCTGGATTCGGCAGTCATGGAGATTCTTCCACTTGACACGGTTTTCACTCCCGGCACTCGTTTTGAATATGGCGGACTTGCCATGCAGATAGCCGGCCGGATGGCAGAAAAAGCGATGAATAAAGAATTTGAGGAATTATTCCAGAAATTAATTGCCCGACCTTTAGGAATGAAAAGCTCTCACTTCACGCCCGTGAATACGGATGGCGGACACGCTCCCATGCTGGGTGGAGGTCTCTGTACCACTTTGCACGACTACATGCGTTTTCTTGATATGATCTACCACAATGGCGTATTTGAAGAAAAGCAAATACTGAAACCCGAAACCATACATGAAATGCAGGCAGACCAGGTGGGAAATGCGGAAGTTCACCCGGGTGAATACGTAGAACGTGCACTGAAAAAATATCATACCGGTATATACGGTTTGGGAGAATGGAGGGAACTCATTGATGAAGCAACAGGAGAAGCCTATCAGATCAGTTCACCGGGTTGGGCCGGCGCCTATCCATGGATCAATAAACAGGGCCGGGTATATGGATTCTTCATAGCCCATGTACAGGGAAGTTCACAAAAGGAAGATGGTTTCTCGTCATTTTATGGAAGTCCCGTCATTTCACAAACTGTCTCGAACATTATTTCCCTAAAAAGATAGAATACATTGAGTATCCCCATATCTTAAATCGTATTTATATAAAAACAATAAATACGAGGATATGAAGACTATCGGCTCAACAATTATTATGTTAGCTCTCGCTTCTTCCCTTTTTGCGGACAATGGCAAGGAACTGAAGCTGGCATCTCCTGACGGAACACATGAAATAGTATTTTACCAAAAGCAGGTTTCACCTGCGGTAAACGAACTTTGTTATCGGGTAGATTACAAATCACAACCCGTAGTCAATGAGTCGCGTGCCGGGTTGGAACTGGACAACCGGATATGGGAAATGGCTTTGGGAGTTCGAAATCTGAAACAGCCTGCCTGCTGGATGGACAATCTGGAAGTGGACTCCGTGACTTACCAGCTCGAAACAAACCTCACCTGGCAGCCGCTTTACGGTGAGCGTAGCAGTGTACGCGATCATTACCGGGCCGGCACCCTTTGTCTCTCCAAGAAAGACAACTCCGGTTATCGGCTCAATATAGAGGTACGTGCCTATAATGAAGGAGTGGCTTTCCGCTATTTCTTCCCGGAACATCCGAAGGCTATCTTTCATAAAGTAGTAGGTGATCTCACAGAATACGCCTTACCGGCAGGCACAAAAGCATGGACTGAACAATGGGCACAGGCTTTCTTCGAACGCCTGAATATCGATGATATCAAACATCCGGTGGAACGTACCCTTACGTTTGAACTCCCGAATGGCAAATGGGCCGCACTGGCAGATGCGGATGTAGACGACTGGTGCCTGACCAAATACCTCGTCTCCACCGATAAGAAGAACACGTTGACTTCTGTAATGTATAGCCCCGTAGATGTGGTGACCTATTATGCCACTCCTTGGAAGATAGTCATGGCAGCCGACAAACCGGGTGAATTGCTGGAACACAATGATATCATCCAGAATCTGAATCCGCCGTGCGAAATTGCCGATGCTGCCGCATGGGTGAAACCGGGCAAGATTATGCGCGAAACGACTATCACCACCGAAGGGGCTATTGCTACCATCGACTTCTGTGCAGCACATCATATTCCGTATATGCTTTTCGACTGGCAATGGTATATGCCCTGTACTTCACATGACGGGGATGCTACAAAAGTGGTTGACAAACTGGATATGCCCCGCGTAGTAGCATACGGTAAGGAGAAAGGAGTTGGCATCTGGGTGTACGTCAACCAGCATGCACTCATGAAACAAATGCGTGAACTCTTCCCATTGCTACGCCAATGGGGAATTGTCGGAGTGAAATCCGGTTTCGTACAATACGCCAGCCATCGCTGGGCTACCTGGTTGCACGACATGGTCCGCTTGGCAGCAGAGAACCATCTGCTGATGAATATCCATGATGAGTATCGCCCTTCAGGCTTCAGTCGTACTTATCCGAATTTATTGACTCAGGAAGGTATTTGCGGAAACGAAGAGTTTCCCGATGCAACTCATAATGTCACGCTTCCCTTCACTCGCATGATAAACGGTGCAGCCGACTATACGATCTGTTATTTCGACAAACGGCTGAAAACGACTCATGCCCACCAACTGGCAGCATCGCTCGTGTTCTACAGTCCGCTGCAAACTATCTTCTGGTATGACAAACCGTCGTTCTATCACGGAGAACCGGAAATGGAATGGTTTGAGAACTTGCAAACTGTATTCGACGATACGAAAGTATTGGATGGCGCTCCCGGCAAAAACATAACGATGGCCCGTCGTAAAGGGCAGGAATGGTTCTTGGGGGCGATGACCAATAATGAAGGTTCCGAAGAAGAAATTCCTTTGGATTTCTTGGATAAGAATAAAGTCTATCTTGCTTCTGTCTATACCGATGGCGGCGAAAAGGTGAAGACACGCACGCAGGTGGAATGCAGTTATTTATTGGTGGATGCTTCCATGACGATGAAGTTTGACCTGAAGCCCAGTGGCGGTGCTGCGGTTCGTTTTGTACCGGTGGAGGCGAAAGAGGCGAAGGGATTTAAAAAATATAAAGGAAAAATATTATAAAGGTTTGGGTGTAATTCTCCCTTTGAACGTATAGATGATAGATTATTCAAAGAAGGTGTTGTTATGGTAAAGATGTTTTTTATACTGTTTGGAGTACTTGCATTTTGTCAGGCTGTATGTGGACAGTCCGTTTCCAAAGTTTGGGTTGCCGACCGGAAGGATGGGACGTATATGAATCCTGTTCTGCATGCCGACTATTCCGATCCGGATGTGTGTGCGGTGGGAGATGATTTTTATATGACCGCTTCCAGCTTTAATTGTACTCCGGGGTTGCCCATTCTCCATTCCAAGGATTTGGTGAATTGGAAACTGGTAAACTACGCGTTGAAAACTATCGAACCGGAAGAATTCTATAACAAGCCTCAGCATGGAAAGGGCGTGTGGGCTCCTTCCATACGTTACCATAACGGTGAGTTCTATATTTATTGGGGAGATCCGGATTTCGGCATTTTTATGGTGAAGGCTAAAGACCCGCAAGGTGAATGGGATAAACCGGTATTGGTAAAGGCCGGAAAAGGCATGATAGACCCTACGCCTTTGTGGGATGAAGACGGGAAGGTCTATCTGGTTCATGCGTGGGCCGGAAGCCGTGCAGCTTTCAACAGTGTCGTCACGGTATGCGAAATGAATCCGGAAGGAACCAAAGTCATCAGCGAACCGGTGTTGGTATTTGATGGCAATGACGGGGTGAACCATACGGTGGAAGGCCCCAAATTCTACAAACGCAATGGGTATTATTATATATTGGCCCCTGCCGGTGGGGTGGTTACCGGTTGGCAACTGGCACTCCGTTCAAAGAATGTTTATGGCCCTTACGAAGTGAAGAGGGTGATGGCGCAAGGAAGTACGGACATCAACGGCCCGCATCAGGGCGCTTGGGTAGAGACGAATTCCGGTGAATCCTGGTTTGTACATTTTCAGGATAAAGCAATGTATGGGCGGGTCATTCATCTTAATCCGGTGAAGTGGACGGAGGGTTGGCCTGTCATTGGTGAAGATAAGGACGGTGACGGTTGCGGAGAACCGGTAAGACGGTATCGGAAACCGAATGTCGGGAAGACATATCCGGTAGAGACTCCGGCAGAGAGTGATGAGTTCAATTCCCGCCGGTTGGGGCTGCAATGGGAATGGCATGCCAATTATCAGGATGCTTTTGGTTTTACTTCCGATTTGGGGTATATGCGTATCTATGGGCATGTGCTGTCCGAGGACTTCGTGAATTTCTGGGAAGTGCCGAATCTGTTGTTGCAAAAGTTTCCGGCAGAAGAGTTTGCTGCCACGACCAAGTTGAAGGTGGTGGCTAAAGCTGACGGACAGCAATCCGGATTGATTGTGATGGGATGGGACTATTGTTACATTGGAGTGGAGAAGCAAGGCGACAGATTCGTGCTGAAGCAGGTGGTCTGCAAAGATGCCGAGCAACAAAATAAGGAAACTTCTACCCGTTTGATGGAATTGCCGGTAAGCCGGAAGCTTGAAGCCGGACCGTTCCCCAATTATGAACGGGACATCTATTTGCGGGTAAAGGTAGGTAAGAATGGGGTCTGCCATTTCCATTATAGTTTGGATGGAAAGAAATATCAACCGGCCGGTGAACCGTTTACTGCACGTCAAGGCAAGTGGATTGGCGCTAAAGTCGGTTTGTTCAGTACGGCTCCGTTCGGTAAAGATAGAGGTTGGGTTGATGCTGACTGGTTTCGCATAGAAAAATAAAAAGATAAGATAAATGAAAACAAAAACACTATTGGCAGGCTTGGGACTATGTTTGCTTGCTGCTTGTTCAATTTCAAAAGAGGAGTTGATTGTTGATAAGGAACTGGATTATTGTAATCGTCAGGTGCATCGTACTTTGGACATCATGCGTGGAAAGGGAGGTAAGATTGACTATACGATGATGCCTCGTAATATCTTGGATGGCCAGTACGACTGGAATTATCGCAAGGCTACGAAAGATGAATGGTGCAGCGGCTTCTGGCCGGGTATTTTGTGGTATGATTACGAGTACACCGGTGATGAAAAGATTAAAGAGGAAGCGGAGAAATTCACAGCTTCTCTGAAATTCCTTTCCGAAATCCCGGCTTTCGACCATGATTTGGGCTTTTTGGTCTTTTGCAGTTATGGAAACGGGTACCGGTTGACCCATAATCCCGAATACAAGCAGGTGATTCTGAATACGGCAGATTCATTGGCTACCTTGTTCAATCCCCGTGTAGGCACTATCCTTTCGTGGCCGCGCAATGTGGAGATGTTCGGTGGGCATAATACGATTATGGATAACCTGATTAATCTGGAGATGTTGTTCTGGGCAGCCAAGAATGGCGGTAATCCATATCTGGCAGATATAGCCGTCTCTCATGCCGATAAGACAATGAAGTACCAGTTCCGTCCGGATTATACTTCCTGTCATGTAGCAGTTTACGATACGCTGACGGGGGATTTTATCCGGGGATGTACCCATCAGGGATATGCGGACAATTCAATGTGGGCCCGTGGGCAGGCTTGGGGAATTTATGGATATACTACTGTCTATCGTGAAACAAAAGATGTCCGTTATCTGGATTTTGTGCAAAAGGTGACGGATGTATATCTCAAGAATTTGCCGGAAGATTATGTGCCGTACTGGGATTTTAATGACCCTGCCATCCCGGATGCTCCACGTGATGCATCGGCTGCCGCAGTAGTAGCTTCCGCATTATTGGAGCTTTCTACTTATCTGCCTGGTGAAAAGGGGAGGGAGTACAAGGGTGCTGCCATAAAGATGTTGAAAAGTCTTAGTTCGGATAAATATCAGAGTAGAAAAAGCAACCCCTCTTTCTTGTTGCACTCTACCGGACACTGGCCTGCCAAGTCGGAGATTGATGCCTCTATCATCTATGCTGATTACTACTATATGGAGGCATTGTTGAGGCTGAAAAAGCTGGATGAAAAGGAAAACGGATAAAGTTTGTTTCGAGTGTTGGGATAGGAGCAATACCCTGATTTTCGGGACTTATCTATCTGTTTTCCGATGAGCCTGGCTTTATCTTCTTAACCTGATGAGGTTACTGACTTTCCGTTGTATTGCCAGTACGTTCAGCAGTGATACTGCCAGAAACAGCAGACCGCTGGTCAATATGCATGGAAGCAGTGAACCGCTCTCCAGTTGCGGGAAGAGGTTTTGGACTACTTCTATATAGTAACTGCGTACCCATGCCACG
>ENA-OPRW01001801-OPRW01001801.1-human-gut-metagenome-genome-assembly--contig:-NODE-1801-length-13416-cov-5.259636_pt1 | contig 13416 bp, 8 predicted proteins | sample MGYA00241898_ERZ501890 | MGnify/ENA primary metagenome ERZ501890 (study PRJEB25962, sample SAMEA2042216) | human gut metagenome | biome: human gut; feature: human-associated habitat; material: faeces... | reverse complement strand
CCGCCGTTATTCTGCTGATCGGCTGCAACTATTTCTGGTATACGTATACGGAAAATCTGACGGAAGTATATACCAACGCCGATTCTCCTTACGAAATCAAGGTTCCTGCCGGATCAAGAACGAATATCGTTCTTCCTGACGGGACGGAGGTTTCTCTGAATGCAGGTTCTGTATTGCGCTATCACCGTGGGTTTGGTATCCGCGAACGTAATGTGACGTTGGATGGCGAAGGATACTTTAAAGTTGCGAAAAATGCAGAGGTTCCCTTCTTCGTGAAGACGAACGATGTGCAGGTGCAGGTAGTCGGCACGGTATTCAATGTCCGTGCTTATGATGACGATAATTATGTGATGGTGTCTCTGCTGGAAGGCAGGGTGAATTTATCAGCGTCTGCTAATTCTGTGATGAAATTATTCCCGAATGAGCAGGCACTGTATAACAAGAACACCGGACGAATGGAAAAGCTGAAGACCAATGCAAGTAAAGCCTGCGATTGGCTGGATGGCGGGTTGACCTTCGAGAATGCTTCATTCGCTGATATTGCCCATCGTCTGGAACGTAAATTCCAGGTGAAGATCAGCATAGAAAGCGAACGTCTGAAGGCCGAACACTTCTCCGGTTCCTTCGACAGCAATCAGAATATTTATGATATATTACACGAAATCAACGTTGAGAAACAATACACGTGGAAAGTCAGTGGTGACACCATCTTTATTACCGATAAAAGAAAGGGGGTAAGATAAAAGGAAGGAGAAAGAAAATGGACACAGCCGATAGATATATCGGCAGTCCGCAGCTACGATAAATAACTATATGTTAACCTTTAATAGTGATAAAAATGAGATTGATAATAAGAAAAACATTATTGATGTTTCTGCTTTTGTCCCTAAGTAATGTCCTGACAGGTTTTCAACTTTCAGCACAGGAACAAAACAAGAAGTTCAGTGTCAAAGCAGATAACGTTACTTTGAAAGAAGCCATTGAAGTAGTCAGGAAGCAGGGAAATTATTCTTTTCTGATTCGCAATAACGACATTGACCTGAATAAGAAAGTCTCTGTGAACGTGGACAAGGGTACAATTAATGACGTGATGGTCCAACTGCTGACCGGTACGGGGATCAGTTATGAAGTGAACGGAAACCGGGTGGTCATATTCCATGCCGCAGTGCCTGAAAAGGAACAGGGAAAAGCGTTTGTCCTGAAAGGCAAAGTGACCGATCCTTCGGGTGAAGGAGTGATTGGTGCCAATGTGAAAGTGCTGAATTCTACGGAAGGCACGATTACGGATATGGATGGAAACTTTTCTCTGTCGGTGACTCCGAATGCACGATTATCCGTGTCTTATATCGGATATGCTACGCAGGAAGTCGTTGTCAAAAATCAGACTCCTTTGCACATTGCTCTGAAAGAAGACAGCCGTCTGATTGACGAAGTGGTGGTAGTAGGCTACGGTGTACAGAAGAAAGCGAATCTGACCGGTGCGGTAAGCAGCGTGAAGATGGATGAAGTATTGGGAGACCGTCCGGTAGTGTCGGTCAGCGATGCCTTGAAAGGTGCGATGCCCGGTTTGCAGATTACGGGTAACTCCGGTAGACCAGGAGAGGAAATGAGTTTCAATATCCGTGGTGTCAACAGTCTGGATAAGAATGGCAAACCGTTGGTTCTGGTGGATAACGTAGAAATGGATATCAATATGCTCGATCCGAATGATATTGAATCAGTAACGGTCTTGAAAGATGCTGCTTCTTCGGCTATCTACGGGGCACGTGCCGCATTTGGCGTCATTCTGATTACGACAAAGAAAGGATCGGATTCAACCAGGCTTTCTATTAATTATTCTAACAATTTCTCATTTAGCAGACCTGCCAATATGCCTCGTAAGGCAACACCGCTTCAGACGGTGCAGGCTTATAAAGACATGGGAACCATCAACTATCAGAGTGGACAGAATGTGGATACGTGGCTGGATTTATTGAAAGAATACAATGCCAATCCTTCGGCTTATCCCGATGGGTATGCAATGGTGGACGGATTGCGCTATAGTCTGGCAGAAACCAATCTGTTTGATGATATGATGGAGACCGGTTTCCAGCAGACGCACAATCTTTCTGTAGGTGGCGGCACGAAAGATATATCTTATCGTTTCTCTTTCGGTATGGTCGATGAGAATGGAGTGCTGGCCTCGGACAAGGATGCGTATAAACGTTACAATGTGTCTTCTTATATCCGTTCGGACGTATTCTCATGGATTACTCCGGAACTGGATATCAAATATACGAACTCGAAATCAGAATTGCCGGAGACTTCGGGAGGATATGGAATCTGGGGAGCAGCCGTTGCCTTCCCGTCTTATTTCCCTACCGGAACAATGAATATCGACGGAGAAGAACTACCGATCAATACTCCCCGGAATCTGATTAATCTTGCTTATCCGACGACTATCCAGAAAAACAATATCCGTATCTTCGGAAAGGTGACGATTACTCCTTTGAAGAACGTCAAACTGGTGGGTGAATATACATACAACCATCTGAGTAATGAAAAGACCAAGTTTGAAAAGAAGTTCTATTATGCCCACGGAGGTAACTTTGTGAAAGAGACTTCGACGGCAAACTCTAAGTATGAAAACTCCAACGGCATTACCGATTATAATGCCCTGAACTTCTACGGAAACTACAATAACACATGGGGCAAGCATGAAGTCACCGTGATGGGAGGTTTCAATCAGGAGAGCAGTGACTATCGCTATGCGGAAATGTCGCGTATGAACATGATTAACGAAGACCTTCCTTCTATATCGCAGGCTACAGGAGATTATTTCGCTAAAGATAAATTCGAACGCTATACAGTAAGAGGATTATTCTATCGTATCAACTACTCCTTTGCCGGCAAATATCTGATTGAAACGAACGGACGCTATGACGGCTCTTCCAAATTTCCGAAAGACAGTCGCTTCGGTTTCTTTCCTTCTGTCTCTGCCGGATGGCGTGTGAGCGAAGAAGCGTTTATGAAACCGTTGACATCCGTATTGTCTAATTTAAAATTGCGTGCTTCGTGGGGTAATATCGGCAATCAGAGTATCACTCCTTACGCTTATATTCCAGGCATGGATGCCGAGCAGGCTTACTGGACCGTTTCGGGTATCAAGGTAACTACCCTTAAACCAGCTGCATTGGTCAGTAACAGTTTTACCTGGGAGAAAGTGACGACTGTCGATGTCGGTTTTGATCTGGGTTTATTGAACAACAGGCTGAATCTTGTATTCGACTGGTATCGTCGTGATACGAAAGGTATGCTCGCTCCGGGAGCGGAATTACCGGCTGTACTGGGTGCAAGTGCTCCTTTGCAGAATACTGCCGATCTTCGTTCCAAAGGATGGGAGATCACTGTAGACTGGAATGATCAGATCGGAAAAGTGAAATACAATCTGGGCTTCAACCTTTATGATGCTAAAACCAAGATTACCAAGTATAATAACGAGACAGGTCTCTTCGGCAAGGATAAGAACGATAAAGATACTTACCGTGTAGGTATGGAACTGGGTGAAATCTGGGGGTATGTTACCGACCGCCTGTATACTGTTGATGATTTCGATGCCGATGGCAAGCTGAAAGCAGGCATTCCAAAAGTGGAAGGCTACAATCCGAATCCGGGTGATATCCTGTATAAAGATCTGGATGACAACGATATTATCAACGGAGGCACAAGTACGACAAAAGATCCGGGCGACCGTAAGATCATCGGTAATAGTACCCGTCGTTATCAGTATGGCATCCACGGTGGTGCAAACTGGAAGGGGGTCTCTTTATCTTTCCTGTTGCAGGGAGTAGGCAAACGTGATTTGTGGATTATGAATGACTTGTTCTATCCGCACTATGACGCATGGACGACGGTATATGACACACAACTGAATTACTGGACGCCGGAGCGCACAGACAGCTATTTCCCCCGTCTGTATGAGAAAGCTGCCGGAAATACAGCTGCCAATACACGTATTCAGACCCGTTATCTGCAGGATGGTTCCTACCTGAGTATCCGGAACATCACCTTATCTTATAATTTCCCGTCCAAGTGGATGACTAAGATCGGTGTCAATAATCTGGCTGTCTTCTTTAGCGGTGAGAATCTTTATACATTCGATCATTTGCCGAAAGGACTCGATCCGGAACGTTCGGTAACGGATGACTTGGGACAACGCGGTTTTACCTATCCGTATATGCGGCAGTATTCGTTTGGTATCAACCTTTCATTCTGATTGTTTCACTATTTAAAAGAGTAATTGTTATGAAGAAATATATACTGGGTACGGGCATTAGTCTCTGTTTGCTGATGTCGTCTTGTTTGAATGACTCTTTTCTGGAAGTTTATCCGAAAGGACAACAGACGGAAGCGACAGTCTTTACTACCTATGATAACTTCAAAACGTATGCATGGGGATTATATAATGTATTCTTCGGATATACGTATGATACGGGGCAGACGGACGAAATATTCCGCGGAGATTTTGAGTCGGACAATATGATCAAAGGTTTGTCCGGATATGAAGGGCAGTGGGCATACCAGAAGGCGAAGGCAACAGATGAAGTCAAGGAATGGGATTACGACTATATCCGCCGGGTAAATCTGATGCTGGACAATATCGATGGTTCGCAGATGAATGATACGGAGAAGGAGCACTGGCGCAGTGTCGGCTATTTCTTCCGTTCATATAAATACTTTCAGATGTTTTCCCGCTTTGGAGATATCCCTTGGGTGGAGAATGCGTTGAAAGAAGACAGTCCGGAACTGTACGGCAAACGGGATAGTCGCGATCTGGTGGCTTCGAATATCCTGTCCAACCTGAAATATGCGGAGACACATATCGGTGCGGACGATGGCAAAAACACCATTGGTATATCTGTGGTGCAGGCACTTATTTCCCGTTTTGCTTTGTTCGAGGGTACTTGGCGGAAATATCATGGATTGTCTGATGCCGAGACTTACTTGAAAGAATGTGTACGTGCGTCGGAAGAAGTTTTGAAGGTTTATCCGAATGTGCATCCACGGTATGACGAGCTTTTCAATTCGGAATCTTTGGATGGGGTAACGGGCATTATCTTGTATAAAGCCTATGAAACCGGTCAGTTGATGCATGGCCTGACACGCATGGTGCGTACCGGTGAATCTTATATTGAGGCGACAAAGGATGCGGTAGACAGTTATCTGTGTACGGATGGTCGTCCGGTAAGTACTACCACCAGTCGGTATGGCGGTGATAAGGAGATTTACGGACAGTTCCGCGACCGTGATTACCGGTTGTATCTGACGATATGTCCTCCCTATATGGTAAAGAAAGAAAATGGTCCGAGCACGGCCGACTGGAAATATACGGATCATGCGCAGGACAGAGAGTTTATAGATCTTCTTGCTACAATCTCCGGTGAGACTTATCATCGTTTGCCGTCTTCCAACTTCAAAGGATTCACGGTGCAGGGGCAGCCGCACTTCAAGAATCAGAACTGGGGACAGGGCTGGAATGCTTCTCAAATGGGATTCTGGGTATGGAAGTACTATAATACGCATACCGTAGCTACCAATGCCAATGGAGTGAATACGACAGATGCGCCTTTGTTCCGTGTAGGAGAGGTAATGGTGAATTATGCCGAAGCCATGTGCGAATTAGGTAAGTTTGATCAGACGGCTGCCGATAAATCCATTAATAAACTTCGTGCACGCGGACATGTAGCGAAAATGACGGTCGAAGACATTACAGATGATTTTGATACGACCCGTGATCCTTCCGTTCCTGCTCTTCTGTGGGAGGTACGCAGGGAGAGACGTGTGGAACTGATGGGGGAAGGATTCCGTCTGGATGACCTCCGCAGATGGAAAAAAGGAGATTATGTCAATAAACGCCCGTTGGGAGTATATGTGACGGGAGCTTCGGCTAAAAATCTGAAAGTGACCGGCGGACCGAGTAATGACGAAGGGTATGTTTACTTCTTTGACGCTCCGCTCGGATGGCAGGAACATTATTACCTGTATCCGCTGCCTCTGAAGCAACTGGCACTGAATACGAATCTGGAACAGAATCCGGTATGGACTAAATAATTTTTTGAGTAAAAACAGAGGCAAGACCTGTAATATTTTGTATATTGCAGGTCTTGAAAATTTAAACTATAAAATGAAGAACGCTATTTCGGTAAAATATACCCTTCTTTGCGGGACAGCTTGCTGTATGGCCTCTGCTGTGCAGGCGCAGCACAATGTCTCCGATGTTTCCAGAATGAATGTTCTTTTTCTGATGGCTGACGATATGCGTCCCGAACTGGGTTGTTACGGAGTGGAGGCGGTCAAGACTCCGAATATGGATCGTCTGGCATCGAGCGGAGTCTTGTTTCAGAACGCTTATTGCAATGTTCCGGTGAGTGGCGCTTCCCGTGCCAGCCTTCTGACAGGCGTATATCCTCACTATCCCGATCGTTTTGTGAATTTCTCGGCTTATGCCAGCAAGGATTGTCCGGAGGCTATACCTCTTTCCGGATGGTTCACAAAGAATGGTTATCATACAGTTTCGGATGGCAAAGTTTTTCACCACATGAGCGATCATGCCGCATCGTGGAGCGAACCTCCCTACCGGAATCATCCGGATGGATACGATGTCTATTGGGCGGAATATAATAAATGGGAACTTTGGATGAACTCAGAATCGGGCAAGACGATCAATCCCAAGACTATGCGCGGACCGTTTTGCGAGTCAGCGGATGTTCCGGATACGGCATACGATGACGGAAAATTGGCGGAACGTGCCATTCGTGACCTGCGGCGTATGAAAGAAATGAACAAGCCGTTTTTCCTGGCTTGCGGATTTTGGAAACCTCATTTGCCGTTTAATGCTCCGAAGAAATATTGGGATTTGTATAAGCGGGAAGAGATACCTTTGGCTTCCAACCGTTTCAGACCGGAAGGCTTGCCGGAACAAGTCCGTAATTCGAGTGAGATATATGCTTATGCACGGGTGGCTGATACGGGGGATACCGATTTTCAGCGGGAAGTGAAGCATGGATATTATGCTTGCCTGAGCTACGTGGATGCACAAATCGGAAAAGTGCTGGATGCTCTGGATGAGTTAGGCCTGGCGGAGAATACGATTGTGGTACTGTTGGGAGATCATGGCTGGAATCTGGGCGAACATGATTTTGTGGGTAAACATAATCTGATGGACCGTTCTACTCATGTGCCGTTGATTATCCGTGTGCCCGGAATGAAAAAAGGAAAGACCTGGTCGATGGTTGAGTTTGTAGATTTGTATCCTACTTTGTGCGAGTTATGTCAGATACCACAACCAGCAGAACAGTTGGATGGACAGAGTTTTGCAAAAGTTTTCAGCAATCTGAAGGCTAAGACGAAGGATGAAGTCTATATTCAGTGGGAAGGGGGAGACAATGCGGTTGATCAACGTTTTAGTTATGCCGAATGGATGAAAGGTGACGTGAAGAAAGCAAGTATGCTGTTCGATCATCGGATAGATAAAGAAGAAAACAAAAATAGAGTCAATGAGAAAAAATATAAGAGTAAAGTTGAATCACTCTCTTCTTTTATCAAAGTGAAGAAATCATCATTAAAAAAATAATATGAGAACACCAATTATGTCATGCTGCCGTTTGATGGCAGTTGCTTTATTTCTGTTTTGCAGTATGCCGCTATTTGCTCAGCGGCAGGATATTTTATTAAACGACAACTGGAAGTTCCGATTCTCGCATCAGGTGCAGAAAGGGTCGGAAATAAGAGTAGATCTGCCCCATACCTGGAATACACAGGATGCTTTGTCCGGAAAGATCGACTATAAACGGGGAATCGGTAATTATGAAAAGAAACTGTTCATTCGTCCCGAATGGCAAGGCAAGCGTCTTTTCCTTCGTTTCGAAGGGGCGAACAGTATAGCAGATGTATTTATCAATCGCCGTCATATCGGTGAACATCGTGGAGGATACGGAACTTTTGTCTTTGAAATAACCGGAGAGGTGAATTATGGAAAAGAGAACTCTATATTAGTGCGGGTGAATAATGGAGAACAACTGGACGTGATGCCTTTGGTGGGTGACTTTAATTTTTATGGCGGTATTTACAGGGATGTGCATCTGCTGATCACTGATGAGGCATGTATTTCTCCTTTGAATTATGCTTCTCCGGGAGTTCGTCTGATACAGGATAGTGTCAGTCATCAATATGCGAAAATAAGGGCGGTCGTTGATTTGGCAAATGGCAATAATGCCGGTCAGGAAGTAGAACTGGGTATCCGTTTGCTGGATGGTCAGAAAGTGGTGGCGGAGCAGAAACAGACACTTACTCTTGCCGGGAATGCAGCTTTGCAGCAGGAACTTACATTTGAGATAAATAATCCTCATCTGTGGAATGGTCGTCAGGACCCGTTCCTTTATCAGGCGGAGGTTTCTCTGTCGAGAGGAGGGCAGTTGGTAGATTGTGTGACGCAGCCTTTAGGACTTCGTTATTATCGGATTGATCCGGATAAGGGATTCTTTTTGAATGGCAAGCATCTGCCTCTTCACGGTGTTTGCCGGCATCAGGACAGGAGTGAGGTGGGTAATGCTTTACGTCCTCAGCATCATGAAGAAGATGCAGCCCTGATGCTGGAAATGGGAGTGAATGCGGTTCGGCTGGCACATTATCCGCAAGCTACCTATTTCTATGATCTGATGGATAAGAATGGCATCATTGTCTGGGCAGAAATACCTTTTATCGGTCCCGGAGGATATGATGATAAAGGATTTGTCAACCTGCCTTCTTTCCGTGCCAATGGGAAAGAACAGCTGAAGGAGCTGATCCGCCAACATTTTAATCATCCTTCTATCTGTATATGGGGGCTGTTCAATGAACTGCTTGAATCCGGTGATAATCCGGTGGAATATATCAAGGAATTAAATGAGCTGGCGCATCAGGAAGATACTACGCGTCCTACCACTTCGGCTAGTAATCAAATGGGTGACTTGAATTTCATAACGGATGCCATCGCATGGAATCGGTACGACGGATGGTATGGAGGTACCCCGGCCGATTTAGGACGCTGGCTGGACGGTATGCATAGAGATCATCCGGAAATTCGTATTGCCATCAGTGAGTATGGTGCCGGTGCCAGCATTTATCATCAGCAGGATTCGTTGGTAAAATCCGTGCCAAACAGTTGGTGGCATCCGGAGAATTGGCAGACCTATTATCATATCGAGAACTGGAAAGCGATTTCTTCCCGTCCTTATATATGGGGTAGCTTTGTATGGAATATGTTTGATTTCGGTGCGGCTCACCGTACGGAAGGCGATCGTCCGGGAATTAATGATAAGGGGCTGGTTACCTTTGACCGGAAAGTACGTAAAGACGCGTTCTACTTTTATAAGGCTAACTGGAACAAGGAAGAACCTGTGCTTTATCTGGCCGGAAAACGTAACACCGTACGTTCCCGACGTCTGCAAACGATTACTGCATTCACTAATCAGCCCGGGGCGGAACTGTTTGTCAATGGAAAAAGCTATGGTAAGGCAATGCCGGATCAGTATGCTATTTTAGAATGGAAAAATGTGGAGTTGCAGCCGGGAGAGAATGAAATAAAAGTAGTTTCTAGCAATAAAAAAGTAAAATTGATGGATAGTTTTCGCTGCAAACTATAGCATAATGCAATAGAAAGCATTACCTTTGCGGTCTATGTGTAAAGCTAAGAAGGAGTCCGTGAAGTAAATAACCTTTGGCAGTCTGTCAAGGTTATCCCTTAATTCATACTCTGGCATATTCTTGCCAGAGTTATTTTCATATTCTATATAATAAGTATAATCGCATGTCTATAAGGCGGATAATAACTATCTGCAAGATATACATGCTCAAAAAAACAATGAAATGATAAATTCAATTAATATACAAATCAGAGAGACCAATACAGATGATTTCGACAGCATAATGACTGTTGAAAAACAAGCGTTTGGCTATGACAAAGAAGCACAGTTGGTAGCCGATCTGCTGGCTGACAAAACTGCAAAACCAATGGTTTCGTTGCTCGCTTTCTACAAAGGTGAGGCTGTCGGACACATTCTCTTCACCAGAGCCTATTTTGATGCTCAGGGAGCACAACAGATGATGCACATTCTTGCACCTTTAGCTGTCAAGCCGGAATATCAACGGCAGGGTATAGGCGGAATGCTGATACGGGCAGGTATAGAGAGGTTGCAGGAAAAAGGTTCGTGCCTTGTGTTTGTATTGGGGCATAAAGAATATTATCCAAAATATGGTTTTATACCGGATGCAGCCAGGCTGGGTTATCCTGCTCCTTACCCGATACTGGAACAGTTCTCGGATTATTGGATGGTTCAGGCAATCAGTCCGAAGGGATTTGATGTGGATAAAGGAAAGATCAGGTGTTCGGATGAGTTGAACAAACCTGAACATTGGAGAGATGATGAATCGGACAGATAGTTCTCTGATAGTAGTTTGTTAAAATAGAGGAAATATATAAAGATTTAGGTAGCTTTATTAGTGCAGCCTAAATATAAGACTTATTTTTGTGTGGGGCTGTCCAAAATCGGACAGCCCCTTTTTTAGATGTATTAGTATTTTCTATTATCTTTCATCGCCTTCCTCCACCTCTTAAAAGCCCTCATCAGGCTATCTTCCTCCACTGTACCTTCCATATTATAATGTTCCACAAAAAGCTCCATCGAGCGTTTGAACATGATTCCGTTTTTGAATTTATTCTCCAGCAGAAATTCATAGAGTTCCGCCCTCATTTCCACTTCGATTTCCTTTTCTATGGTTAATGCGCTTTCCTGCCCGATATAATTATATACTTCCGGATTCTTTCCGTAGGCTGGATTAGGCAGAACAAACGTGATATTTCCTGTTTCTTTCCAGGATACTTTGGATGGATGCGGGACGGATAACTGATAGAGAAAATGATAGATGGGAGTGATGTGAGAGAGATGGATAGGAATCGGTTTTCGGAGAGAGGCTGATGAAGAAGGTGAGGGGCGACTTTCGGATTCGGGTTCTAGACTTTGTGCGTAGCGTACGTACATATACCTTGCCAGATACGGCTTGATGGTAATCGTAACTGTAACCATGGGATTTTAATTCTTAATTGTAAATAAATATTATATGCATCAGGCCGCTTCGGGTCATGAATTCCGTTTTGTTTGTTGAGAAAAATCCCATGGGTTACGGGGACGGAATTATGCTTTTATAAGAAATTGAAAATCAAATAGTTACAAATACCTCTTTTTGGTTTAAAACCAAAGGGCCGTTCCTTTAAAACCAACGCCCCGTTTCTTTAAAACCAAGAGGGTGTTTCTCGGTGAGAAACGGAGGTATTGGTTAAAACCGAAGTGCAAAGCTAGGACGAATATTCGTATTTTTCAAAATAAGGAAAATGCCGGTTGATATTACTGTGTAATGATATGAGAATTATCCGCTACCAATTAAAATTGCGCGTATATACGCGGGGATTGATGTTGATAAATAGTACGGTTTTTGCGGTTGAGCGTTTAACAAAGTTTATTACAAACAGGCGTTTTTCCTTTGCCTCTCTTTTTTTACGTGCCTCCCTTGCTCTCCGGAACATCTGTCCGGCCGTTACCACTCTTCCTGAATTAAATAAAATTAAGAATCTCTGCCGGACGAAGATGGAATTTTCATATTTTCGCCCTATACTTGTATATAAAATAACTAGTGATATAAGATGAAAAGTAAGAATGGATTTAGCCGGTGTGGGGAACTATACATCGGTCGTTTACAAAAAGAGGGGCGCTTTTCTACAGCGCATGTCTATAAGAATGCCCTTTTTTCTTTCAGTAACTTTTGTGGTACGCAGAACGTGTCGTTCCGTCAGGTTACCCGTGAGTGTCTGCGCCGTTACGGTCAGCATCTGAGTGATTGTGGTTTGAAACCGAATACGGTTTCTACCTATATGCGTATGTTGCGTAGTGTTTATAATCGTGGAGTGGAGTCGGGGAGAGCTCCGTATGTCCCCCGACTGTTTCATGATGTATATACCGGAGTGGACATTCGGCAGAAACGCGCGTTGCCGGTTCCGGAATTGCATAAGCTTCTGTATGAGGATCCCAAGACGGACCGTTTGCGACGTACACAGGCCATTGCCGGATTGATGTTCCAGTTCTGCGGGATGTCCTTTGCCGATCTGGCACATCTTGAGAAGTCTGCCCTGGATCAGAATATTCTCCGTTACAGCCGTATCAAGACGAAGACTCCGATGAGTGTGGAAATCCTTGATACGGCGCAGGAGATGATCAGCCAGCTCCTGAATCATCAGCCTTCACGTCCGGATTGTCCCGACTATCTGTTCGATATCCTTTCGGGTGACAAGAAGCGTAAGGATGAACGTGCTTACCGTGAATACCAGTCCGCCCTTCGCCGGTTCAATAACCATTTGAAGGGATTGGCAAAAGCTTTGCGTCTGACTTCTCCGGTGACTTCCTATACGCTCCGCCATTCATGGGCGACTACCGCCAAATATTGTGGCGTCCCTATTGAAATGATCAGCGAGTCGCTGGGACATAAGTCCATCAAGACAACCCAGATCTATTTGAAGGGATTCGGACTGAAGGAACGTACGGAAGTGAATAAAATGAATTTGTCTTACGTAAAGAACTGCTCGATGGGAACGTTGTAAATATCTAAAATATTAATAATCAGTATTAAAGTATGTGCGTTACTTCTTAGGTAACGGATTTAAATATGACGCAAAGATAGACAAAAACACAAATAGAAAACAAATAAAATCCCATTTTTTTTAGTTTTATCCGCAATATAAGGCAAAAAAGGCTTTGAACATGAAAAAACATTATCTTCATGTCCCACTTCCGTTATACCATATTTCCACAGGAATATACCCCTTCTCGCAGGCTGCAAACTCCTTCTATCACGTATTTGTCGATGTTCTTCACTGTTCCCATTACGTTTGTCCCTGAATGTGTGTTTTTCCGTTACCTAAGAAGTAACGGAAAAACATGGGGTAAAAAAAGATGATTCTAACAAACAAGAAATCTATTAATGCTGGGCCTAGCTTTGGGACAGGGGAAGGCGTAGCACACTCAAAGCGCTGGTATGTTGCTTTGGTCCGTATGCATCACGAGAAAAAAGTATCTGAGTATCTGGACAAGATGGGCATTGAGAATTTCATTCCTCTTCAACAGGAGATGCATCAATGGAGTGACCGCCGCAAACTGATCGAGTCCGTTCTTCTTCCGATGATGGTGTTTGTCCACGCCGATCCGAAAGAACGGGTGGAAGTTCTGAGCCTTTCTACTGTGAGCCGCTATATGGTGATGCGTGGTGAAAGCAGTCCTGCTGTTATTCCTGATGATCAGATGGCACGTTTCCGTTTCATGCTTGATTATTCGGATGAAACAGTCTGTATGA
>ENA-OPRW01001799-OPRW01001799.1-human-gut-metagenome-genome-assembly--contig:-NODE-1799-length-13427-cov-3.035372_pt1 | contig 13427 bp, 8 predicted proteins | sample MGYA00241898_ERZ501890 | MGnify/ENA primary metagenome ERZ501890 (study PRJEB25962, sample SAMEA2042216) | human gut metagenome | biome: human gut; feature: human-associated habitat; material: faeces... | reverse complement strand
CGCGATTATACGGTAAAAACCGTTTCCGCAAGGAACGCCAAGAACATTTCTTGGCGGGTAACAAGGAATGGACTTTAACAGGCTATAACGTTTTCTTGAAAGGAGGGACGCTTGAATATTCCGAGCGAGTTCCTTACGAGCGCTGGATGAAAGAGGCCGGCCTGGGGATCGCTTATCACACGGAAGGTTGTGGCTGCGAATGTTGTGGTGGAGACCAAGGTGTCCCGGTGGGTCCTGTTTACGTGGCGCCCGTGCCAGAAGTGACCCCGGTAGAACCGTCCGCGAAGAATTTCGAGGTGGTCGAGGCACGCAAGCGTTGGGTGTTTAAGGAAAAGGACATGAAAGTATTCTTCCCGGTGTCGAAAACGGTGTTGAATCCCGATGCCTATAACAACAAGGCAACCCTTGACGAGATCATGGCGGGAATCCGCAAGATCGGGGACATGGAAAAATTGCGTCTGCAAGGAGTCGAGATTACAGGATTTGCCTCTCCTGAAGGAGGGTTGTCCTTGAACACTCGTTTAGGCGCGGGACGTGCCGCCGCTTTGAAAGAGTATATTCGAGGCGAGATGCCTGAATTACGTGACGAGGATTTTGTTCTGGTGAACGGGGTAGAAAACTGGGATGGTTTGCGCGCGTTGGTCGCGGCTTCAAGCATGGAGTATAAAGATGAAGTGTTGGCCATTCTTGACGATAACACGTTAGGAACGGGGCGTAAAGCCGCGTTGATGAACTTGAAAAATGGTAAACCTTATCGCTACATGTTGAAGGAGTTTTACCCGGAATTGCGTAACGCGTGTTACGTTTCTGTCTTCTACGATGTGCTGGCGGACAAGGTGGCCGATGCCGTGAACGCCGCGAACGAGTTGATTCGTGCCGGGAAGTACGCGGAGGCGTTGAAGTCCTTGGAGGCTTACAAAAACGATGACCGGGTGTTCAATTCCATCGGTGTTTGTTACATGATGATGGAGGAGGAAGAGATCGCTATCGAATGGTTCGAGAAGGCAATTAAGGCGGGACACGCTGAGGCTGAGAAGAACTTGAAACAGTTGAAATAGTAGATATAAATATAGTTTGAATAATTTTTAGTCCGCAATTAAAATGTTGAAGTTTATGAAATTAAACAAGTTAGTTATGGTTGCGCTAGTTGCTCTAGGAGCAGTAGCCTGTGAAAAAAGTGATAAGGGAATTGATGATCAAAGTCCCAAGAGTGTGACAATTAATTTAGCCAATGTACAGGCTGGTTCTCGTTCAATGGGGACACCCCTTACGAAGGAGAATCAGGTTGTTCTTAATCGTTTTCAAGTTTTTTTTACTGATGGTACGACTTTGTACTTGGGTAAAAAAGCAGATGGAAAGGAAGCTGACCACTATTTTGCTACAGCACAAGGAAATCTTAATCCGGAAACTTTTCATTTTTTACCTGCAAATGTAAATCAGGTTATTGTTGTAGGTAATATGGATAAGATAGATGTAATAAATGGCGAGACAAAAGTTGAAGTATTAGAAAAAGAGCTTGCCATTGAGACTCAACAAGAAGAACAAATTGGAGCATTGAGCCTTTACGGAGAAAAAGTTTTGACAAAAAGTCAAGATACTGATAAGGAAGGACATGCACTTTATACCGCAGATGTTGAAGTTGCACCTCGTATTGCTCGTATTGAAATCGCAAACTTTACTTGTAATTTTGCAGAGACAGAGGCAGATCGTGAATATAAGGCATTTACAATTAATCATGTCGCTTTGAATAATTATTACACGAAGACAATTTTGTCTACAGCTGAGGTACAAGAAGATGATTTAGAGAATACAGTTATTAATAGTGGCTCTGTTGAACCTTTCTTTGAAGGATTAGTTGCAAATGGATGGAATAATGATGAATTTACTGCCCCTTTACAATTAACATGGGATGTGAATTCACAAGCTGTGAATGCTGACGGTAAAGTTTTGGCTTATAACTTTTTCCCTGGAGCAAAACCTCAGATTGTAGTGAGAATGACAGGAACAAAAAATGAGGCAAATGCGCAACCAGCTCCGACTTTTCTTGCTACATTAAATTTGAAGGATGGTAATACACCTATCGCAGAGTTTGTGGCAGGTACAATTTACAAAATCGATTTCGTGTTTAATGAAAACGATCCGGATCAAACTGAAAAATGTATTGATGTTACTGTTACCCCGGTAAATTGGTCTGTTGTTACTGTAACTCCTGAGTTTTAATATACAGTAAAAGGGCTAGACGAATGAAAACAGAAGAGGTGGGAGGTTTCGGACTCCTCCCTTCTTCTTCAAACTATAAATATGATGTAAAACATACAGATATGAAGATATTCAATAAATTATTATTCATGCTGCTGGCGGTAGGGATGTTTAGTAGTTGTATCAAGGAGGATATGGATGATTGCCCGAAATACAGCGTGAACACCTTGTCGTTGAGTTACAAGGGCGACGGTACTGCCGAGATTTTTAACGAGAAGATCGAGCGCGTTGTGATGTATGTTTTCGACAAGAACGAAGAACTTGTAACGATGAGAGAGCTAACTAACGATGAGTTAGCACAACGTAGTGTTTGTTTGCCAGAGTTGGAACCGGGAACATACCGGGTTACCTGTTTTGGAAACTTGATAAAAGATCAGGTGAATGACCTGTATTGCGGGGATTGTGACAAGATTTATTGTGCAGCCCCAGAATATTTTAAGAAAGAGACAATATCCAGTAATGATCCGCTTTACTATTCATCGTTGGAATTGACGGTGACGGAAGAGGATCAAAATAGAGAACTTCTTTTTGCGAGTTCGCATTATAAAGTACTTGTGGAAGTGGCTGGAGTGCCGGCTGAGTCCAACCTGTCGATAGAAGTGTGCGGTGTTTTACCCTATACGAACTTCGAGAATAAGGCAGGTGGTAATCCTGTGGATTATAAACTTGATACAGAATATAGTGACGGGCAGTTTAATGCCCTATCCAATATAATGCGTCATTCGGATCATTCGGCCGTTGACGTGTGTGTGCGGGATGTTAATGGAAATGAGATTGCTAAAATAAATTTGGCGGAATTTCTAAGAGCAAATCCGGAAATTGATTGCAGTAAACATGAGGTGTTGATTCCAATTCATTTCGAATTCAAGTCAGTAGGTGTGGAAATTGGAGTGCCGGATTGGTTTGTCGTTCCGGATGTTAAACCTGAATTTTAAAAGAGATGATTATGCAAAATATGAAACAAATATTTTTAACCGTATTGCTTGGCGGTTGTCTCGGTGGTTTGTTCTCGGGTTGTACTGATGAGGATATGTCCGGGAAAACAACAGAGGATACACTTGGGGTGCGTGTGAATCTTGGTTCGCGGGCCAATCTAGACGGGAGCAACATAGAAATTTCCTCACTGAAAGTGTATGCGTTCTGGGGAGAGGAGCAGGTCGGGTATCATGAATTAACCTCTTCTGAGCAGGAAAAGGGTAGTTTCATGATGGATGTAGTCCAGAAAACGATGAGTGAACAGGAAATGGCGTTTTACGCTATTGCGGATGATAAAGTTGTGGAGTATGGACGTGGGCAAGGTTTTAGTAAGAATATGTCTCGGGTTGATTTAGAGCAGATAGCGTTTACTTCTGTCATTAATGATGAAAAACTTCCGTTGACGTGTAGAGAAGAGGTAGAGATTACCGTGAGCGGTGGTGTAGAAAATGGAGCAGAAGGTCATGAGGGGCATTTGATTGTTAATAAAGATAAGCCCGTAGAATTAAAATTGTCTTATCCCGCGGGAAAATTGGAGCTTTATTTTGCGAAAGGACCGAACGTGAATTCCGGTGGATTGGTGGTGAAGAGTGCCAAAGTATTGCGAAATGGTATGCGAGAAAAGAATTATGTTTTTCCGGTGTCACTTGATAAGTTACAGGCTGTGGGTAGTTATTCGGCAGATAAACCGATTAATTTGAAAAATAATGGTGTTGTAGCTAAAACTTTGGAGAACAAAACAACTAATGTGGATGATTACGAGTTGTTCATGGAGGGTAATGTTTTTCTGTTTGAAAATCCTTATGGGAGCAAGGATAATAATGTCGATCAACCGGGTGATAATGGTGGAAACGAGAGGACAAAGGAGGTGTATTTGCCGGCAATCGAGCGAGGAAAGCGTTACCAGGTATTATGTTGGGTGGATTACCGAGGGACAGTAATTGTTACGTATAAGGTGTTACCTTGGGAAACCGAAGATGTTTATGAGTTGGATGGGGGGGAACATCCGTCATATAATTGTACTCTTGATGGTGATAAGGATAATACGGATGTATGGGTTTCTGTAACAGATCCCGTTTTGCCTCGTGATCGAGAAGGGGCGGTGAATTTTCGATTCAAGATGAATAGCAAGCAACAGTGGACGCCAACTTTAAGAAATTCCGTGGGATTCAAGAGGGCTGTAATGCGGGTAGCCGATGAAATGTTGATGCCTGATAGTGCTATTGATGAGGGGGAGTATATTATTACGATATGGCCGACGGAGGATTCCAAGGTGGGCGACGTGACATATTTAGAAATTACTTCCCGTTCTTTAACCGGAGAATTTGAACCTTTGTTGATTAATACTGATAAGAAGTGGGGATCGGATTCTCAAACGTTGATTAAGATTGTGCGTGTTGAGCAACAATCGACGAAGTAATGTATTATGAATAAGGCAAGATTGTATGAATAGAATCAGTAATCATATTATCAGTATATTGTTGGCAGTCGTGTTTCTCGTCGGCTGTGACAAGAGCGGGGAACAGTTAACTGTTTCGAACGATGGAAGTGATCGTATTATTTTGAGATTTGCTTCGGATAAGGCAATAGAATCTAGAACATCCGAAGATGGAACTAGTGTCGAAAGTAAAGTAGAGAAATTGGATGTATTTATTTTTGATGAGGGAGAACTTTTTTATTATGAATCCGTGAAACCCCATGGCGCTACCGTGACATTAGAAAAACCGAAATCTGCTTTTGTCGAACCTACTTATTCTATCTATTTAGTTGCAAATAGTACAAATCCGAGTAAACCATTAAGTGAGATAAAAAATCTCACGGAGTTACGACAGGTAACGGAAACTTCAACAACAGAGAACCCGTTAAACGAGATAGATCCAACAAGAGAAAATGGAAGTTTCTTGATGAGCGGGAATGTGGATGATGTGGAATTGAATGATGGAAATGCAGATGTTAACACGGAAATTAATATTAATTTGGCTCGTGCGGCTGCTAAAATTGAGGTCGTGTTGATCGAGGGGGCTAACGAGGATGGCGATTGGTTCCAGTTTGCACCGCAAAGTAATTTAAATACTTTTCGTTTGAATAATTGGCAAGGGGTTTCTTACGTGTTACCGGATGCTGATGTGGTTGTATTACCTAGTGTGGATTTAAAAAAAGCTGATCCTTATGCGGGAAATGTGGAATTTGGAAAGGAAACTGTTGATGGGAAAGAGGTTCAGACAATTACGATGACAACTTATTCGTACTCGAATGATTGGTCAACAGGTGGAAGTGTATATGAAAAAATGACACACTTGGTTGTGCGAGTTCCTTATATGAAGAAGTCTGCGGGTGGTGGAGTTGATGAGGTTGTGGACAAGAATTATTATACGATACCTGTTTCTAAGACAAATATGTTGAAGCCTAATCATCTTTACCGGGTACGGGTAACGCTGAAAGGGACAGGAGCGGAGAATGAGGGCGAGGATACGAATTTGGAAGATATTGAATACGAGGTTGTGTCATGGGAGGATTTAGATGTTCAGATTGGTGCTGATGCTTTACCGCATTATCTTACATTGAATCGAGATGAGTTGGAATTGCATAATATGGCAGATGATAATACTTCTATTGCTTTCTCATCATCAAGTGAAGTGAAAATAGTTGATGGATCCCTTAAAGTTTATTATTATAATAAGTATGGAACAGAAACGAGAGTGACAGATCGACAAGTTCTCAATGAAATTAAGATTACCCCGGATGAAGGTCTTAATGGCAATCTGAATATAAAGAGTCCTATACCGACGAATAATTTAATTCGTTATATTGAATTTAAGGTATGGAATGGGGATGAAGAATGTGAGCCGATTACCGTGATGGTTAAGCAATATCCACAGGAATATATTACATATTATTTTGGATGGTACTCTTATAGAAAAGATTTTGGTTTTAATTATGAAAGTGAAAATAAAGGGAATGGATATGTGACAGCAACAACATACAATAGTAATAATGATACTTGGGGATATGATGATGATTATGATCTTAGAAGTAAGTATTTTGGTTCTAAAGTTGCTGAACAACCTTCTGCAGAAGGTTATGGAAACCAATCTAATTATGATATTTCATGGTATTATTGGGGGAGGGGGGGAATAAGAGAAGCTACTATTCGGAGCGAAAAAAATCCGCGGATGTATCATGTTCAAATAACTTCATCGGCTTTGCCGAAGTTTCCAGAAGATGAGGAATTTGATATGATCCATCCGAATGTGACCTATCAATTGGGTATCCCTCGTAAGGATGCTTTGGGACGGACAGAAAGGGATGAGGCTAATAATAATTTAGTTTCTCCATCATTTATGATTGCATCTCGTTTAGGTTTTATTTCGGGAGATTTACCAGAAGATGATGATGAAGTCGCTTATAAACAAGCAGCGAGTCATTGTGCGAATTATGTAGAGGTTTATTATCCCCGGGATGAAAAAGGACGTCGCTTGAAAGATGCGAGTGGCCGTGAATTAGACGCAGTGGTTTTAGACGATTGGAGATTGCCGACTAAAGCTGAATTATTAATTATCATGCGTTATCAAGGGACTTCAAATCAGGGAACAGAAGCAATGGAATATTTATTAAATGCTCCAGAATATATGAGTGCGGGAGGTTTTGTTGTAAATCCTCACTCTACATCTACAGGCAATGCTATCCGTTGTGTTCGGGATCATTACGTGAATAAAGAAATAAACAAATAGAAGACTATGATAAAACGAATAATATGGAAATTTGCTGTTTGTTTACTAGTAATGGTAACAGCGGCGTGTTCTCGGGATGAATTGGAGGGCGGTACGGGAGAACAACAAGTACCCGAAGGATATTTGGCGATTCAGTTTGGAACAAACGTTCCTGATATGCAACAGGTATTAACACGTAGTGTGGATTCTGATGGGCGTGGAATTCAAGATATGGTGTTGTATTGCTTCTCGGCATCAGGGTCTTTTATTACAACCGTTGAGGCGAAAATTGTAACAGATCCTATTGATCCTAATGTTAATGCCTCGTTAAGTGGGTCTTTTAGTGCAATCGTGCCGGATTACACAAAAATTATACATTTTGTGGCGAACCAGAACTTGACGGATTTTAATGAATCTGAGATGGGTGGAAAGCACGAGTCGGATTTGATGGCGACCTTGATTGCTTCCTCGGGACGAATGATTTATTGGCAACGTGTGGCATGTGAGGAGGGAGAGGATAATATGGCCGTAGCTTTGGAACGAGAAGGAAAAAAGATTGTTATGGTCCGTAATCAAGCACGAGTTACGGTGAAAAATCCTCAGAATGGCTATGTTAATATAGATGCTTTCACAACGCATAACACGCATGCTTTCGGTACTGTAGCTCCTTATAATTCAGAAACACATGATTTTGAATGGACGCCAGGTGTAAAAGGTTACCTGTCTTTGCCGGCTAATGACGAACAGATTCATCTAGAGGGTACTGAGGATGGTTCGTTTAATTTGGATGAAAAGTATATCTTGGAGTGTGAGAATGAGCTTTCGGATCCTGTGAGTGTCATATTGCATGGTGAGAATGGAAAATATTATCGGGTATTGTTGTTGGATGAGGAGTCGGAGCCTTTACCGATCCGGCGGAATCATTCGTATAATATTGAGATCGTAGGTCCCTTGTCTTATGGTTATGATTCTTTTGCAGAAGCATTGGATGGGACACCCACCAATAACGTGTGGATTTCTGTTCCGGATGATATTAACGAGGTAAGTGATGGGACTCATCGATTGATTGTAGATGAAACTTTTGTAGTTTATTTAGGTACGACTACTCGTAGCGTGGATTTGACATATAGATATGAAGTGAAAAATGGGGATGAGGAGTATGGACCAGAGACAACTGGTCAAGTGCTTGCTACTTGGGTTGGCGGAGGTACGACCGTGGCAACTTCTGAGATTAAAAATGTATATGATAATAACACCGGAATAGGTACTTTGACAATTACATTAAATCAGTTGGGACAGAACGAAACGAAACGTGAAGGAATAATTCAGGTAAAGGCCGGTAAATTACGGCGTACAATTAAAGTAATTACTGTACGAGAATTTAAATTTGAACCCACATGGACTTCGGCTCAAATTTATGGTAACGTGGAGGGACAGCCGGTGACATTGATGTTCACTATTCCGGAGGATTTTCCTGAAGAGTTGTTACCTTTACGGGTGAAAATTGGTGCCGATTGGTTGAATATTCGGCAATCAACAGGACAACAGTTGGCAACAATTACATCTATTAGTAATCCTGATGAATTTAGTGAAAACGATCCTTGGAAATTTAAATTTGTTTACGAGGCAACGCATACAGGGGTACAACGTGTTTATTTTAATACCGTGTTGAAACCTGAAAAGGAGGGTGATGCTTATAAAAATGGAACATTAACCATTGAAGCGGAGCATTTTATTACTTTAGAGAAGGTATTCCCGTTTAGTGACCATAATTATTATATTTCAATTGGAGGATTGATTGACGTGAATGGTTCGAACCTAGGAGATGAAATGCCGGATGGGGAAACCGTGTATTATTGTTTGGTGCCACAAAAGGTGAACGCTCCGGTAACTTTTGATGTGCAATTGAGAGAAGAGAGAGAAGGAGGAGGTAATGATCGTGTTGTCTCTAGCGAGAATGATGTATTTTTGCTTTATTCTCAGTACTTAACTCGCTATGATGATGAGGATATTCCTGGTGGTGCGGGTAATAAGGAGTGTCATTTTGAACCTATTGATGAGGGAACGTGGGGGACTGGTGGACGAGTATTTTCATTTACTCCGGTTCAAAAAGGAGAGAGCGATTATAAGATTTATTTAAAAACAGATAGACCTAATAGTGCAGAAGTAATTCGTATCGCATCAAGTGAGTCGAATCCAGAAGTTGGTTATGAATATAAAGGAAATCATTATCGTTCGATTACTTTCGAATTGGCAAATAATGATCCATTTAAGTTCTCAGGAAAGTTGAAGAATGGAAACTTAACGATAAATGCGAATGAATCGGGAGAGTGGAGTTACGAAGTTGGGCAGGAGGTTGATTTGGAATTTGACATTACGAGTTTCCGTGGTACTGATAACAAGTCTGCAGATCCTTTTGGAACAGGATTTAAGGTTTATATTGATGCTCCGATGCTGGAGATTGATGATAATAGAAGGGGAAGCGCCTATCCGGAAGAGATATTTAAGGAGGATCCTAATGTCGAGGGACGATTTATATATGTTGTAAAGGCTAAACGGGATGAAAATCGGAATGGTACAGATGATGTAGCCATTAAAGATGTTGATAATGGTAATGTACAGGTGAATCCGGGAGTGGGACCTGCAGATCAAACGGGAGAACATAAAGTGTTGCCATTTAAAACGAAGTCTATCGTGAGTGCAGGGGAAATCACCATATCTGCGGATGAAAATGTCGTGATTTTTAGTGATGAATCATTTACAATTGCTAATACGCCGATTACAGGAACGATAGAATTCAGTGAAGATGGTAAGTCATATTCTCCTGTACCCAAGGATGGTTTTGTCACTTTTGAGGTGGAAGGAGGATCTCCCCGTATTGGTAGTATGACGATTACTGAAGATGGCAAATACACGTTACGTTTGCGTAAAGAATACCGTTACGATTGGGAAAGAACGAAAATTTGGGTTCATTATCGTGTAGATGATAAGATTTATCATGCAGATGTGAATAGCTTGAAGGAATTGTTTGAGAATGGTACTATTAAAATGAACTTAGAACAATAGAAGGGAGTTTCTTTCATACGAAAGTAATTATTCAAAGAACAAAGTAGGAATATATCTGAGGCGAGATGAAATACAAACCTACTTTTCATATTCAATAAATGCAACCAGTTGGGGGTGTCTAACGAGTTTAGGCACCTCTTTTTAATTTACAAAGTTGGTAGAAAATGATTTTTCTCGATTAACCCGTCTAAGGAGGTTTTTCAGGGGGTGATTCCGGAAATTGTTTGGTTGTAGGGCGGTTATTAGGCGACGTTTAGGTGCTATCTCCCGATTATCACTACTATTTTAACAGAGCGCTTTAAATCTTTATCTATGTATAAAAGTGTAAGAACGGGGGCTTTGAGGACGTAGATGATATAGACAATATTTTCTTACTTCGTGGTTTACTAGATTTTCTTTAATGGTGCTTTAGGTTTGACAACAGGCTTGTAGATACATTATCTCGGGATCGTGTAAGGTGAATTATACTTTAGATAGTAAAATTGAGGAGAATGCTACGAGATAGATTTTCCAAAGAATTGAAGATTATTTTTTTACGAGATTTTGCTGATTTTGTATCAATAAACGATAAATTATTATCGTGTTTTTGTAGAGCGAATTTCACGTCAACGGGGAGCGTGGCAGATGAAAATGTTACTTTCGGGGCAGTGAGAGGGTGTGAGATGAATGAATTATCATATCGTTATTACACAACTATGGATGGTATGTATAATAAGTATTTGAATAATCCCAGTGATTCGGAGTACTATCTTTCAAAGAAAATGCGGGATTTGTATCAAAAACAAGATTATGGGCGTTATGGTGATAAAGATGGACGATTGAGAGTTTGTTTCTTGATGGATGCACTACTACTAGTGGAAATTCCGGTAGTGCTGTAGTGTAGGTTAAAAAAGTCTGGGTGTGAATTTTAATATTGCACCCAGATTTTCTCTATTTATAGACTTATTTTTTTTATATGGAGAAGACAGTACGAATCATTTTCATAAAAAGTCATATTATCCCAATAAAACGTAATCTATATGATTATGAGTTAAAATTCATGGAGATAAGAATGCTAGGAATTTGTGTTGTGATTGTTATTCTCATTTTTTTCTCTATTTTTGTTACCTCAAGAGAGTTTTTGGGGTAAATGGAATAATCATGTCTGATAGTGATCAAAATAACGATGATAAATTATTTGAATCCATTCGTCAAGGTAATATTGATGCCTACGAAATGCTTTTCAAAAAATATTACTTGTCCATGTGCATGATTGCTCGTCGTATTGTTGAGGATGAGGATGTGGCGAAGGATCTTGTTCAAGAAATATTTATTCGCTTGTGGGAGAAAAGGGAAACTTATGATTTTCGAGAGACGGCAGATATATTTTTATACGTGTCTGTCAGGAACAAATGCTTTGATTATTTGAGGAGCCGGAAAAATTTACCACTTCAGGAAGGATTAAGTGCTGCCGGTAACGAGTACTTTTTTCGCGATATTTTAATAGAGGAGGAAACCTACAGGATCGTGATGGAAGCTATTGACGCCTTGCCTGCCCAGAGTGGACGGATTATAAAGTTAAGTTTGGAAGGAAAACAGAATAAAGAAATTTCCGAAAATTTGGGTATTTCTGTAAATACAGTCAAGTCGTTGAAATATAAGGCAATGGATACTCTTCGTGAGGTTTTAAAGGATTACTTCTATCTTCTTTTGGTGTTTTTAGCGGAAAATAATTAAAAAAAAGCGGGAAGCTCACTCATCCTTTAAGATGAATTTGTCGTTCTATGTATAGAAATGTAATAAAACGTTTGTATGGTAGAGTGTCCTAAAGATTATAAAATATCCCGTTTAATAGCTAAAAAGTTAATGGGAGTTATCCTGCCCGAGGATGAGGAAAAACTGAATGCTTGGCTGGAGGAGGATGCAAGAAATAAGGATTTATATCGGCGCATTCTTGAGGTAGAAAATTTTTCTACCAGGGATATGTATGCGAAGCGTTTAGATGTAGAACATACGTGGGATGCCTTGAAAGAACAATTAGCCGGACAAAGAAAGCGTAGATCTTTATTCTCTTCTTGGCAGATTGGTGTGGCAGCTTCTGTGATATTGCTTGTAGGAATAGGATTGTACTGGGGTTTCAATAAAAAGCCGAAGGTGAAACAAGTAGAGGTGGCGGCTCATGTGGAGATGGGGGGAGCTAAAGCTATTTTAGTGACTTCCCGGGGGGATGAGATTGTTCTGCAGGATAGTTCTGTACAGTTGATCACGTTGGGAGGGGGAATGGTTGCCAAGAACGATGGAGTTCAAGTGTCTTACAAGGAGAATGAAGGGGCAGGGAAAGAAGATGTGTTAGAATACAATACGATTCGAGTACCTCGGGGTGGGGAGTATAAATTGTTTTTGTCCGATAACACGGAGGTCTTTCTGAATTCTGATTCAGAAATTCGTTTCCCGGTGAAATTTGGTAAGGGGAAACGTGATGTCTTTTTACGAGGAGAAGCTTTTTTCGTAGTTACTAAAGATGCTTCACGTCCTTTTGTTGTGAATGCAAACGATAAGATGTCGGTGGAAGTTTTGGGAACACAATTTAATTTGCAGGCTTATCCGGATGATGCTTTCGTGGAAACGACTTTGAACGAGGGAGCAGTACGGGTATTTAATGGCAAGCAGGGTGTAAGACTTCGTCCGGATGAGCAAGCTGTTTATGATGAGGGAAAATTCACCGTTCGTAAAGTTGATGCCAGTAGTTATTCTGCATGGAAAGAGGGGAGATTCATGTTGTTGAATCATTCGCTGGAGAATATCATGACCCGTTTGGCGCGTTGGTACAATATTGATATATTTTGGGAGAATCCGGAAGTGAAAGAGTATCATTTTTCTGGAGAGTTGGCCCGGTATGAGGATTTCACGGAAATATTGAGAATGTTGGAGTTGGCAACCCGGGTACATTTCGAGGTAAAGGATAGGACGGTATTCGTGCGTAAAATTGAAGAATGATGAATCTAAATAAAAAAGAGCAGAAAACATTGGCACTATTTTCTGCTCGTGAGTGAGTCTAAATAACGATTAAAAACAGAATTATTAATCATTAAGCATGTAAAAGTATGAAAAAAAACGGAATCGAAGTCTTTGAAGGAGTTCAAAGATTAAAAAAGATGCGATTTATTTTAAAACGCAGCCTTCTTTTTCTGTTTGTGTCAGTCTTTTTCTTACAGGCCGAGGCGGCCTCTCAAGTGATAAGATTGACGTTAAATTTGAAAGATGTTACGATTGACGAGGCTATCACGGACATGAGTCAGAAGACAGGGTATCGTTTTTTGTATCAGATGGAGGAGGTATTGAAGTATGGGAGACGTGATGTGAACGTGAAGGATGCGACTTTGGACGAAGTATTGAAAGTTTTGTTTAAAGATACACGTTTATCCTACGTGATTCAGA
>ENA-OPRW01001794-OPRW01001794.1-human-gut-metagenome-genome-assembly--contig:-NODE-1794-length-13506-cov-3.063787_pt1 | contig 13506 bp, 9 predicted proteins | sample MGYA00241898_ERZ501890 | MGnify/ENA primary metagenome ERZ501890 (study PRJEB25962, sample SAMEA2042216) | human gut metagenome | biome: human gut; feature: human-associated habitat; material: faeces... | reverse complement strand
TGTACTGAAAGTACTTCCTGACAACCGGTATTTTGTCTGTGGAGATATGTATAGCGGTAATCTTGAATTTTGCCGGATCACCGGCGACCATATCGAACGTATCAAAGCCTATTGTTACCATCATCCCCGGGTATATATCACCGAAAAAACGATACCTGACGTAGCTTATTCCCGTGATAACCGTTTCGGTTTCACCGACATCACTGTCACCTCCGAAAAAGTATACACCATTTATTCCGGACATACTTATCGCGAAAATCCCAAAACTTTCCAACAATGCCGCAAACTACTGGTATTCGATTGGGAAGGCACTTTACTCGAAACTTATGCCTTGGATATACCATTAACACACGTCACCGTAGACGCTTCTGAACATGCTCTGTATGCAATCGGGCATGAACCGACAACTCATTTAGTAAAGATACCTATATAAATAAAAAATCAAATCCATTCTGATTCTCCGCAAACACACCTAATATTTTTAGTATATTAGCGCTCAAAAAGCAGGGATTATGAACATATTCAGTTTTACGGCTCATTTCGGTTCGGAGGAAGATTGTCGTTTGCATTTCAAGGAGCAGCGTGATAAGGAAGGGGTTGTCTGCAAGCGATGCGGGGGCACTTCCCATTATTGGTTACAGGGGAAATGGAGTTATGAATGCAAAGGTTGCCGTTTCCGCACCTCGTTGCGCAGCGGTACGATCATGGAGAGCTCCAAGCTGCCGTTTCTGGTGTGGTACAAAACGATGTTCCTGATGAGTTGCACAAAAAAGGGATTCTCCACCAACGAACTCCAGAAGCAATTAGGATTGAAGCGTTACGAACCGGTATGGGCGATGGTACACAAACTCCGCAGGGCGATGGGCAACCGGGATGCAAGGTATACACTGGAAGGGATGATAGAACTGGATGAGGGTTACTTTTCGGTGGCCAGTAAGGAAATCGAGCGAGGCAAGGGTACACGTGGCCGGGGAGCCGAGGGAAAGCAGAACGTTGCGGTGATGGCCGAAAGCACCCCGTTGGAAGATATCGAAACGGGCAAAAAGGAGAAGCATGTGCGTTATTTCAAGGCCAGGGTACTGGATAGCCATCAAAGTGAAGGAATCAACGGCGTGGTCAGGGACTGCATGGAGGATGATGCCATCGTATTTTCGGACAAAAGCACTTCTTACGTTGACATCTCCGATCTGGTGGAATTGCACGTCACCGAGAAATCAGACGCCAAAACCACCAAGGAAACACTCAAATGGGTGCATATCGCAATCAGTAATGCAAAACGGACATTGCTGGGCAACTACCATAAAATCAAAAGGAAATACTTACAGTTGTATCTCAACGAGTTTATTTACAAATTAAACAGACGGTATTTTGGAGACAAACTCTTTGACAGACTAGTAATTGCGAATATAACAGGTGCATAAACGGATAATCAGTAAGCTTTATAAAGGGCTGTAATGCCTTCGATCGTAATATCCGTACGAATCACCGTATTGACCAGTATCCCCCGGGTATGGCACCCCCTCACCGGTACAAAAGCCAAATCGGGGAAGCCTTTTGCTCCTGCTCTCACCAAAGTCTCCCGGATTTCATCCAAATGCTGGTGGGTGAAAATCTTATAATTGGAGAGATTATTACAACGATTACTGAAATGAGTATCTGCTGTCGGCTTTTGGCCGGCACCGGTCGATCCGGTAATCCCCACAACAGTAATCTCTTCCGGTAAGCGCCCGATCGAAGCCAACGGAATAAGTCCCAGCTCGATAGCTGTAGCGAAACATCCCGGGTTAGCTACATATCGCCCCTTTCTAATCTCTTCACGGGACAACTCAGGCAGGCCATAAATAAAACCGTTGGACTCCTTTTCCAAACGAAAATCATTCCCAAGGTCGATAATCTTCACATTTGCAGGGATCGGATGAACATTCAGAAATTTTCCCGACACCCCATGTCCCATACAGAGAAAGAGTACGTCAATATCTGAAAAATCGATATCCGAGAAAACAAGCCGGGAATACAACAAATCTTGATGTACTTTATATACCGGCAATCCCTGGTGGGATTCACTCTGAATATATCTGAGTTCTGGAGGACCAACCAATAGCTGCATATCATTAAGTATTTCCTCAACACCACGTTTCCTTACCTGTTTAGCAAGTTTACTACCGGTTTTTCTTAAATGATCTTCTAACAACACCGGTGAAATATCCTCAAATGTTGCCTTATGATTAGCTCTGCAATCAAATGGTGTTTGATCTGACATATTAATCAGTTCTCGCTCCTGTTCACTATTTGCCTTAACAGAACTTGTCTGATAACGAATATAATAATTGTACTTTTTCTCTTTCTTACTTGTTACATGCTCTGGTGATTTATAAGGTCGCTGCTGTCCTGTTCTGACAACAATTACAAAAATCCATTTTCCATCCACTTCTGCTGGTATTCCCTGTGGAAAGTAAGGTGGTGAAATCAAATTATTGTAACCCAACATATCTTTCTGTATTGAATCTAACATATATTCAGGTAAGCCTTTTACCGGTCGTTTTGCAATACCATTTTCTTCTTCAACACCTACAACAATATAACCACCACCATCATTATTATAATCATTTGCGAATGCACAGACACTATGGTAGATATCATCAGGATTCCACCCAGTCTTAAACTCTATTCGGTCTGATTCTAATTTTCTTTTGTTTAATAAATCTTCTACGTCTAGTTCAAGCTCCATAACATTCTCTCCATTCCCAACATACTTTTTAATTATCTTTCATCTATTATCAGTTTTATTTTCAAGCTTACATAATAAATGATTTGTCCAACCTATTTGTGTCACCATTGATGACACAAATAATATTTTCTATAACATTTGAATTATTAATTTATATTTTCTAAAAGTTTTTGTTAAACTAATTATATCAAAATATATAAAAAATAAAATCTTCTTTTTTATCAACGGGGAGTATGAATATTCCCCCTTTCCTATTCATAAATGGAAACTTTCCACGGATGGACAGGAAGATCCGGTAAATCATATCTCCAGAGTAACCTCAAAAGACATGGAGCGTTTTTCCAATGATTTAAGGGAAATGTACGAGTACAACACGGGATCATGGACCAATTTTAACGGCCAAACAACTACCTGTCGTCTCTTGATGCGCACGGACTGGAATATAAATGATCACCAGAAATTCATGATTAGATATAATTACACGACACAAAAGAAAGACAACAATCTCGTAGGCGCAGCTCTTGGCATTAAAGGAACCCCTGTAAGTCGTTATTCCATGAGTTTCCGGAATTCCATGTGGCAAGACATGAACGACGTACATTCTCTCACAGCAGAATTATTCAGTTATTTATCAAAAAACATAACAAACCAAATTCTCGTGAGTTTCACGTTCAACAATGGAAACAACCGGAAATGTAAAGGAGATTTCCCCACGATTGACATTATGAAACCGGATGATTCAGGTACCAATAGAGCTTTCATGAATGCCGGTTATGAACAACACGCATGGAACAATGGGATTACTGAAAGAGTCTGGGCAATTACAGACAACCTTTCATTTCAAATGGGACGGCATAATTTCACAACGGGAATGAGTTTTGAATCCCAAAACCTCTCAAATTGTTATTTACGTTACGGGGCTGGTTATTATCGTTACGCAAGTTACGAAGATTTTATAAATAAAGCCGCACCGGTTGCGTTCGCTCTCGGCTATTCCCTTTCCAAAGACAAACGAGCCCCGGCTAAAGTAAACTACCGACAATTTTCCATCTACGCGCAAGATGATTATCAAATCACCCAAAATCTGAAATTCACATACGGGATTCGCGTGGACATTCCCATATACGCAAACAAACGTTACGAAAATCCTTCTATCGCGGAATATACTTTTTATGATACCAAATTAAGTACGGCCTACTGGCCCGAATCTTTTCCCCTCTTCTCCCCCCGGATTGGTTTTACTTACGATCTGTCAGGGAACAATATTATAATTCTCCGGGGAGGTTCAGGTATTTTCTCCGGACGCTTCCCCATGATATTTCTTTCTAAAATGCAAGAAGGCAGCGGTATGTTAAAAAACACCGTATCTACTCAAAAAAACGGAGATCCATTGTTGGCAGCTTTAGCCGGAGGGATACGCACCCGAGAAAAAATATTACAAGATATTGCCCCTCTGTTTCCGGATCGTTTCCCAACAGAACCCGGTGCCGTAAACAACATTACAACAATAGACCGCCATTTTAAGATGCCACAAGTTTGGAAAAGTTCATTAGCGGTAGATTACCAACTTCCCTTACCATTCCCTTCTCTACTCACACTAGAAGGAACTTTTATAAAAGATATTCATGCCATCATGCAACAGGACGTGAATACAATTCATGCGGATGATCCTAGAATGACTCGTTTTATTGGTCCGGACAATCGCTACCATTACCCGGGAGATACCGAGAAACACTACCATGAAGACATTACGAACGCAATTCTAATGAGGAATAGCGGGAAAGGATACAGCGCTAATTTCAATATCACATTAAACGCTCACCCCTGGAAAGATGTTGAGTTCATGGCTGCTTACACTTACAGTAAATCAAAAACAATAACGAGTAATAAAAGTAATCAAGTCGACAACGCTTGGACACAAGAACCATCCGTGATGGGCCCTAATTATCAAAAATTACATACAGCCCAATATTTACAAACCCCTCATCGGGTTATCGCACAATTCAGTTACACGAGGCAATACGCCCGTCTCTTCAGTACCTCATTATCTCTTTCCTACACGGGAGAATACGCCGGTAATTATTCGTACTTGTATGATGGAGACATGAATAACGACGGAATCGAATACGACCTGATTTATATTCCGCGCACAAAAGAAGAGTTACACTTTGCAGACCGACAAACCGGAGAAATCACGTTCACGGCAGAAGAGCAGAAAGAAGCCTTTTGGACATTCATTAATCAAGACCCCTATTTGAAAAAACATAAAGGGGAATATGCTGAAGCGTATGCGGCCAATCTTCCCTGGTATGATCGGTTCAATTTACGTGTAGTTCAAGATTTCAAAATACAAACGGGTCAACACGTAAATACCATTCAATTTTCTGTTGATATTATGAACCTGGGTAATTTACTTCATAATTCATGGGGAGTAACACAAACGATCTCCGCGTGTAATAACGGCAAATTACTCGAACTAAAAGAGGTGAATGAAACGGGAGAACCTGTTTACACCATGTGTCCGATAAAAAAAGACGGACAAGATATTTTGCCAAACAAAACCTTTGAAACCAATCGTTCATCGGAAAATTGTTGGCAATTACAAATTGGAATTCGTTACATTTTTAACTAATGGTTATGAGTATTCAATTCAAAATTATATTATTTCTTTCACTCCTTTTCTTCGGATGTGGTAAACCGGAGAAAAGGATTCTCGTTATCCACTCGTACGAGGAAAATTTTTTTCAGTATTCCGAATACAATGAATTGATTACTAAAAACTTCAAACAGAAAGGTATAAAAACAGATATTAAAACTTTCTATCTGGATTGTGAAAAATACCGGGAACAAGAAGAAATTGATAGAATAAACCTTTTTCTGAATTCGATCTCCAACTGGCACCCGGATATTATTTTAGTTAATGAAGATCAAGCAACCTACTCGCTACTTAAAACCGAACATAAATTAGCCAAAAGTACCCCTATCGTTTTTGCCGGTGTAAATTATCCCAACTGGGACCTTATCCAAAAGTATCCCAATGTAACAGGACTTCATGACAAGATCGACATAATAAAGAACTTGGAAGTAATGGAAGAGCTGGATGATAAGAAAAAGTCTTTCACGATACTCGATTATACCTTCATCGACAAAAAAATCCGAGAAGATATAAAAAAACATCTTAATACGGGCTCCCCTATCATCTCTAATATTGACGAGCAGATACCTCAAACCGATTATGAAACCAAATTCAAGGATAAACTTTTTTTACATATTCTTTCCGCCAGAAATAACCATCTCTACGACAAAGATTCTGTTCAAATTCCCCAACTCTCTCTTAAATTTCTGTGGGGAATAAGCAAATACAATGTTCAAATGCCCTACCTGCAATTAAAATATGATTTTACAACTGTCACTCTTGCAAATTTTCACATGACAAACCGATATTCAGCCATCTACGAAATGTTCGGGTGTGGGTTTGACTTTAGGGCCGGATACATGACCACGTTACCAACACAAGTGAAAGAAGAAGTTGACCTTGCAGCTAAAATACTAAACGGCATAAAACCGCAAGACTTACCTATCCGGGAAAGTGCCAAAGATTATGTCGTAGATTGGCAAGTCATGAAAAAACTAGGAATTAAACAAACAGAAATTCCTGCCAAATATCAAATGATCAATCTACCATTCAAGGAACATTATCCCGTAGCCTGGTACTCGATCATCATCAGTATAATCACGATTCTAGTCACTCTATTTAGCTGGTTGACCTATCTATACATACATGAAATGAATATGCGCCGTCAGACATTCTATGCCTTAGAAGAAGAAAGAGAATCTTTGGCATTAGCCATCGAAAGCGGTAACACATTTGCATGGAGATTTCAAAACGACTGCCTGCAATTCAAGAATTCTTTCTGGAAATCCATTAACATGAAAAATGTACCTCTATCGGTAGAAAAATTTACAAACTTTATTCACCCGGATTATCGTGAAACATTCAAACATCACTGGCAAGAAATCTTCATACAAGGTACTCATGCAATAGAACTTCTATGCGATTTCACCGGAGACGGTTATCAATGGTGGGAACTTCGTAGTAGTACAATGGAAAGCGTCTCCGGTCAACAAAGAACCACCGGATTAATATTAAATATCAATGAACATAAAAAACGAGAACAAGAATTAATAGAAGCCCGAGAATTGGCAGAAAATGCAGAATTAAAGCAATCCTTTCTAGCAAATATGAGCCACGAAATACGCACACCTCTTAATGCGATTGTGGGTTTTTCCAATATTTTGGCATCAGATTCGGAAATCCAGGAAGAAGAGAGGACAACATACATCAACACGATTAACACGAATAGCGAGTTACTTCTCAAACTCATTAACGATATATTGGAAATTTCCCGAATCGAATCCGGATATATGTCCTTCGAATACCAAAACTATTCCGTGAATACTTTAATAGATGAGGTCTACAACACACATCGGGTAATCCTCCCCTCTCATTTACAATTCCTAAAAGAAACGGCAGAAGAAGATTTGGAGATATACGTGGATAAAAATCGTTTAACTCAAGTTCTCACGAATTTCTTAAACAATGCCAGTAAATTCACCCCCTGCGGGTATATCAAACTAGGTTACCATTATTTACCAAAAGAACAACAAGTTCATATATTCGTGGAAGATAGTGGGAAAGGCATCCCTCAAGCCGAACAAAAAATGATATTCAGCCGTTTTTACAAGCAAGATGAATTTGCACAAGGTACCGGTTTAGGATTATCTATTTGCCAAGTGAAAAACTTGGTGGGCATATTCATCTTTGGTCCGAACCCAGTAAAGGCAGCCGTTTCACCATTATCCTCAATTGCGAAGATCCATTAAAACGGAAACAATAAAGGCAACACAACAACCATCACGATACCCATAATCACCTGCAAAGGTAAACCAACCTTCACGTAATCCATAAACGTGTACTTCCCGGCAGACATCACCAGGGCATTAGGCGGTGTCGAGAAAGGAGATGCAAAACACATACTTGCAGCTACGGTCACGGCAAACAGGAATGGATAAGGACTTACTCCTATATCTAGCGCAGCCTTCAAGGCTATCGGAGCTAAAAGGACTGCTGTCGCCGTATTACTGATAAACATGGTTAACAACGAAGTTGTAAAGTAAATCCCCGCCAATAGGATAATAGGCCCGAAATCACCCAAATAACTGACCAAACCGGATGAAATCATAGCTGATGCCCCCGTTTTCTCCAATGCTAACGACATTGGCAACATGGCTGCAATCAACACGATACTTTCCCAATTAATCGTTTTGTAGGCATCTTCCACGTTACGTAAACATCCGGTCAATACCATCAATAAAGCAGCAACAATCACGGCAGCCACGGGAGCCACGGGAATGGAATCGAAAACCATCGCAACAATCATTAGGATCATAATCGTTGCCGCAATCGGGGCTTTGTGATCCAATGTCACTTTTGCGGCCTCTGCCAGTGGTTGACCGACAACAACCCATTCCGATTGCATTTCATTCAACCGGGCAATATCTTTCCACGTCCCCTGTACCAACAAAGCATCCCCCGAATGCATCTTTTCATCCTTCAAATCCTGTAAAAGATACTTTCCTCCCCGCTGGATTCCCAATATGTTAATATTGTATTTTTCCCGAAAACCAGAATCTTTTACAGCTCGATTGATCAATTGAGAATTCGGCATCAATAAAACCTCGGCAATACCGATCTCCCCGAACACCATATCCCGGGGAACTTTTTCTTCCGAAACTTCCGCCGTATGTGTATCCAATAAATCTAAATTATTATCTTTCGTCAATAATTCGATTTGAGCAAAAGCACCCAAAACATACAACACGTCACCTGTCTGCAAGGAAGTATTCGGGCCTGCCAGCTCTTGATCAATCGTCTTCATAAAAGGATTCTGAGACTTTGATTCTCGCCGGATTTCCAAAATCGTGACGTTATATTTCCCGGTTATATTCAATTCGGCCAATGTCTTTCCTCGAAATATAGAGTCCGATTTCACTCCTACCCGGAACAGATTCTGAGCAATCTGGTATTCATAGGCCAAATCTTTTAGTGATTTTTTCCGTGCTTTTTTCTCCGTCTTCTTCTCGCCCTTCTTAACCAGAAATATCCGACTTAAAGGTATCAACACAACAATTCCAATCAACACGCAAATAATTCCAACCGGAGTAAACGAAAAAAATGACAACCCCTCAAATCCACCCTCTAACAAAGTATTTTGAATCACAAGGTTAGGCGGAGTACCTATCAGCGTCGCCATTCCACCCATACTGCTCGCAAATGCCAAAGGCATCAAAAATCGGCTAGGACTAACATTCGCACTAACCGCCATACTGACTACAATCGGTAACATCAGAGCCACGGTTCCCGTGTTACTCACAAACGCACCGATGGCAGAAGTAACCAACATGATTAAAATAAAAAGCTTCAACTCGCTCTTACCTGCCAATTGAAGTATTTTACTACTGATCATTTTAGCCAATCCGGTTTGAAATATGGCACCTCCCACCACGAACAACCCCACCATCATAATCACGATGGAATTAGAAAAACCGGAAAGCGCCTCCTCCGGGGTTAATATACCACATAGTATCAAAAGTACCAACGCACAAAGCGCAACTACATCAGACCGAATCTTTCCATTTACAAAAAAGAAAGCAGATAATGCTAAAATAATCAGCGTTATACCCATAAATTAAACTATTATATCATAAATCACTCTATCGACCCACCCACAATGTCCATCAACTCGGCCGTAATATTCTGTTGTCTCAACTTATTGTATTCCAATTGCAAGTTTTTCAACAACTTAATAGCATTATCATTTGCCATTTGCATAGACAAGATACGCGAGGCCTGTTCAGAAGTCTGATTTTCCAGTAAGTACCGATACATCGTGGAATGGATAACCAACGGATAAATCGTCTCCAATATCTCTTCGCAATCCGGCTCGTAAATATATACTTTATTTCGTTCTTTATCCGAAAGAGCTTTCGTTTCCTGAGGTACCCACGGAAGTAACTGCTCCCGACTAATGATCTGTGTTCCCATACTCTTATAATGAGCATAAATAACTTCGACCCGATCCACATCCTTCTCCAAAAAACGACGAATTAATTCATCTGCCAATGCCGTTGCTCCTTCTGCATATTGTTTTTTTTCGAAAAGATCGGGGATCGGCATAACCTCCACCCCCCTTGTCCGTTTTATATCGTTCACGAGCTTTCTCCCCACGGGATAAACGAAAACAGGCGATTTAACCTTACCATCATACTCTTTTAATGTCTCCAATAATTTCTTGTATAATAGCAGGTTAAAAGCGCCACATAAACCTTCATTGGCAGCAAAAATAACAATTGCGACCCGTTGAACCGGACGATCCTGACTCAACGGAGACTGATAATCATTAATTTCACTTGCAATATGATCCAGTATATTTTGCAACTGTTCCATGTAAGGACGGGCATGATTCAATGCATTCTCAGACTTCCTCAACCGGGCAGAAGAGATCATCTTCATGGCTCCGGTTATCTTTTGAGAAGAATGTACCGAACTTATCCTTCCTTTCAATTCACGTGTTGATGCCATAATTTTTACTTTATGAACTAATTAAAAGTCTGCCCCACTTCCGTGGCTACTTCTTCTAATAATTTAGATACATTTTCATCCAGAACCCCCTCCCGTAATGGCTCCAAAATCTCTTTTTGGTATTTGGATCGCAATATCTCCAAGAACATCTTCTCAAACTCGGCTATATGTTTCAACTCCACGTTACGCAACAACCCTTGTGTACCGCAATAAATCACGGCAATCTCTTCCTCCACGGGCATCGGTGCATGCTGGGGCTGAATCAATAACTGAGCGTTCTTACGCCCTTTATCGATCACCATCTCCGTCACAGAATCCATGTCTCCTCCAAACTTAGAGAAGGCCTCCAATTCCCGGTACTGGGCCTGATCGATCTTCAATGTTCCGGCAATCTTCTTCATAGCTTTCACTTGGGCATTACCACCGACACGGGATACCGAGATTCCCACGTTAATTGCGGGACGTACCCCTTCGTTGAACAATCCGGCCTCAAGGAAAATCTGCCCGTCCGTGATAGAAATAACGTTGGTCGGAATATACGCCGACACGTCTCCTGCCTGAGTCTCGATAATCGGCAATGCGGTTAATGAACCACCTCCTTTGGCAGTGGGTTTCAACACATCCGGCAAATCATTCATCGTCTGTGCCATCTCATCACTGGATATAATTCGCGCTGCCCGTTCCAACAAACGAGAATGTAAATAGAATATATCTCCCGGATAAGCCTCACGCCCAGAAGGACGACGCAAAATCAAAGAAATCTCACGATAAGCGACAGCTTGTTTGGAAAGGTCATCATACACAACTAATGCGTGACGACCACTGTCCCGGAAATACTCTCCGATCGTCGCTCCCGCAAAAGGCGCATAGTAACGCATAGCTGCCGAATCGGATGCGTTTGCCGCAACAACGACCGTGTACTGCATCGCACCTCTCTCCTGCAACGTGTTCACCAACATGGCTACTGATGATGCTTTCTGACCGATAGCCACGTAAATACAATAAATCGGATCACCGTTATCGAAATTTCTTTTCTGGTTCAAGATCGTATCCACAGCAATAGATGTCTTTCCGGTCTGGCGGTCTCCGATGATCAGCTCCCGCTGTCCCCGTCCGATCGGCACCATGGAATCAATCGCCTTGATCCCTGTCTGTAACGGTTCTTTCACCGGCTGACGATAGATTACCCCCGGAGCCTTACGTTCCAACGGTAACTGTATCAATTCCCCTTCAACGGGTCCGGCTCCATCGATAGGTTCACCCAGCGTGTTGACAACCCGTCCGAGCAATCCCTCTCCCACCTTTACGGAGGCAATACTTCCCGTACGTTTCACCGTGTAATTTTCCTTCACCCGATCACCGGCATTCATCAGAATCACTCCCACATTATCTTCCTCCAAGTTCATGGCAACTCCACGAACCCCGTTCTCAAATTCCAGCAACTCGTTAGCCTGCACATTATCCAACCCGAACACGTGGGCCACCCCGTCACCAACCTCCATCACGGTTCCCACCTCTTCGAAAGCCATCTTCGTATCGACCTCCTTGAGTTGCATTTCTAAAATATCTGATATTTCATTCGCTTTCAACATAACCCTAAATAATTTTAGATTTAATGATTTTAGATTTTAAATTCAAACTTTTAGATTTAAGTTTTTAGCTTTTAACTTTCCTCACTCTCGCCAACCCGATAAAGATTGTTGAAAGCAACATAAACACGTATGCTTGAATAAACCCGATCAACACGTGAATCAAGTTCATAAACACGGCAAACAATACCGAAAATACCGTTGTAACGCCCAATACCACCTGTCCCATCACGCTAAACAGAAAGATCAACGAAATTAACACCAACACAATCAAGTGTCCTCCCAACATATTAGCGAAAAGACGAATCATCAAAGCCACCGGCTTCGTGAACACTCCGAATATCTCGATAACAGGCAATAAGGGTACCGGACATTTCAATCCCATAGGCACATCCGGCCAAAATATCTCTTTCCAGTACTCTTTCGTCCCGGAAACATTAATCACCACGAAAGTACATAATGCCAAGACCAGCGTGATTGACATATTTCCCATCACGTTCGCCCCTCCCGGGAATACAGCTATCAACCCCATCATATTGGATACGAATATAAAAAAGAACAATGTCAACAGATAGGGTGCATATCGCTTGGATTCCTTTCCCAGCACACTGACAATAACTTCTTTATATAACATTTCGACGATCATTTCCAGACCACCCATTCCCTTACGCGGGGCCTTAAACTTTTTCCTTTTATAAAATCGAACTAACGAGAACACGATCAACATCGTGATCAGCCCGCTAATCATCACGGAAAAAGCGTTTTTGGTGATAGAAAAATCATAAGGACGATATTCGTTTCCGGTAGCATCTACCCCCACGATCTTCCCTTCATAAGCTCCTTCCCCGGCAATATGAAATCCTTTATATGTTTTCCCGTCTGCCAAACGTGAAGAACTGAAAAAATACCATTCCCCTCCATTATTCCGAACAATCACGGGCAGAGGTATGGTTACCTTTCCGATAATCGTCCATCCATACTCGTCCCCCAAATGCTCGAAAATAGTCTTTTTAGGGTCAAAAGCCTTATCCTCCCGTTCCTCCTGCTGCATCACGGAATCCACCCGTACGGCAAGCTCGTCCTCGACCTGTTGCGATTCTTCCCCGCTAACACCCGTTGCGGCCACTCTAACCGCACCCGCAGTTAACGTTCCGACCAACAGAACAAGTGTCAACAATATATATTTCAAATCATTCTTCATAGGTGCATTAATTTATACAAACCACCACATTATTGTCCCGAACTTCCACAACTCCCCCGCGAATCTGTACACTCTTTTCCTCTTCTGACCCTTTATAGACAATTTCTCCCGGAGTCAACGTAGATACTAACGGTGCATGATTTTCCAACACGGTAAACTGACCCACCGTACCAGGCAATTTCACCATTTGCACCTCACCTTTATAAATCACTTTTTCCGGAGATACTATTCTTAAAATCATGACCTTAATTATTTTAGATTTTAAACTTTAGATTTTAGATCCTATCGATTAATTAATTTAATGATTTTCGATTAAGTGATTTTAATCATCGAATCGGCAATCACG
>ENA-OPRW01001792-OPRW01001792.1-human-gut-metagenome-genome-assembly--contig:-NODE-1792-length-13516-cov-2.122651_pt1 | contig 13516 bp, 7 predicted proteins | sample MGYA00241898_ERZ501890 | MGnify/ENA primary metagenome ERZ501890 (study PRJEB25962, sample SAMEA2042216) | human gut metagenome | biome: human gut; feature: human-associated habitat; material: faeces... | reverse complement strand
AAGGACACCGTACTGGTGGGGGTATGCGTGCAAGTATTTATAACGCAATGCCATACGAAGGTGTGGAAGCTCTGGTTGCATTTATGAAGAAGTTTGAGGAGGAGAATCTGTAATATGTATAAATATTTTTGCCTAAACCCGATTTCTCCTGTTGGACTGGAGAAATTCAGTGATGACTATGTGCCTGCCGGTGAGATGGCAGGAGCAGATGCGGTACTTGTAAGAAGTGCCGGAATGCATGAACTGGAATTTGATAAAGATTTAAAAGCGATTGCCCGTGCCGGAGCCGGTGTAAATAATATTCCACTGGACAAATGTGCGGAGCAGGGAATCGTTGTATTTAATACACCAGGGGCAAATGCCAATGGTGTAAAAGAGTTGGTGATCGCCGGTATGCTGCTTGCATCCAGAGATATCCTTGGCGGTATCAACTGGGTACAGGAGAACGAAGAGGATGGCAATATTGCAAAAGATGCAGAAAAAGCGAAAAAAGCATTTGCAGGCTGTGAGATCCAGGGAAAGAAGCTTGGTGTGATCGGTCTTGGTGCAATCGGTGTCCTGGTTGCCAATGCGGCTACGCATCTTGGGATGGAAGTGTATGGCTATGATCCATATGTTTCTGTAGATTCTGCATGGAGACTTTCAAGAAGTATCCATCACACTAAGAATGTAGATGAGATCTACAAGGAGTGTGATTATATCACAATCCATGTACCTGCACTTGACAGTACAAAGGGAATGATTGACAAGAATGCAATCAGTCTGATGAAAGAGGGCGTTGTGATCCTGAACTTTGCAAGAGATGTACTGGTGAACAGTGAAGACATTGTGGATGCACTTGTTGGTGGAAAAGTCGGACGCTATGTAACTGACTTTCCGACACCGGAGATCGCAGGAGTGAAGCATGCGATTGTCATTCCGCATCTGGGAGCGTCAACTGCTGAATCAGAAGACAATTGTGCAAAGATGGCAGTAGAAGAGCTGAAGGATTTCCTGGAAAATGGAAATATCCGTAATTCTGTCAACTTCCCGGCATGCGATATGGGTGTAAGAGATAAGACAAGAATTACAATCCTGCACAGGAATATTCCGAACATGATCGGTCAGTTTACTGCGCTTCTGGCAAAGGATAATGTCAATATCGATGATATGACGAATAAGAGCCGTGGCAGCTATGCATATACGATGATCGATGTGGATAATGATGTGGCAGAAGACGTGGTAAAAGGTCTGGAAATGATCGAGGGTGTTCTGAAAGTCAGAGTAATTGCATAAAAAGTGACAGAGGGTGCGTTTGAAAAAGCGCATCCTTTTTTGTTAAAAAAATAGGAATCCTGTTAAAAAAATAAGAATCCTGTTAAATGATTAATTACTGCCATTTCGGTAGCATTTCAAAAAAAAGTGTGTTACACTCGCAATAGATTGTGGCGGACTGTTATTGCAAGGGAAGAAGATACAAAGAGTATCAATATGTCATATACAGGGAGGTATTTAATATGGCAATAACAATCGGCATAAACGGATTTGGACGTATTGGAAGAGTTGCATTCCGCATTGCCATCAATCAGCCGGAAAAATTTAAAATTTGTGGGATCAATGTGAGAAACGCAGATCTGGATTATATGATTTATATGATCCGTTACGATTCGATCTTTGGACGTTTCCAGGGAAGTCTGGAAAAATATGAGGATGGAATTGTTGTAAATGGCGAGAAGATCCAAGTGTATTCAGAAAATGATGCTGCTGACATTCCGTGGGGAGAGTGTGGAGCAGAATACATTATAGATGCGACAGGTGCTTACTGTACGACAGAAAAAGCAATGGCACATATCCGGGGTGGAGCAAAGAAAGTGATCATCTCTGCACCGGCTAAAGATCAGGACACACCGACATTTGTAATGGGAGTGAATCATGAACTTTATCAGTCATCTATGCAGGTCGTTTCAAATGCATCTTGCACAACAAACTGTCTTGCACCGATCTGTAAGGTATTGGAGGATAATTATGGAATAGAGTATGGTCTGATGTCTACCATCCATTCAGCTACAGCAAAACAGAAGGTAGTTGACTGCCGTTCGCTGAAAGACTGGCGTACAGGTCGTGCTGTATTCGGAAATCTGATCCCATCTTCAACAGGAGCTGCAAAAGCAATCGCTCTTGTTATTCCGGCGTTAAAGGACCGCATGAATGGAATTTCTTATCGTGTACCGACTTCAGATGTATCCATTGTGGATCTGAATGTCGCGTTGAAGACAGAAACTACTTATGAAGATATCTGCAAGAAAATGAAGGAAGCTTCCGAAACAACTCTTAAGGAGATTCTGGATTATGTGGATGATGAAGTTGTTTCTTCCGATTTTATCGGAGATAATCACGCATCCTCCTTTGATGCAAGGGAAGGAATCCAGGTAAACGGTCATTTTTTCAAACTGATCAGTTTTTATGATAATGAATGGGGATATACCAGTCAGATCTTCCGCCTGATTTCGCATATGTACCAGGTGGACCATGGTGTAAAATAAAACAGATTGTAAATGAAAAAGTAAAACGTATATCAGCAGTAACAGTCAGAAGCCATAAAAGAAAGAGTATCACGTGAACGAGAAAAAACGTGATACTCTTTTTGTTACATAGGAACATTCATTCTTATTTGGTATTCAAAATTTTTCAAAATGTTTTTTCAATAATTTTTTACCTATAAGGCCTCCGATTATGGCACAAATAATTGTCCCCAAAATCATTAAGGGGATAACCCACCAATTTATTCTAATAGCATTGATGATTCCTTCAAAAGAAGAAACATCTCCTTTTCTACGCATGAATTCATCAAACTGTGCAGGCATGATAGCCATGGGAATATAGGCTCCCATTGGAGACAGCGCAAACACGCAATAGGCAAGTAAATTTCTTCTGAATGATTTGAAATTTCCTGATTGGCAAATAAAGTCCGCAATAAATCCAAATACGATGAAAAATACCGACATCATCCAAAACATACCGGTAACAAATAACAAGATTCCGGCAAGTATACCAAGTATGGAAAGTGATCCGCGCTTCGGTATTTTAGCGGTGTATAACATAAAAACACTGCCCGCAAATAAAGCTACTATCATCGGCATAAACGGAAAAGTGACAGGTGTCATCTGTGCGATACCGCCTATAACAAATGCAATAACAAAATAAATAAGTGAAAAAATGCCTATGGAAATATAATCTCTTGTTAGTAATATATTTTCTCTATTTTTCATAATAATCATATCCTTTCTAAATATAGTTGTTAGCCTTTGCTAACCTTGCGTGAAAATTTTACGCTTTATTTAAACCTTAAAAGTCCATCCCATCCCGAATTAAAAAAAACTGCAAGCTCTTTAACATATTTAATGGCTTGTTCTCTTGTCATATCATGCACAATCGTTTCAAAAACAGCTGTAAAATATGCACTGGTAATCATGTGATGTAAATCATGACTGACGTTTCCTGCCATTTTGCCTTTTTCTTTAAGAATAGCGTAATATTTTTCCGTACGGGATACTTCCAATTCTACAAGTTCATGAATATAATCTTCGTATTTTGTGCCTTCAGAACAGCAAATTACAAGCTTGAATTCTTCAAAATAATCATAAATATAATTCACAAAATGCAAAAGATATTTTGTAGACAGCTCTCTGCTTTCTAAAGTTTTATTTTCTGGAATTAAATCAAAATGTGCATCTTGTGCAGCTTTGAACTGTTCTATTAACCCATCAGCTACATCAGAAACAATAGCTTCAAATAAGGCCGCTTTATTAGGATAGTAACCATAAAAAGCACCTTTCGTAAATCCTGCTTCCTCGACAATTATTCTAAGTGAAGCATCCTTAAATCCTTTTTTTAAAAATTCTTTCTTGCCGACTGCCAATATTTTCTTTTGAGTCTCAGAAATAGTCATTTAAACACCTCCATCAACAATATACCATCGGTATATACCACCAGTATATACCGATGGTATATTGTTGTCAATAGTTTTTTTACATTCATAATAATATTCACATTTTTTCAATTTCCTGTTTGAAATTTACTCTAAAAATTAAATCATACGAGAACAAATTAAACTTATAATGCTAATGTTATCTTTAATCCAGAACTTTTTGAGCCTTAAAACAAAGAAATGTTTATTATGAATGTAAACTATTGCAAAATAATAAAGAATTACAAAAGTCCTTCGATTGGAATTATTCACCATATAAATCAACAAATCTGCGTTCTTCTATGGAGAGAAATATTTTAAAATTAATACAAAACCTATGATATAAATACAGCTAAAGGAATTGATTTATGGTATAATACAAATGTAATACTTAATAAAAGCTTAACGCTTGCTACCCTAATCATTCTTTTGTAGCAAGCACAGTAAGTGTACGGACACTTACGGAAAAATTGATGAAGCAGCCCTTCGGGATCTGCTTCTTTTTTTATCAATTTTTAACTTGTTAGGGTGTACCCTAAGACCCCGAAATACATTCAAAGGAGGATTTACTTATGGCAAATAGAATACGAAATGAAAGACTTGAAATTAAATTAACCGAAGAAGAAAAGGCTCTTTTTGAGGAGAAAAGAAAACTTGCGAAATGCAAAAATATGAGCCATTTCATTCGCAAGTGCGTTTTAGAAAAGGAAATATACCAAGTGGATTTAGAACCCTTTAGAGATTTACAAGGCTTGCTTTCCAACGCTACAAACAACATCAATCAGATTGCAAAGCGTGTAAATTCTACTGGAATAATCTACAAAGACGATATAAACGATATGAAAAAGCAGATTGAATATTTCTCAAAAGAGTTGTGGCAAATACATTCTCTGCTTCTTAACAGAACTTCCGGAGGTGATTAAATTTTATGGCTATTACAAAAATACATCCTATAAAATCAACCCTTAATCTCGCCATTTCATATATTGTTAATGGAGAAAAAACAAACGAGCAAATCTTAGTAAGCACTCATAAATGCCATCAGGAAACTGCTCACACACAATTTTTAAGAACACGAAATGATGCCTGCACAAACGGAACTGTTCTTGCAAGACACCTCATTCAATCCTTTTTACCCGGAGAAGCAAGTCCTGAAATGGCACATCAAATCGGTCTTGAACTATGTAAAAAGATATTAAAGGATGAGTACGAATTTGTCTTATCTACCCATATAGATAAAGGGCATATCCACAACCATATCATCTTCAATAATGTAAATATGGTAACTGGCAAGTGCTATCAATCCAACAAGAAAAGCTACCACCAAATCAGGTATCAGAGCGATAAGTTATGTAAAGAAAATAACCTATCTGTGATTGATGAGTTCTACGAGAGCTATAAGAGAAAGTACAAAACAAATGGAAAGTCATGGTATGAAAATGAGCAATCAAAGAAAGGTACTTCTTGGAAAAGCAAACTTCAATTTGACATTGATCGTCTGATAAAACAGTCTAAGGATTGGAAAGAATTTCTAAAGAAGATGGCGGAACTTGGTTATGAAATAAAGCATGGAAAACATATAGCCTTTAAGCCAAAAGATAAGCAGAGATTTACAAGGTCTAAGACGATTGGTGAGGATTATACCGAAGAAAGATTAAGAGAGCGTATTAAAGAAAATCAATCTATTAAAGCCCCGCCTGTCAAAAAACGAATCGGAAATGTCATCAATATGAATACCAATGCCAAAGTAAAAGAGAGCAAAGGCTATGAATATTGGGCAACAAAACATAACTTAAATACAATGGCTGAGTCAGTTGTTTTCATCAGGGAACATGGCATTAACTCCGTTAAACAGCTTGATGAATATATCAAAAAAAGTGCTGAAGAAAGACAGAACTTACAAGATAAAATCAAAGAAATTGATAAGGAAATGCACGAGCTTTCCGATACGATGGAACAAGTTCATACTGTTAAAAAATATAGAGCCTACTACAAAGAATTTAAAGCAAATCCTTCTGATAAGGCATTTTTTGAGGAGCATAAGGCTGAAATCACACGCTACGAAACAAATCTTACAAAACTTAAAAAATCCTATTCAAAGCTTCCTGATTCCAAGGATATTTTAGATAAACTTGATAAATTGCAAGAAAAAAAGAATACCCTAATGCAAGAGTATTCTTCCTCAAAATCTACTATGGACGAGCTTTATCAAATACGAAAGAACTATGGAATTTACATGGGCAAGGAGATGGAGAGGTAATTTTTTCTCTCCTCTTTTTTCTACCTTGATTTGGCAATTCAAGACCAATAAAAAAATAGTCGGTGCAGTCCTAAGACCACACCGACCGTAAATTTATCTCTCAGCTTCTTTTCTTGCTTCTTTCTTTTCTTTCGGTTTTTCCTTATCTTCAACTTGATATTTTTTGATAGCCCCAAGTACAGATTCTTTCTTTTCTTCTTGTCCTTTCATTTGTTCCTTTGCCTTTAACAGCTTTGAAGAAAGTATCCTGATGTTGCTATGCTCCCTGCCGTTATCATCAATGGATGTTCTGATTTGTCCAAAGAGCTTAACAAAATCTCCCTGCTTAAAGTTCTTTGGAATATCACTTTTTTCTCCATAAGCGGAACAATTATGATACACCTTGTTTCCTTCATCGTCTTTGGATACTACGGAGAAATTCGCCACCTTAAAGGTTTCTCCGCTTTTGTTTTCCCTTTCTACTACATCGACCTCTCCAACAATATTTCCGACAATATTGATAAGATTATCCTTTTCTTCCTCAACATAAGGCAGATCTTTTATCTGCCCCTGTTCTCTTAAATCCTCAATCATATAGTCAAATTCCTCATGCAGCAAATTAAGGCTGTCATTGTCCATATAAGCGTCATAGAGCTTATCTAAGGCACTTTCATCATTGATACCTTTTTCCATGCTTATAATCGCCTTTACAAAGTCCTTGTGGTTATCACTTACCATATCTTCAATCTGATTTCTCATTGCTTTGTAATCCATGTTTTTATCTCCTTTCATGGCAAAAGGGAGGTTTCCCTCCCCTTATCTTAAAAATTCCTGTTCTTTTGTTTTTTGCTTTTCTTCTGTTTTACTTTCATTTTGATAGGCTCTTATCTGTCCTAAAATAGATGGCTTATCCTCTGATTTTTGTGCGGTTTCTTCTTTGCTATGAAGATTGTCCTCCACATCATAGGTTGACTCAAAATAATCACTGTCCTTAAAGTCATTGTCATATCTGTCAGGAATACCGTCATTATCAAGGTCTTTAGAAAGTGGATCATAGAAGTTTCCTTCATCATCAATATCAAGTCCTGTTGCTGCCTTTAAGTCTTCGGAATCCACATAGACTAAATCTTCAAAAGAGGATAGCTCTATTTCATTTTTCATATTCCTTAGAGCTTCATTCTCTCCCTTGTTTTCATAGTCGAAGCTCTCTGTTTTGATAGGAGTATCATCAATATACTGTGTCCATGTTTTCTCCTCTAAATCAAGCTCATACTGAATACCATGTCTTTCATCCGGCGTATTGGTATAGGCGATACCGATATGTTTTAAATCAGGATACAGGGTATTAAATTCATCATAGCTATGATTTTCTTCATATTCCCTGTTACAGAAATCAATGATTGCCCTTTTTACATCTTCTATAAGCGGATTATCATTTCTCTTTTCTTCCACTTCTCCCATATCGAGTAGCTTATTCAATTCTGCAAGTCTTAATACCTTAGTTTTCAGCTCATCAGCTTTTTCAAAAGGCTTTTTTAATTCCTCTTTGGCATTTTCCAGTTGTTCTTTTGTACTGATAAGTTTTTCTTCAAGCCTGTTTAATTTCTCAGGCATTTTCTCAAGAGCATTATCCAGTCTTGTAAGGTTACCGTCCGCACTTGTTCCAAGCTCTCCTGAATGCTTTGCAGCACCATTTAGGCTAAAGTTATGTTCATTGGTAAAGAAGTTATAACTTACTTCTAAATCCATATTTCTATACTTTCCTATAACCTTGCTTTCATTGATTTTAACCTTTGAAATAGCTTCAAGAAGTCTTTCTCCGGCTAATTTCTTATCGGTAATTTTTTCTCCTGCAATGGTAATGGAAGTAAACTTTTCCTCGCCTTCCGCTTTAGGCTCTACATCGGATATATCTTTTCTGACAGCTTCAATGAGTTTTTCCGTTCTTGCGATTTCTTCAGGATAGTTTTTCACCACCTTATCCTCTAATCTGTAACGGTTGGACTTATAGTTTGCTTCAAGCATTTTAAGTTTTGTAACCTCGTTGTCCAAATCCATCTTCTCTTTAATCTTTGGATCACCCGTTGCAAGAGCTTTAATCTCTGCATAGTTAAGAGAGCTTTCGTCCACATCTTCCGCAACACGAACAGGAGTCTTTGAAGTCATAATCTGAGAAATGAATTTCTGCTTATTCTCTATCGTCTGCCATAAGTAGCTGTCAAATGTATTCTCTGTAACATAACGATAGATATTTACTTTCTCATTTTCGTTCCCCTGTCTTACAATTCTCCCTGCTCTTTGCTCTAAGTCAGCGGGACGCCAAGGCACATCGAGGTCATGCAAAGCAATCAACTTATTTTGCACATTCGTTCCTGCTCCCATCTTCTGCGTTGAACCCATTAAGATACGAACTTCGCCTTTTCTTACCTTTGCAAAGAGTTCATCTTTTTGCTTATCGGAATTCGCTTCATGGATAAAGGCGATTTCTTCTTTCGGTATTCCCATAGATACGAGCTTTTCTCTAATATCATCATAGATGTTAAATTCTCCATCTCCTTTTGGAGTAGACATATCGGAAAAAAGTAGCTGTGTTGACCTGTTTTCTTTTGTCTTATCCCAAATAGCAAATACATTTTTCACGCATACATTGACCTTGCTATCAGGATTATCAGGAAGAAGTGGATTGATTAAACGCTGATCTAAGGCAAGTTTCTTACCATCGTTGGTAATCTTAAGCATATTATCAACATCTGGCTCTACAACCCTATTTCTGACATCATCTGCTCTTTCAGAAAGGCTCTTTAGGATTTCCTTTTGTTCTTCAGAAGGCACAGTCTTAATAACCTCGTAGTTAGCTTCAGGTGTAGGAAGGTTAAGCATATCCGCAGTTTGAATATCTGCAACTTCCTTAAACATAGACATAAGCTCAGGCAAGTTATAGAACTTTGAAAATCTCGTTTTCACCCTATATCCTGTACCTTCAGGCGATAATTCAAAGGAGGATTGTGTTTCTCCAAAAGTGGAAGCCCAAGAGTCAAAATGCTCCAGATTATTTTTCTTTAAGCTCTCATACTGAAGATAACGCTGCATGGTATAAAGCTCGGTCATTGAGTTACTTACAGGCGTTCCTGTGGCAAAGACCACGCCTTTCCCACCTGTCATTTCGTCCATATAGCGGCATTTCATAAACATATCGGAGGACTTAAAGGCTTCTGACTGCCCTATACCTGCAACATTTCTCATTTTGGTATAGAGATAAAGGTTTTTAAAGCCATGTGCTTCGTCAACAAAGAGCTTATCAACTCCCAGCTCCTCAAAGGTAATCACATCGTCTTTCTTAAAATCATCATTTAATTTTTCAAGCCTTGTTTCCAGTTTTTTCTTTGTCTTTTCAAGCTGTTTTACGGTAAAGTTCTGATTTCTATCATGCTTGTATTCTTCTACATAGTTTACGATTTCATCAATCTGATCTTGAATATGCTTTTCCTGATATTCCTTACTCATCGGGATTTTTTCAAACTGCGTATGTCCGATAACAACCGCATCATATTCCCCTGTGGCAATCTTACCAATAAATCTCTTTCTGTTTTTCGGCTCAAAATCTTTCTTATCAGCCACCATAATGTTAGCCGATGGATATAGCTGCATAAACTCACGCCCGATTTGCCCTGTTAAATGATTTGGTACAACAAACAAGGACTTACTGCACATTCCAAGCCTTTTACTCTCCATTGCGGAAGCTACCATTTCAAAGGTCTTTCCACTTCCTACTACATGGGCAAGCAAGGTATTTCCTCCATAAAGGCTTCTTGCTATGGCATTTCTTTGATGAGGTCTTAAGTCAATCTCTGTATTCATTCCCTCAAAAGAGAGATTGCTTCCGTCATATTCTCTGTTGCGGATTGAGTTAAAACGCTCATTATACAGTTTTACAAGACGGTTTCTTCTTTCCTGATCGTTAAATATCCAGTTCTTAAATTCTTCTTTTAATAGCTCCTGCTTTTGTCCTGCAAGCATGGTTTCTTTTTTATTTAATACAGAAGTTTTAGAGCCATCCGGATTTACAATCTGGTCAAATACCTTTGTTTCTTTTAGGTTTAAGGCATCTTCAATCAGCTTATAGGCGTTTACCCTTGATGTACCAAAGGTCATTTCAGCAAGGTCATTTCCTCTGTCCCTGCTTTTGCCCTCTACATTCCATTCACTTGTGAGATTTGAAAATTTAACCTTAATATCCCATTTGGCATACCCCGGAGTTTTTAGCATTTCAAAGATGAATTTCTCAATATCTTTAATCGGTATCCAAGTTGCACCAAGACGCACATTGATTTCACTTGCTTCCAATTCCTTTGGAAGAACTTTTGTAAGCTCTGCTTTTTGATATTCCAAACGGTTCATTTCATAGCTTATCAGCTCTTTTTCTTTTCCATTTTCTTCATAGCCAAGATGAGGAAGCTCTCTTTCCGTTTGTCTTAGCTTTGATAAGTAGCTGTCTACTATGGCAATCTTATCCCTGATATTCCCACTTAAATATTCATCCTTTGTTACATAGCCATATTTATAGGAATTGCTTCCATTAGCACAGGCAAAAGGTAAATCGCCATCCTCTAAGTTAAATGAAAGCTGTCTGTAAAAGTTTTGTTCTTCTCTGATATTTAAGTAGATTTCCCCTCGAAGCTCCTCAATTAAAGTCGGTCTGTCTTTTCCTGTAAGACTTCCCATATAGTCAAAATCCACATAGCCTTTTTCAGATACCGATAAAACAAGAGCTTCTAAAGAGGTATCCACATGGTCTATGACTTTGGCTTTTGTAATGGTTCTTTTGGAGAAAATATCTCCCTTTGCCTTGAAATTTTCTTCTTCATCAAGGATTTCAATGGATGAAACAAGCGGGAAGTTGCTATCCTCTTTCAAGGCTCTGGTATTACTTAGGTTATTTACAAAGCCATGTTTCTTTGAAAAATTGTCATATACTTCATTTAGTTTTTCCTGTGACGCCTTAATTTCTTCTTCATTAAAATCTTCTTTCTGCTTGTAAATCACATCTTTTAAGGCAGCATTCAGCTCAAGGTAATCCTTGATTTTTTCTTTTTTCTTGTCTGATACTTCCTTTTTGATAAAGAGTGAGTTTTCTCTATAATAAACTTCATCATCAATTAAGGTGTATGAGAAGTTTTTTACATCATCGGTTGCAGGGATTGATGTTATTTCATCATCTAAAAGCTCTATTTCTTCATACTTGGCATCTTTTGAAATTCTTTCTCCTGCAATCTCGATACGATCCTTTAACGAAGCCATATTGTTCTCTTGCCCTAAAAAGGCTATCGGCTCACAAGTTAGAGTTTTCCCAAATCGACCACTTACTTCACGCATAGAACCAAGCACTTGTTCAGGATGTTCGACAAAGTATTTGTTATATGAAAGTCCATTTTCATCTTCCGCAAGGTGTATCCAATCTTCATCTCGCTCAAGTACGCTATCTCTTTTCTTTAGGAAAATAATATCGCTTGTTACCTCAGTTCCTGCAACGCCCTTAAAGGTATCGTTTGGAAGTCTGATTGCCCCTAAAAATTCGGATCTTGCTGCAAGATAGCGTCTTACACTTTCGTCTTTTTTATCCATTGTTCCTGAAGATGTAATAAAGGCAATAACACCACCATTACGAACCTTATCAATGGACTTGGCAAAGAAATAATCGTGAATAAGAAAGTTATTGCGATTGTATTCTCTATCATTTACCTTGTACTCTCCAAATGGAACATTTCCGATTGCGACATCAAAGAAGTTGTTGGAAAATCCCGTTTCTTCAAGTCCCTTAACCTGTATATCACTTTCAGGGTATAAGAGTTTTCCAATTCGACCGCTTACTGAGTCAAGCTCTACACCATAAAACTTAGACTTATTCATTTCATCAGGGATATTGCCTATAAAGTTCCCTATTCCCATACTTGGCTCTAAAATGTTTCCCTGTTTAAATCCCATATCCGAAAGCGTCTTATACACTCCGTCAATCACTGTTTTCGGTGTGTAAAAGCTCGTTAAAGTAGATTCTCTTGCAGCTTCATACTCTGCCTGAGATAAGTTCTCTTTTAGAAAGCTCCTTACTTCTTTCCACTGTCCGCCTTTTTCTTCATCGAATACATCAGCAAGTCCTCCCCAGCCTACATACCTTGCTAAAACTTCCTGAGCGGTAATATCTAAATCTCTCTCACCTCTTTCAATTCGATTTAACATCGAGATTGCTTCAAGGTTATTGTTTAATCTCTCACTTGGAGATAACTTGTCAGGTAGCGTTTCTTCTTTAATTTTGAAGTTATGAGCTTCTGCTTTCTTTATTTCTACTTCTTCAGTAGTCTGCTCTGGATGTTTATATGTCAGATTTTGAAATATCCTCTCAAGGTCGCCTTCCAGACGATAAGGAATGACATCGGAGCCTGTTATCATACCGCCAAGATATTCTGTATTGTCCTTAACCGTTACCGTCTTTAGGTTATTTCCCATATCATCAAAGCGTGTGATGGTATAGTCTTTAGCCTTGTATTTGACTTCATCTCCAACGATAAAGTTTGGTCTTTCAAGGCTTATATGCTTCAGAAGATCCTCATTATCTGTAAAGGCTACAATCGGAATTTGATGATTGCCTTGTCTTACAGGATCAAGCCACAAGTCAATTTTTCCTGTGATTTCATTTTTAGAAATTTCTCTGACTTTGTATTCTTCATGATGAAAATAGACTGTAGCACCTGCTTTAACTGCAAAATCCTCTAAAGGGCTTTCCTCTTTTTCATTGAGCTCTACTTCTTCTCTATCCTTTAGGTAATCAAATAAGGTAGCCTGAAATGGTTCTGCTTGTTTGCTTTCTTCTACTTCTTCAGGTACTTCAAGGTCTGCAATATTATCCTCAAAACTGAGTTCTCCGTTAAATACATGGTGAAGCTCCTGCTCATCCATCTGCTTTTTAAGCTCACTGTCTTTAAGTTCTCTAAAGGTCTTTGGAAAATCCTCTAAAATGAGCCTTTGTGCATTTAGTTCCTTTAGCTCTTCAAGATTAAAATATCCCCATTCAGGTTCAATACCTAAAACAAGTCCAAAAGCATCTTTTCTTTCCCTGTCATATTCCGTCATATACCAAGTCCAGTTACTTCTAAATGGAATGATGTATGCTGCATGAACCTGTTTGTCTGCTAAGGCTACATCTTCCTGTGCATAAAGCTCAGGCACTCTCTCAAGCATTTCTTCAGTCATTAGATTATTTGGATCATCTTTAGAATAATAGCTTGGTTCTTTTTGTTCTTCTATCGCTGTCTTGCTTTCAATTTTATTCTCTTCAA
>ENA-OPRW01001779-OPRW01001779.1-human-gut-metagenome-genome-assembly--contig:-NODE-1779-length-13588-cov-3.688909_pt1 | contig 13588 bp, 9 predicted proteins | sample MGYA00241898_ERZ501890 | MGnify/ENA primary metagenome ERZ501890 (study PRJEB25962, sample SAMEA2042216) | human gut metagenome | biome: human gut; feature: human-associated habitat; material: faeces... | reverse complement strand
TTGAACAACCTACGCCTCAGGGTATCCCGAAATCTCCATCGCGGTGGAGGTTTTGGGATACCTTTTTTTTATTGGAAGAATGCGGAGTATGGTCGCTCTCTGCGGCGAAGCATAGTCGTTCTTTGAGGCGAAGCACTGTAGCTCACTTTGCTCGCAAAGTGAGGGGCGCGAAGATGGTCCTGCGGCGACAGCTAAAAGCGTTACATTTTTCGCCATAAATACGTCCCCCTCACTTTGCGAGCAAAGTGAGCTACACTGCTGCGCCGCAAAGTGAGCTACAATGCTGGCGCCGCAATGAGCGCCCCTACTGACGCCCAAATACGAAAAATCCCCCAGTTCACATTCTGAACCGGGGGATTACTTATAAGGTGTATTTAATATTCACCTTTCATGCGAACGGGCGACTTTATTCGCCCCACAAGTCAGAGTTCCAGCCCTGCTTGTTGGAATAGCTTTCACTGTCGTCAGAAACTGTTTTATCGTCGCACACGTTGAGTTCATCGTTGCCACCGCTCATGGCAACAACGCCTTCAAGTTTGTACTCAATCACATTTGTCTCTGGTTTCAAATATATCTTCTTCATATATTTCATATTTTAAGGAGTGCTATATTTTGTCTCTCAATTACTTATTTCACGATAACCTTTTTGCCGTCAACGATGTAGATACCTGCTGGCAATTCCTTCGTGGTCGTTGCGTTGAGACGCACACCAGAGATGGTGTAGATGCCCTGCTTGGCAGCTGTTGTAACGACGTTATTGATGCCAGTGGCGGTGCCTTCGAGGCTGAACGAAGCTACGGCCATTGCGGTTGGCACTTCGAGGTAGGCGCGGTTGGCCTTTACGTTGATGTTGCCAGTGTTCGTGCGGTAGAAAGCGAGAATGCCGTCATCGGCACGGGTGAGGATATAGCGCTTAACACCGCTTGCAGCTTCGATTCTGGTGTCTGTCGTTACGCCCTTCAAGAGATTACCTTCCAGTGTCTTCATAGCTACTTGGTCAGTAGCATAGCATTCATATTTGCCCTCGTTACCCTTTACGACGAGTGCAGCGTTTGCAGGAACGACATCACCACCATTGAACACATCAGTCTTGACGAGCGTACCGTCTGTATTGGCTTTTGTATATCCAAATGCTGTTAAGCCCTCAGGAAGAATGTAGCTGTTTGAGTTGTAGTAGGTGCCGAAGCCTTCCGGAGTGGCGATGGTGATGGTGCCAACAGAGACATCGGTGGTGACGATTATTTTTTTATAGTGTACAGCAGATGTGAATGTGAGAGTAACTTCCTTCGTATTACATGCTGAAAGGTCTAATGTCTTTTCATTTTTATCATAGGTACCACAGCTATACTTTGGATTATCAGCTGTAGCAGGAGTTTTCCCATATTGGAATTCTATCTTCTTTATTCTATTATCTGATAATATCTTGAAAGTATTATGCTGGTACAAACGCACTGTTGTATTAGATTTATACCATTTGGGAGAATTGCTCTCGCCATTGCCATTAAAGATCATCGTGATACCTTCGTCCTTCCAATCGGTAAGTTCATCTACAGAAGTATCCGATTTATATGGAAGCTTTGAAAAGTCAATAGTCACCACTTTACTTACAGCAGGCTTAACCGTCAACTCATAAGAAGTCGTGGCCCCTTCATAAATACCAGTTTCAGGAGAAGCAACAGTAATGGTTGTCGTTCCTACGCCTACAATCTTGACATCACCAGTTGTCGCATCAACAGTGGCTACCTCTGTATTGGAAGATGTGTACGCTGGCGTTACGCCTTCTGGCAGTCCATTAAGTTTGGGTGTACTGAAAGCGTCACCCATCTCAATCGTATAAGATGTTTGCGGGAAAGAGAGCGAAGGAGCACCCTTCACTATGATTTCATAAGAAGCCTTTGAAGTTTTATATGTGTCATCGCCGGCAAACTTCGCAGTGATGTTGGCTTTACCTGCGGCCACACCTGTAACTGTACCGTTTTCATCAACGGTAGCCACATTTTCGTTATCAGATGACCAGGTGATGGTTTTACCTTCTATTACTGTTTCGCCAGCCTTTAAGGTAGGAAGCTGTTGGTATTTCTGGTCTTTTGAAATTGTATATGAAGGAACGTCAAAAGAAAGGGATGTTGCTGTTTTGTTGCTTGCGTCTTCAAAGTACTCTACCTTGTTGACTTGGACAAAGCCATTTTTTTTGTTTTTTGCTTTTTGATCACTATTCAAATCAAATACTAAATTGTAAAAAAGATTGGCTTTAGGATTTTTGATGACAAATACAAAGTCATTCTTTCCATAGTTAGTAGTCGAAGGTTTAGGCAAAACCACCTTTTCAACCACATCAGTAAAAGCAGCATCAGACGCTACCTCCAAGTAAATAGATTTAACATTCTTTACCAGAACTTCTGTATCTACATCAACAACTATTTTGCTGATAGCTTTACCGAAAGGAGTTTTGTTCTGAATTTTGGCTACGCTGGGAACATCCTTTCTTCCCGCTTTGATGTATTTCCAGCTATTACCCCATTGGTTATTATTAAAATTCGCAATTTCCCAGCTAAAATCCCCGATTTTAGCTGTCCACGATTTGTTGTAAGCACTAATCTTATTATTTTCCTTGTCATCATCCGGGAACGACAGCGTCTTGTAAGCCGTCTCCTGCGCAATACAATAATTACCCCCCCCATGTTACGAAAGCCATGAGGCAGAGCAGCGCCAATTTGATGGCTCTGCGAGATGTGTGTAATGTTTGTTTCATAAAAATTTGTATTTTGATTTATTGTTTTCTAAGGAACGTACACAAGGATATAAAGCGGTGTGTTATTAAAGTGGGTGATTTAAGAAGGGGCGGCTGGAAATCCTGTGGGGAATTTTCACGACGCCCTTCCATGTGGTGTGCGACAAAGTTACGCCATTATTTACTGATTGTCAAGTGAAATGGTATGAAGATTGTGTTAAAAGAGCCGTTCCTCCTAAAATTGTCATCTGCATTTGCTTTTTCTGCGGGATAAAAGTAAAAAAGCAGGGCGGCGCGACGAGGGGAAAGCGCGGAAAAGGGATGCTTCGGCACGAAGCTACGGTTTGATGGCGAACGCGGGACGGTGTTCGGTCGTCGCACGACCCAGAGACGATCGTTGCACGACCCAGAGGCAGACGTTGCACGACCCAGAGACGGACGTCGCACGGCTCAGAGGCGGACGTTGCACGTCCCGCGTTCGCTGACAGGTCTTAGGGAAGGATTGACAAAGCGGCGGAAGGAAGCCAGCAGAGGGGAGCGGTGGCCCCGTCCTTTGCCGCTTTTGCTAAAAAACCGCCGCCTCAGTCTTCGCCGGAAAGCACTTTGGCGACACCATCCAGACAGACCATTTCGACATCAAGGGGAAACGCTGCCTAAAAGAAGACATTATTTTCCTGCAAGAAGAAAATATCTCGCGACAAAGCGGGTTAATCTGCGTGAAAATATGTAATTTTGAAAATTGTTTCGGCCCGTCGGTCCGCTTCATGATAGAAACCGATGCCGAAGCGCCTCCATGTGGGAAAATGCGGACCTCGAAAGAGGCTGCAAGACGAGCTGTCGTCTCCTTCGCCAGCACCGTCATGTCTGGCCTTTCACTGGCAAACGGCAGCGATTCTCCGCTGGAAAACGGCGCCATTTGAGTGCTTTTCCAGCATTGTCAGCCACGCGTTTCCACAACATTGCAAAACAAAACCGAACACGATTTTATGACAGAACCCGTATACCATGTCCCCGTGTTGCTCAAGGAAACGGTGGACGGACTCAACATACAGCCGGGCGGAACCTATGTGGACGTCACCTTCGGCGGCGGCGGCCACAGCCGTGAAATTCTCTCGCGGCTTTCCGGCAGTGGTCATCTCTTCAGTTTCGACCAAGATGCCGACGCAGAGAAGAATGTGCCAGAAGGACTGGAGAACTTCACATTCGTGAGAAGCAATTTCCGATATCTGACCAACTGGATGCGCTATTACGACGTGGAACACGTTGACGGCATCCTGGCCGATCTCGGCGTGTCGAGCCATCATTTCGACGATGAGGAGCGCGGTTTTTCCTTCCGCTTTGAAGCGCCGCTCGACATGCGCATGAATGAACGCGGCGGAATGACGGCCGCCGACGTGGTGAACCGCTACGACGAAGAAGCGCTGGCGCGACTGTTCTACCTCTACGGCGAAATGAAAAACAGCCGCAGTCTGGCTTCGGCCATTGTCAAGAAACGCCAAACCGAGACCATCAACACCGTTGAGCAACTCATCAATGTGGTCAAACCGCTCATGGGGCGCGAAAGGGTGAAGAAGGACATGGCAAAGGTGTTTCAGGCGCTGCGCATTGAGGTGAACCACGAGATGGACGCGCTGCAGGAAATGCTGGAAGCGGCACTGCGCGTGTTACGCCCTGGCGGACGCCTAACGGTGCTCACCTACCACTCGCTCGAAGATCGTATGGTCAAAAACTTCATGCGGGCGGGAAACATCGAGGGGAAGGTGGAGCAGGATTTCTTTGGCAACCGCCTAAGCCCCATGCGCCCTGTCAACAACAAGGTGATTGTGCCGACGGCAGAAGAACAGGAGAGAAACCCCCGCAGCCGCAGTGCAAAGCTCCGCATTGCCGAAAAGGTGTGATGCGCGAAATGGTGCACCAACGCCGCTTCAATCCAATACAGGCACCTACTTACCATTACAATAAATCAAAGTAGTAGACACGAACAGATGAAGAAAGACGAATCGAACAACAATTCCCGTGGGGAGGCTTTCAACGAGATGCTGAGACGCGCCATGAATGGCAGCGGACAGGAAAATGCCGAGAGCTCGCCTGCCAACGAGCAAACGGACGATAAACCAGCTTTCGCCGAGCCGATTTACAGGGCTGACGAAATAGACGAGGCCGACGAACCGCTGCCGCCCAAGGGTAAGAAAGCGAAACACGGCAAAGAAGATGAGGCCAGAGACGAGGCCGCAGAGAGGAAAGAAGAGAAGAAGCGGAAGAAGGAAGACAAGAAAGAACGCGCACGCCGCGCCTTCCGGCATTTCGCCGATGAAGACGAGGATTTCGACATATCGCTGCGCAGTCTGCTCGGCGGCGACATCTTCGGCAGCAAGCGCTTCCGGCGCCAGATTGGCTATTTCATCCTACTTTGCGTTTTGGCCATCATCTACATCAGCAACCGCTATGCCTACCAGCGCGAGGAAATCCGCCGCGAAGACCTCAGCAAGCAGCTCAACGATCGCAAATTTAAGGCGCTCACCATCTCCAGCGAACTGACGGAATATTCCATGCGTAGCAGTGTGGAAGAGAACCTGAGCGACACCACGTTGCGCACGTCAACGAAATCTTCCTATTATCTGCCCGTCGACAGCGTTGAAGAGGATTAAAACATAAGTAATAACCAAACTTTAGAGGTAAAAAGACATGAACTTTCAAAGCAAAAAAACCATGCCACGCTATTTTCTCGTGGTGCTCATGCTGACGCTTGCTGGCGTTTCAGCCGTATGCAAATCTGTATATATCATGACGGTCGAACGCGAACGCTGGATGACCATGGGGAAAATACCAGTTAAACTCGGCCGCCCGCTCTATGCCAAGCGCGGAAACATTTTGGCGGCCAACGGCGAAATCCTGGCGGCCTCACTGCCAGAATATGAATTGCGCCTCGACTATATGTCGTCGGAGAAAGACACGGCCATCCGCCGCAGAGACCAATACCGCCGCGACACGGCGCTCTACAACAACATCAACGCCATCTGTGAGGGGATGCACCGGATTTTCCCAGACATCATTCCCGAAAAACTCAAGGCGCACTTGCTTGAAGGACGCAAGAAGGAGAGCAAATATTGGCCAGTGTACGTGAAAGAAGTGACGACACTGCCTTTGAAGAAACGCGAAAACCGCATCATCTCTTATATCGACTATACGGAGGTGAAGAAATTGCCGCTCTTCAAATATACGTCGAGCCTCAACCCCATCAAAATCGACATGCGCACGCGGCCTTACGGCGATCTGGCAAACTGCACCGTTGGCAAATTCAAAGATACGCCGCGCTATGGTTTGGAACTCTCGTTTGATTCTGTGCTCAGAGGACGCGACGGCGAATACCACTACCAGAAGGTGATGAACCGCGGTCTGCCCATCATCGACCGCCCCGTGGAGGACGGATGCGACGTGCAGACAACGCTCGATGTCAACATGCAGCAGATTGTTGAGCGTGCATTGGAAGAGAAACTCTCTGAAATCGACGCCATTTCGGGCGTTTGCATCCTCATGGAGGTGGCAACGGGCGACATCAAGGCGATGTCGAGCCTCTCACGCCACAAAGACGGCACCTACCACGAAGACCGCGCCCTGGCCGTGACGGACCTCTACGAACCAGGCTCTGTGTTCAAGCCGCAGTCGTTCCTCGTTGGGTTTGACGACGGACTGATTAAAATCACCGACCAGGTGGACATCGCTGGCGGCATCTACAACTTCGGAAACCGCAAGATGAAGGACCACAACTGGCGCTCAGGAGGCTACGGCGTCCTGACGGCTGAAGACATCATCGGCAAATCCTCCAACGTGGGCGTCAGTGTGCTCGTCAACCGCGCCTACCACGACAACCCGCGTAAGTTTGTCGACGGCCTGTACCGCATCGGCTCGGCCGAAGACCTCAAAATCCCCATTCCGGGATATATGAAACCGCGCATCCGCCGCCCAGGCGAAGGCGCCTATTGGTCGGCCACCACACTGCCCTGGATGAGCATTGGATATGAAACGCAAATCACGCCGATCAACACGCTCAACTTCTACAACGGCATTGCCAACAACGGACGCATGGTGCGCCCGCGCATCGTCAAGGCCATCTTGAGAAACGGCGAAGTGGTGAAGGAATTTCCCGTGGAAGTGCTCCGCGAACACATGGCGAAGGATGAGGCTGTGCGCGACGTGCAGAAATGTCTGCGCAACGTGACAACGGTCGGCGTGGGCAAGCCCGCGGCTTCCAAGCTCTTCCCTGTGGCCGGAAAAACAGGTACGGCACAGATTTGGACGGGAGGAGGGAAAACCTCAGAATATTTCATTACCTTTGCGGGATACTTCCCGTATGACAAACCGCTCTATTCCTGCATCGTCTGCATCCGCAAACCGGCGCCGGCCTCGGGCGGTGGCATGTGTGGCCCGGTGTTCCGCAAAGTGGCCGAGTCGGTCATGGCACGCAACCACGTGAACGACTACACCGCTGCCCGCGACACGACACACGAACACTCAACGGTGTGTCTCAACGGCAATATGACGGTGACGACGCGCCTCTTTGACATGGTGGGACTGCCAACCAACGGGGAGTTTGCCAACAACGGACAAACGGTTTGGGGCAGCGTACACCGCGTGGACAACAAAATGGAATATACTCGAACAACGGAGCAGACCGACGTGATGCCTGACGTGGTGGGATACGGACTGCGCGACGCCGTCTGCCGTCTTGAAGCGCTCGGACTGCGCGTGAAATGCAAGGGCATGGGGCGCGTGAAACTGCAAAGTCTGGGCGCGGGACATCCCATCAAACACGGAGAAACTGTGACGCTGACGCTTGACACGGAGCATAAGCGAACGGTTGCCCAACACACCCAACCTGCTCCAGCGGCGCAGCCGGCACAACCTTCGGAACCGACCCGCGAGGAGAATGCCACGGCGGAAAACAAACCGGAAAAGAAACCGGAGGCCAAGCCGGAAAGGAAATCTGAAAAGAAACCTGCCGCCGCCGAAAAGCGCAAGGAAAAACCGCAGCCAAGCAAAAAAACAACGGCGGAAAAGCCCAAGGCCACGGCTGCAAAAGACAAGAAAAAGAAAGCTTGAACCGCGGAGGGAGCCTGCGACCTAAGGAATGGTCTGGCAGCCGATGCCGGTTCAAGTCAAACACATAGAGAAATACCACATGATATTATCAGACGTATTAAAGAAAGTGAAACCGCTGGAAGTTGGCGGTTCGCTTGAAGAGAACATCTCAGGCGTGAACATGGATTCCCGCCTGGTTAAGCCGGGCGACTTGTTTGTTGCCGTCAAAGGCACGCAGGCCGACGGCCATGCCTTCATCGGCAAAGCGCTTGAAAACGGTGCCAAAGCGATTTTGGTGAGTGAGCCCATCCCAGCGGAGCGTCCGGAAGGCGTCACCTTCGTTCGCGTGGCCGACACGGAAGACGCTGTCGGGAAAGTGGCCACCCAGTTTTATGGCGACCCGAGTAGCCACCTGACGCTCGTCGGCGTGACTGGCACCAACGGAAAGACCACCATCGCGACGCTGCTCTACGACATGTTCCGCAAATTCGGCTACAAATGCGGCCTCTGCTCCACTGTCTGCAACTACATCGACGGCGAAGCTGTCCCAACGGAACACACCACGCCCGACCCCATCACCCTCAACCGCCTGCTCGGCGAAATGGTGGCGGCTGGATGCAGCTATGCTTTCATGGAATGCAGCTCGCATGCCATCCATCAGAAGCGCATCGGTGGCTTGAAGTTCAAAGGGGCGCTCTTCACCAATCTGACGCGCGACCACCTTGACTATCACAAGACGTTTGAAAACTACCGCGACGCCAAGAAAGCGTTCTTCGACAACCTCAGCGCCGACGCCTTTGCCATCACCAATGCCGACGACAAAAACGGCATGGTCATGGTGCAGAACACGGCCGCAACGGTGAAGACGTATTCCACGAGAACGGCAGCCGACTTCAAGGGACGCATCCTTGAAGAGAGCATCGAAGGCATGTTGCTTAACATCGACGGACAGGAAGTGAGCGTACGCTTCGTGGGACGCTTCAACGTGTCAAACCTTCTGGCGGTCTACGGGGCGGCCATCTGCCTCGGACACGAGCCAACGGAGGTGTTGCGCGTGCTCTCCGAACTGCATCCTGTCAACGGCCGCTTTGAGGCCATCCGCTCGCCAAAGGGCTTCAGCGCAGTCATCGACTATGCCCACACGCCCGATGCCCTGGCCAACGTGTTGTCGGCCATCAACGACATTGTCAAAGGAAATGGACAGGTCATCACCGTCTGCGGAGCGGGCGGCAACCGCGACAAGGGAAAACGGCCGCTCATGGCACGCGAAGCGGCCAACGGCAGTGACCGCGTGATCATCACGAGCGACAATCCGCGCTTCGAAGAACCTCAAGACATCATCAACGACATGCTGGCGGGACTCGACGAGGAACAGAAAAAGAAGGTGATCAGCATCGTTGACCGACGCGAAGCCATCCGCGCCGCCGCCATGATGGCGCAGAAGGGCGACGTGATTCTCGTGGCTGGAAAGGGACATGAACCTTACCAAGACGTGAAAGGCGTGAAACACCATTTCGACGACCACGAAGAAGTGCGTGCCGCCTTCGGCATTGAATAACGACAGAGCGACGGCGTAAGCATAAGCATAAGCCCCATTTAATGGTACCACTACTTACCATTGTAAACCAACCGAATAATGTTATACTATTTCTTTCGATTCCTGGAACAATTCGGCGTTCCGGGTTCAAATCTCTGGTCGTACGTATCCTTCCGCGCCCTGCTGGCGCTGATGATAGCCCTCGTGGTGTCGGCCTGGTTCGGTGAATACTTCATCAAATGGATGAAGCGCCACCACATCAGTGAAACCCAACGCGACGCCTCTGTCGACCCGTTTGGCGTTCAGAAAATCAACGTGCCGTCGATGGGCGGCATCATCATCATCGTGTCGGTGCTCGTTCCCTGCCTGTTGCTGGGACGTCTGCGCAACATCTACATGATTCTCATGCTCGTCACGACCGTGTGGCTGGGACTTTTGGGATTCCTCGACGACTACATCAAGATTTTCAAGAAGAACAAGGACGGACTGGCCGGACGATTCAAAATTCTCGGACAGGTCACTCTCGGTCTGCTCGTTGGCCTCGTGCTTTATTTCAGCCCCGATGCCGTTATGCGCGAAAACGTTGAGGTGCAACACCAAAGCGGCGCACGCATGGAAGTGGTCCACAAGAGCCAGGCCGTGAAGTCAACGCAGACCACCATCCCCTTCGTGAAGGGCAACAACCTCGACTACACGGAAATCATGTCGTTCTGCGGAAAATATAAGACGCAGGCAGGCTGGATTCTCTTCGTCCTCGTGACCATCTTTGTCATCACGGCCGTGAGCAACGGCGCCAACCTCAACGACGGCATGGACGGCATGGCGGCGGGAAACTCGGCCATCATCTGCATCGCCTTGGGCATTCTGGCCTACGTGTCGAGCCACATCGACTTTGCCAGCTACCTAAACATCATGTACATCCCTGGCTCGCAAGAACTCGTGATTTACATCTGCGCTATGGTCGGTGCGCTCATCGGTTTCCTGTGGTATAACGCCTATCCCGCCCAGATTTTCATGGGCGACACGGGCTCGCTGACCATCGGCGGCGTCATCGCCGTTTTGGCCATCATCATTCATAAGGAACTCCTCATTCCGATTCTCTGCGGCGTTTTCCTCGTCGAGAGCCTCAGCGTGATTCTGCAAGTGGAATATTTCAAAGCTGGCAAGCGCAAGGGCCTGCGCCGCCGCATCTTCAAGCGCACGCCAATCCACGATAATTTCCGCGTACTTCCCAGCCAGCTCGACCCCACCTGCTCCTACGTGTTCAAAAACTGGCCGCACGGTGCCTGGCACGAGTCGAAAATCACCATCCGCTTCTGGATTGTGACCATCCTACTGGCTGCCGCCACCATCATCACGCTCAAAATCAGATAACTCAATAAAACGATGAGAACAGTTATACTTGGCGCCGCTGAAAGCGGTGTCGGTGCCGCCATTCTGGCACAAAAGGAAGGCCACGACGTGTTTGTTTCCGACATGGGACACATCAAAGACCACTATAAAGAAGAACTCACACGCAGAAACATACAATGGGAAGAGGGACACCACACGCCCGAACTCATCCTTTCGGCCAGCCAGGTCATCAAAAGCCCTGGCATTCCGGAAGACGCGCCGATGATTCTCAAACTGAAAGAGAAGAACATCCCAGTCATCAGTGAGATTGAATTTGCCGCACGCTATACGAAGGCACACATGGTGTGCATCACAGGCAGCAACGGCAAGACAACCACGACATCGCTCATCTATCACATCCTCAAGAAGGCGGGCTACGATGTCGGACTGGCAGGAAACATCGGCCACAGCTTGGCGCTGCAAGTGGCTGAAACGCCCCACGAATGGTATGTCATCGAACTCTCTTCTTTCCAGCTCGACGACATGTTTGACTTCCGCGCAAACGTGGCCGTCTTGCTCAACATCACGCCCGACCATCTCGACCGCTATGGTTTCTGCATGCAAAACTACGTCGACGCGAAAATGCGTATCATACGCAACCAGCAGACCGACGACGCCTTTATCTATTGGACGGGCGACGAACACGTGCCGACGGAATTGAAGAAATACGACCTCAAGAGCCGCGTGCTTCCCTTTGCCGATCAACCGCAGGCGGGGGCTGAAGGATGTGCCGATGGCGACACGTTCCGCATCACGAGTCCAGTGGCGTTTGAAATGCCGATGGCCGAACTCTCACTGCCTGGTAAGCACAACTTGAGGAACTGTCTGGCCGCTGCTATGGCGGCGCTTGCCGCTGGCGCTCCTGCCAGCAAGGTGCGCGAAGGACTGGCCGACTTCCCGGGCGTTGAACACCGCCTGGAATACGTTTGCGAGGTCAACGGCGTGAGATATGTCAACGACTCGAAGGCCACCAACGTCGATGCCTGCAACTGCGCCCTCGAAAGCATGCGCACACCTGTTGTGCTCATCATCGGCGGAAAGGACAAGGGCAACGACTACGCGGAAATCATGCCTTACGTGAAGCAGAAATGCCGCGCTTTGGTTTATCTCGGCGCCGACAATGCCAAACTGCATGCGAATTTCGACCACCTCGGTCTTCCCGTGGCCGACACGCACAATATGGCCGACTGCGTGAAGGCCTGCGCGGAAATGGCCCAGGCGGGCGACACGGTGCTCCTCAGCCCCTGTTGCGCCAGCTTCGACCTCTTCCACAATATGGAAGACAGAGGCGAGCAGTTTAAGGCACGCGTCAGAGAAATGAAAGCTTAGTAATGTTAAGTAGGTTGAACCTTTTTACCCATTACTTAATGAGCCGCCATCAGGCAGCATGCGCTTCCATTTCCAACGAGCAAGTGCTCTGATTTATTATTACATCTGAAACACAACAAGAAGCCATGTCACTATCATCCAAGCGCCTGTTTCAAGGCGACCTGGTCATCTGGGCCATTTATTTTTGGCTCTGCATGATTTCCCTCATAGAGGTCTACAGCGCAGGAAGTTCCTTGAGCTATAAGAGCGGCGACTTCATGGCCCCGCTCTTCAAGCAAGCCATCTTCCTGGGCATCGGAACCGCCGTTGTCTGGGTGATTCACTCCATTCCCTGCCGATTCTTCAAGCTCGGGGTTGTCCTCTATCCCATCAGCATCTTCCTTCTCATTCTGACGCTCATCATCGGCGCAAAGGAGAACGACGGCGCACGATGGCTCAATTTCGGTATCAAGTTCCAGCCTTCTGAAATCGCCAAGGGCGCTTTGGTCCTCTTCGTGGCACTCATCCTCTCCTTCGGACAGACGGAGAAAGGGGCCGACAAAAGGGCCATGAAAATCATCCTCTTCGCCACCTGCCTCACCTGCGCCCTCATCGTCACGGAAAACCTTTCCACGGCGGCCCTACTCTTCGCCACCGTCTTCGTCATGATGTTCATCGGGCGCGTCCCCACAAAGCAGTTGGGAAAAATCGTCGGCGTGTGTCTGCTCGGCGTTGTCCTGCTCGCGACCATCGTGACGATTCTCCCCAAAGAACAGCTGGACGAAAGCAAGTTGCTCCACCGCGCCTCAACCTGGGTTGACCGCGTGAAAGACCACACGTCGGACAAGGAAACCATGTCCGACACCATATTCCTACGCGACCACGCACAAGAGGCACGGGCGAAAATCGCCATCGCCTCGAGCAACATGATTGGAAAGATGCCTGGAAACTCGGAGCAACGCGACCATCTGGCGCAGGCTTACTCCGACTTCATCTACGCCATCATCATTGAGGAAATGGGCGTATTAGGTGCCGTCTTCGTTGCCATCCTCTATATCATCCTCCTCTTCCGAGCGGGACGAATCGCCAGTATGTGCGAACGAAACTTCCCCGCCTACCTCACGATGGGACTGGCCATCCTGCTGGTCATACAGGCAATGGTGAACATGCTCGTGGCCGTCGGACTAATCCCCATCACGGGACAACCATTGCCGCTCATCAGCCGCGGTGGAACGTCCACCATCATCAATAGTGTCTACTTCGGCATGATTCTCAGCGTGAGCCGATATGCACGTAAGAATCTCGACGGACAGAAGATTGAAAAACTGCCAGCGTCTGAAGACCCGCAAAACAAGGAATTTCAGAGCAGCGAGGGGATGGAATAAAGGGACACCAGATGATAGCACCCCCTGAAAGGTAGGGTGTTCAAAATTGAAATATCAAGTTGGTGAAGATTATGCGGAAAAAGCCTTGTCTGCGGCCCTGCGCGGGCTGAAAGCCCAACAAGTCCAGAGCCCAGGGCAACGCCCTGGGTACCATGT
>ENA-OPRW01001770-OPRW01001770.1-human-gut-metagenome-genome-assembly--contig:-NODE-1770-length-13629-cov-2.025711_pt1 | contig 13629 bp, 10 predicted proteins | sample MGYA00241898_ERZ501890 | MGnify/ENA primary metagenome ERZ501890 (study PRJEB25962, sample SAMEA2042216) | human gut metagenome | biome: human gut; feature: human-associated habitat; material: faeces... | reverse complement strand
CTGTTGCGCGGGCGGCTCTCAGCGTCCCGTCTCCCCAGACGGGACGCAGATATTTCATGGCCTCCAGAATCACGGGGTGGTCAAAGTCACTGCCGATTCGCTCCGGCCTGTGGGCGTCGGCCCCCAAAGATACGGGAACGTCATACTTTTTCATGTACGGCAGCAGCGCCTGCCCATAAATCTCCTCGCAGTCCTCTGGGGACTCCAGCCCCGCGGTGTTCAGCTCCAGCGCAAAGCCGTATTCCTTGGCCGCAGCGACAAACTCCTCCATCAGAGCTCGCTCCTCATTGAACTCCGGGAAGTGTTTTCCGCACAGAGCGAGCATCGTGGGATGGCCGACCCGCTTGGGCTTATAGGGCCCCAGATCTGTGATCACCAGCTTGAGCATAGTTCTGTAGTACAGTTCGCTGAGCTTCCGGGCGCCCATCTTCCCCACCGCCGCGATGATATTATGCTGATAGCCAAGATTCAGGTATCTGCCATCCACCAGCAGATTGTGCACGGAGAGAAGGCCGTCCTCCATCCTGGGGCCGTAGAGATCGAGGGACCGTGCCGTCTCCTCCTCAAACCCTTCTAGGAAATCAACCTCCAGACCGATGGTGATTTTCACCGGCCCGGTATAGGTCTCCCGGAGCGCGTACATCTCACGAAAATACAGCTCAACCTCCTCATCCGTAAGCGTCGGATGCTTGGTATACTGCGCCAGGGATAGCGGCGCCGGAAATGGGCCGTGCTCGGCAAAGCCCAGCTCCACAATGCCCTGTTTCTCCGCTGCGGTCAGGTACTCCTCCAGCGGGGCATCGGAGGCCCGGTGCGGGCAAAACGGGGAGTGAACGTGCAGATCCTTTTGATTTAACGCGATCATTTCCTTGTACCTCCATACGTGGTCAAACCATGCCTACGTGGTCTGACAGAGTCCTTCCCCGTGAGCGGGGGGAGAGCGGGCTATGCGCTCCCACCCCTTCGCTCCGGAGTGCGCGGATATTGCTCAGGCTTTCACCTCTGTAATCTGCGTCTCAGGGGCGGCCTTCTTGATGCAAAGTCCGGTAAAGCCGTAGAAGATCGCGAAGGCCCAGACCAACCAGCTAAAGAAGGAATACCGCAGGAACGTCAGGTTGCTAGCCCCCAGAACGGAGGCGTATAGAATTCCAGATGAGGTCCAGGGATAAAAGCCGGTGGAGCCGGTGCCGAAGTCCTCTAGCGTTCTGGACAGGTTCAGCGTATGCAGGCCCATCTCCTTGTACTTTTGCAGCAGCATCGGTCCGCCGATCAGAATGACGGCAGTGGAGCCGGCGGTGCCCGCCAGCAGGATGCAGATGATGCCGCTGACCACGATCAGGGAGCCTGTACCCTTGACGAAACCAAACACCCTGTGGACCAGGACGTCCATCAGACCGATGTATTCCAGAATGCCAGCAAAGTACATGCAGATAAAAGTGATGATGAAGGCATCCACCATGGCGCTAATACCGCCGCGGTTGAGCAATGTAAGTACGCCGGAGGCGGAGATCGCCTCTGCGTCGATCTCAGGGTGCATGTCCAGAATGATCTGAGCATTGAAGCCGGAGTGCATGGCATTAATCCCATTTGCAAGTGGCAAGCCCTGATAAAAGAACCCCAGCAAAACGGCCAAGAGCGCCGCCAGCAGGATGACAATGTTGGTATCCTTTTTGGTGATGGCGCCGTAGATAATCACAACAAAGGGCAGCAGCAAAATAATGTTGAAACTGTAAAGTGTCTCCAGCGCAGACAGCAGCGCGGCGGTTCCGTCCACGGATGTGGTGGCCCCGTGGTTCATCGCGCCGTAGATCACGTAGATGATGATGGTAATCAGCGCGGCAGGGCCGACAGTTTTGGACATGTGGCGGATATGGTCGAAGATGTCATTTTCTGTAATCATAGATGCGAGAATCGTGGTGTCGGATAGAGGGGACATCTTGTCGCCCAGCATGGAGCCGGCGTAGCAGGCACCGGCCACAAGGCCAAAGTTCACCGCATCGCCCATGGCTGTCGCAAAGCCGGCCGTACTGGCAGAGCCGTTGGAGGTGCCTGTAGCAAGGGAGAACACTGAGCACAGCAGAAAGCCTGAGAGGGCAAGCCAGCTCGGATTCACCAGTTTGATGCCGTAATAGAGCACCATGGGAAGCGTGCCGCTGTACATGAATGCGGCCAACATCATGCCGATTACCAGGAGCAGCATCATGACGGAGGCGGATTTGCGGACCTTCTCCTCACCGGCCGCGGACATCTCCTTCCAGGAATACCCACAGATCAAACCCATGATTACGGCCAAGATCGTAATGGTAACCATCATGAGAACACTTTTGAGTCCCAGTAGCGTGAACGAGGCGGCGACCGCCACGATCAGAAGCACCAGAACGATGCTCTCCGTTAGAGTTGGTTTGCGCTTTTGCCGTCGTTGTTTCTTGGTCTCTTTGTTCATGGTCTTTCTCCCTTCTACTTTCTCTTTGTATTTACTCTGCCCATCTACACTCATGGGCAAATGTATGAACAACCGTGTTCGCCAGGGGGGAGCCTCCCGCGCTTTGATTCCGCGGCCAGATGCGTCCAGGAAAAGAGTTGTCCCTCAGTTTGCGCACAGCTCGCGCAGCGCTGTCAGCACCCGATCCACGTCTGCCTGCGTGGAGTAGGGCTCCAAGCCAATCCGCACGAAGCCGCCGCAAGCATCCATTTTTAGCGTGTGGAGAATCGTCTCAATGGCGTAGAAATCGCCGTCCCACACAAAGATGCCCCGCTCGGCCAGGAATCTTGCGATCTTATTGGAGTGGATGCCGCTGATGGTGAAGGACACCGTGGCAGTTCTGGGATGCCCGACCGGAGGTCCGTACACCTTGGCGCCCGGCAACTGGCTGATACCGGCCCTGAGCTGGTCTGCCAGCGCCTCCTCGTACTTGTCAATGGCCAGCAAACCGGAGGCAATCCTCTTACGGCGTCCGCTCAGAGCGGCGGTCTCCTCCTCAAAATACTGGCTGTGCTGGCGGCCATGGTCCGCGATGAACTCCACGGCTTCCGCGGCACCTACCACTGCCTCCATGGCGATGGTACCCGTCTCCAGGCGATAGGGCATCTCAACGTTGTCATATGCCATGACGCGCGCCGTCTTGATCTGTTCGCCCACATCCTTTTTGCAATAGATGATACCCAAATGTGGACCGAAGAACTTGTAGGCGGAGCAGAGTAGAATATCCATGCCGACCGCCTTCACGTCAATCACCTTATGGGGTGCGTACTGCACCGCGTCAACCACCGTAATCGCGCCCACACGATGTGCCTCATCAATGAATTTCTTGACATCGGTAATCGTTCCGCAGGAGTTGGCCGCCCAGTTGATAGCCAGCACCTTGGTCTTATCCGTCAGCTTGGAGCGGAAGTCCTCAAAATCCAGCGTGATGGCCTCCGGGTGGATTTTGACGCTCTTGACCACCACGCCGAAATCCTCCAGGGTCCTCCAGGGTGAGCGATTTCCCTCATGGTCAATGTCTGTAATCAGGATCTCATCGCCGGGCTTAAGCTGGCGGGCCATGCCCAGCGCCAGCTTGAAATTGTTGGTGGAGGAGTTCTCGCCGAAGGCGACCTCCTCCGGATCACAGTTGAAGAAATCCGCAAAGGTCTCCCGGGCCCGCACTACCAGCGCGTCGCTCTCCACAGAGGTTTTAAAGACGCCGTGTGCATTGGCATTTCTGCAGAGCAGGTAGTCGTTGATCTTCTCAACCACGCGCAGAGGCACCTGAGTTCCCCCGGGGCCGTCTAGGAACGCCGCGGGCAGGCCGTTGACGCTTTTGCGCAGGGCCGGAAACTGCTCCCTCACATAGTCGACTTGAAATTCAAAGGGTTTCATGTTGACACGCCTCCTTAGTATCATTCTTCTCTTTATTTTCGTGCAAGCCTTCTGTTTATTTCTGATAATTTTATGATTACATATTATTAAATTTTATTCAATTGGACGAATTTTAAAATTCGACAGAAATATTTGTAAATTGTACAATGGTCATTCTGGTCAAAATTTTCCACTTCGGCTCAGATTTTCTATTGCACAGAGACTAATTTTCATGAATAATAGGGGCTGAAAAAATTGTCCCCCCCAGCCCGGATTGAAAGGATACAACACGATGATCACAGTAAATGACATTCTCTCGCGCCCTCTGTTTAAAAATTTCGCTCTCGTCTCCGGCGAACGTGGGCTCTGTAATCATGTGCAGAGCGCGGGCTTCTTCGAGTGGGAGACCGGGCCTGCCATCATGCAGAGCTTCCCAAAGGGCGAATTTGTCATCACCACGTTGTCTGCCGCGAAAGACGATCCATCCGCCGCGGAGGAAGCCCTAGCCAGTTTATTCCAATGCAAAATCGCGGCAATTGCTATTAAAAATGTTTACTTTCGACAACTTCCCGACTCCATTTGCACGCTGTCGAACAAGAGTAACATTCCCATCTTGTTTTTTGACAGCCTCTATGTGGATGACGTCTTGTTCGACCTGAAAACCGCGATTCTTGAAAACGACCCCCAATACCAGAGGAAGATGATTGACAAACTGCTGGCAAACTCCTCCGGCACTCCTGACGCGCTCAGGGAGCTGGCGCTCCAGTTGAACCCGGCATTTGAGCCGTATCTGATCTTCTCCGCGTTCGTCTCGGAGGACCCGGGAAATCAGCAGGAGCAGTCAAGCGAGGAGCCGCTCAAACCCACTGACGGAAGGTCCAGCCACCGTATCCATCTGGAGGACTATCAATACACCCTGGTTCCATACAAGAACGGAATGCTCTGCATCTGCACCGCAAGAGGGCCGGTGGCGTTCACCAAAACACAGGCACGGCGTTTTCTCGCGCTGTGCTTTCAGTCCGCTGTCTCATACCAGATGGGAATCAGTCTGCAGAACGGGGGACTGGAGACCATTTCACAGGCTATTCAGGAGGCAATTTATGCAAACATTTCCTGTAGGATCAATCAGGAGGCCTGCCTAGAATTTCGGGAGACTGGGGTGGACCGGCTCGTATGTTACGCCGCCGGATCCACATGGAGCCATCGCTACTATACGGATCTGTCGGAGCGCCTCGTGTCTAGCGGGGATGCCCCCGATTTGCTTTTGAATACCCTGATTACCTATGTGAAATACGGCGGAAGCATTGTACTGACCTCCAAGCACATGTATCAGCACAGCAACACCATCCGCTATCGAATCTCAAAAATTCAAAGCCTGTGGGGAACCCGCCACAACCTGGACTTTGACGCTCAGGCCCAACTGTTTGTTAGGCTGCATTTCCTCTACCAGCTGATGTGAGCGCGCTTGGCCACAGCATGTTGCCGTCAGCGTTCTGTTAGATATCCGGCGTACTCTCCGGCAGAAGTTCCTCTGCCCAATCCTTCTCTTTGGTCTCCAGTCTGAGAAAGCCCGGACTTATGGACAGGAATTTCCCAGCCATTCTGGTCTGCGTGTTTATGACATTCTCCGGCCAAAAAGTGGACGATATGTGATAAATTATGAAATGCGCCGGTATCAGATAAAATGCCGTCTTCCAGAAATTGAAAATAAGGACTCTTTATACACTGCTGCACTTTATGGGGCAGAAGAACACCCGGAATACTTTGGCGCTTTCCCTTTTTACCCAGAAATAAAGGGAAGCTGTGTAGTTGAATAAATGCGCTACTAAACGCGATTTGTGAATTTTACCCAGAGTATGCCGCAATTCAGAATGATGAAGACGCAAAATTTGAGCGTGGTCATTTCATAAAGCAAACGTCCGGTGTAGGTACAGAGTTTTTCAAGCTCTGATGAAATTATGCCGAAAAGTCAAAGGGGATTTATATGAGCATAGCACAAACCGCGAAACGGAGAAAATGAAGCCTTACTGTTTCTGTTCGAACCATATACGGTTTATGTTATCGAAGAACGATTTAATATCGCCCTCTATAAACCATCTGCCCCCGCTGAAATTCCACTGCAACTGCAAAAGTGCCGTGTGGCAGCTACGGTTAGGCCGAAATCCGTGGGAATAGTTAGAAAAGGTTGGCTCATAGATAGCCTCCAGCAGCATCCGCACGATTTCCTGTACCAGCTTATCATTAAAAGACGGGATGCCCAGCGGGCGCAATTTTCCATTCTTTTTCTTGATGTAGGTGCGTCGTGCGGGACTGGGCTGGTAACTGTGGTCTTTTAGACTTGTGGTTAGTTTTCTGATATGCTCCATACCCATTCCATCTATAGTCTGCCTATCCGTTCCGGGGGTCATGTTTCCAGGTTTGGCATAGATGTTGTAGTACGCCTGCAAATAGAACTCTGTGTTATAAAAGTTGCGGTACAGTCGTTCGTAATGATAGGTTGGGTCTTTGGCTTTGGGTTTCAGACTGTTCAATACGTCGATTGGATTTCTCATGGTGTCTCACACACCGTTTCTTTCTCTATACTGATAGATGATAGACAAACTGGCCCCCTTCGCCATGTAGATGGGTTTCCCGCCCTCGGACTACTATGGGGTCTCCGTTACCATGCCGGATTTTCAGCGTCATCTTTCTCGGGGTGTTAATCCTTGGAATTTATCACCTTGCGGCATTACGCATAGCCCTTTGGGACGTTCCGGTTTAGGCAATCTCCGTTTAGACTGTTAGAAATAGCTTGTCAGTTTGTCGGATATGACGTTCGCCTTTTACCGCTTTTGCAGTTGGTCGGTACAAAAGCATTATGGGCAATTTCACCTAGCCTCTGTGAAACTCCTTATATCGCCTGCCACTTCAGCTATCGTGTGGCAGGAACTTGAGTATGACCCTTCGGGCTGTCTTCTAAGCAATCCAGCTTTTATCCTCATAACTGACATTTCATCTTGCAATTCAGTCGCGGCGTGGATAGCTCTGCCGACTTATCGCTTCCCCGATATGCTACACTCTCCGCGCAGGTTCCCTTGCGGATAAATCGGGTGATGACAACTTGATTGTCACTCGTGTTTTGTTATAATTAGATTGCGTATACAAGCATAAGATAAACCAAAATTTTGGAGGTAGTGCCTATGTTTTCTTGCAGCTTTGGTCCGTGGACATTAGAATTTACGAGAGAATATAGAATCGTCCAGGATGCCACTACTGCTGTTGTTATTGATGATGAGCGAACCGCTCTAGTTCTCGTCAGTCTTACTTCTAATGGGAATATTTGTATAGAAAGAACATATTATGCTATGATTTGCGAAATTGACGCAGCAGCGCATAAAGTTACGTTTCATGTCACTGACGATATAGCGTAACACTCAATCAAATTTTAGTTTGCTATTGAACTGTTTGGGCCACAAAATGCTTGTGGTCCCTTTTCTCTTGTGAAAATCAATGATACTTTCAGTTGCTGCTTTGTCAACAGCAGAATTTCTAACAGTCCGTGGACACCTTTCGCATCACAAGAAATAAGGTGTTCTTACGGACGCACGGTCAGCATCAACACGATCTGGATAGTACGGGTCCTCTGCAAGCTTCCACAGGCGGGCGATCTGATCCTTAGTAAACTTGTTCCAGTCACACTTGTTGGGATGCTTATCCTTGTACCGGTTCAAATCCACAAACTCGGAGTAATCCAGATATCGTTTTTTATGGCGTAGGCGTACAGCTGGTTGAATAGGCCCTTGAGTTTTTTCAGGGTGGGATAATTCTTCCCACAGGCGTCCACCGAAAATTGCAGATCCATCAGTCGAATATCTTGAAATGCTTTGTTGTAAGGTGTTCCGCATACCCGATAGCTCTAGATGCATGAAAATGATAAGCGAGTTGAAAGTGAAGGTAGCCGCACTGACCTCAGAGCTGATAGAGTACAAGTCTGTTCGTGGTCAGCTTCGTATCGCAGAACCGGACCAGGAAAATGGTGATCTTCGCAGTAAGTTCCGTAGCTATAAAGATACGATTTCTCTCCATAATTTATGGTTGTATTTCTCACGTCAACGCGGAAAAATAAAATCGAGGATAGATGGAAGGTAAAATTAAGCGATAAAGGCAGAAAACAAAGTCTCCTCGTGGAGACTTTGTTTTTTTACCGTGCAAATTGTTGTCTTTTTAGAGCTCATATGTTAGTATGTAAACATACATACTTTCAGAGGAGGTGAGGATCTATGTCTGAAAATATCAGCTTTGGAGACTATCTTAAAATACTGATCAAAGATGCTGGTATGTCTCAACATGAATTTTATACAGCGCTTGGAATCACAAAGCCATACTTCTATGATATTCTGTCAGGAAGGGTAAATCCTCCACCACCAGAATTACAATTTAAAGCTATGGAAATTTTAAAGGCTGATAGTACCGCACGAAAACTTTTTTTTGATCTTGCAGCAAAAGGCCGAAAGGATATGCCTGCAGATATTGCTAAATGGGTGATTGATAATCCAAAAGCAATAGAAAGCATTCGTAATAGAATGGATCAATCATCAACAGGAGGACAGAAAAATGGATGAAATTAAAGAAGGCTATATCATTGATTATATATCTGGATTGCAGGTAAAAGAAACTCCAGAAGAAGTAGAAGCGGTGCAGCCCTTTTCTAAGATTTTAGTAGATGACTATGGGTATCCGAAATCTCATGTACATACCCGCCCGCAGTATCGAGTAAAAGTAAGACCGTCGGATAAAAAGAAAGAATATCCTGTGGACATCGCAGTGTTTTCAAGCGAAACACATAACGAAGAAGATGTTTACATTATTGTTGAGTGTAAGAAGAAAAATCGAAAAGATGGCAGAAGTCAGTTAGAGGATTATCTTCGTTTTTCAAAAGCATATCTCGGCGTTTGGTTCAACGGTGAAGAGAGATTGTATCTTCAAAAGATCGAGAAAGATGGTAAAATCCTCTTTGAGGAAATTCCGAACATTCCTCGCTATGGCGAAAGAGTAGAAGATATCGGAAAATTCAAAAGAAAAGATCTCCGACCCGCCGAAAATTTGAAGCCTACATTTAGAACTATTAGAAACTATTTAGCTGCAAACGCTGTTGGAATTACCAGAGATGAAGTTTTTGCGTCGCAGATAATAAATCTGATTTTTTGCAAAATTTACGACGAAAGATTTACTAGACCAGATGATACTGTCAAATTTCGTGCAGGAATTAACGAAAAAGCCGAAGACGTTCGAGGTAGAATTTTAGAACTTTTCGAAAAGGTAAAGCATCAGTATAACGATGTAATTGATGTCGCAGATTCTATCAGTTTGGATGCAAAGTGCATTAAATACATTGTAGGTGAGCTCCAGTTATATAGTTTGAAGGATAGTTCTAGAGATGCTGTTGGCGAAGCATTTGAAATTTTCATTGGCCCATCTCTTAAGGGTGCTCAGGGTCAGTTTTTTACGCCAAGAAATGTTGTAAACATGGTTATAAAGATGATTGATCCAGATACCGATGAAAAGATTTTAGACCCGGCATGTGGAAGCGGAGGATTTTTGGTTGAATCCTTGCGATACGTCTGGAGCAAGCTTGAAAAGAAAGCCACAGAATTAGGTTGGCCTGAGGCTGAAATAGAAGCCGAGAAGCAAAAGGTTGCTATAAAAAACTTCCGAGGGATAGACAAAGATAATTTCTTGAGTAAGGTGGCAAAAGCGTATCTTGCAATTCTTGGTGATGGTAGAGGTGGCGTCCACTGCGAAAATAGTTTGGATAGTTTTGATAATTGGAGCCCCAAAACCACCGAAGATATTCAGCCAGGGACATTTAATGTAATTGTTACCAATCCACCCTTTGGTAAAAAACTGTCTATTGATACGACAGAAATTTTGAGTCTCTACGATTTAGGGCACAAATGGAAGCAGGAGACAGATGGAACTTTTGTCAAAGGGGATTTAGTTGATAAGCAACCTCCTCAACTTTTGTTTATTGAACGCTGTTTTCAGATGCTTCGAGATGGTGGACGAATGGGTATTGTTCTACTCGAAAGCATTTTTGGTATGCCCAAATATCAGTATATTGTAAATTATATTCAGAGTAAGGCAAAAATTCTTGCGGTAGTTACATTACCAGAAGATTTGTTTCAGCCGCATACCCACGCAAAATGCTGTGTGCTTATTTGCCAGAAATACAATAAAGGAGAAACATTTGAAACCTGTTCAGATTATGATGTGTTTATGAGCGATGTTAAATGGTGTGGACACGACAGCAGGGGAAATATAACATACACGTATACTGAAGATGGAGAGAAAGTTGTTTTAGATGAAATACCTCTGGTTGCAGATAAGTATGCAGAAATGAGGTGATACGATGCTCGCATACAAAATCAACAGAAAACATATTAAAAATAGGATATTTATTCCCAAATATTATGATCCTGATTTGTATGCTCAGATTACTGCTTTAATTGAAACCCATGATCTTCACAATCTTGGTGATTTGATTGATTCTGGCGTTATAGCAGTACAAACGGGCCATGAAATTGGAAAAATGGCTTATGGGACGGGCAATATTCCATTTGTACGCACCTCAGATATAACTAACTGGGAAATAAAAACTATTCCGAAACAGGGAGTATCGGAAGACATTTATCAGCTTTATGCGGAAAAGGAAGATGTTAAAGCTGGGGATATCCTCATGGTAAGAGATGGTACATATTTGATTGGAACAAATTGTATTATCACACCGTTGGATATTCCGATGGTTTTTCAGTCTCATATACTAAAATTTAGGGTGGCAGATTCCACAGTCATTGATCCATATTTGCTGTTTTTGTCTTTTAATTGCTCACTTGTACAGAGACAAATCAAAAATATGCAGTTTACTGCGGACATAATAGATACTTTGGGAAATAGGTATAGAGAGTTGATTTTACCGATCCCTAAAGATCAGGCACTTAAAGCTGAGTTAATAGCAAGTATGCGCAGTGCATTAGAAACGAGGATGAAGTATAAGGCAGCAGTAAAGCAAATGCCACTGTTAATTGAAAAAGTTTTAGAGGCTAATGCTGTTACTCCTTTCGACGAATTTTTTAATGTCCCATTGGAGGATCTGCTTACAGAGATTGTACAAGATACTACAACTCTTGAATTTGGAGAGTTTTCGGCATATAAAATGAAGCGTTCAGATATTATTGGAGGGATCTTTCTTCCAAAATATTATGATCCTTCTATTAAATCTACCCTTGATGGTCTTGCTGAAAACTGTTCGTTGTATTCTGTTCAACAACTAATCGATATGGGAGCAGTTCAACTATCTACCGGTGATGAAATCGGGAAAATGGCTTATGGAACGGGTGAAATTCCATTTGTAAGAACATCCGATTTTTCTAACTGGGAAATTAAAGCAGATGCAAAGCAAGGCATATCTGAAGAAATTTATCAGCAATATGCTGAAAAAGAAGATGTGCAAGCGGGAGACATTCTTTTAGTACGGGACGGCACATATCTTGTAGGAACATCTTGCATGATTACAGCATTAGATACAAAAATGTTGTATTGTGGTGGATTGATTAAAATCAGGGCGCTCAAAAAGGAAATTGTGGATGAGTACCTTTTATTGGGATTGTTGAACTCCTATATTGTCAAACGTCAAATTCGGACCAAACAATTTACTAGAGATGTTATTGATACTCTCGGCCAAAGATTGAAAGAGGTTATTATTCCTATTCCTAACTCAGAAGAACTGAAAAAAGCGATCTCTGAAAAAGTACACACAATCGTCAATAACCGTATTCAGGCACGAGATATAATCCAAGCGCTATCAGATAGAATCGTCCTGTAAAAAATGTCAGCCGAGCAGAGTCCTACTGCTCGGCTGGTCGTCGTTTATTCTTCCATGACTTCGAGCATAATCCTGGTGCCTAGCAAAACGATTCTGGAACAGAAGGTACTCTGCCATAGTCTGATACTCACGAACAGCGTCCGTATATCGAGAGAACAGTTCTTTTTGTTTCTCCGTTATGGTAGCCTGAAGCTTTTCTTCTTTTCGGGTAATCAGGCGAAGCACTTCCTTGTATTCCTTACAGGCATTTGCGTCATATTCGATTGGCTCAATATTGCCATGTCAAAATTTTTCCAGAAGGCTTATACGGCATCCTCCCCATAGATCAGCTCTTGGAGGAAGATTTCTTCCGCCCGATTTCGGATGTTATTCATGGCTCCGACCCATGCCATCTGATCCTGCGCTTTCAGCTGTTCATTGATACCCTCTTTCTCTGCCAGCTGTGTTACGAGCAAGTGGAGTTTGTTTCGTGCCCGGGTGTCAATGTCAGCCAGGTAGTTGTGCAATCTTTCGTTGAGAGTGAGACCAAAATAAAGCATAGGACGATGTTTTTTCAGGTATTGCTGATGCTTTCTGCCCCACACACCAATAGGGACTGTATCTGTTTCATCCGGTACTAAGCAGGGTATGAGTAGTCGCCCTTAAGTCCATACAAAAGGCCATTGCCTTGATCGAAGATATATTTTTCCATGATGCTGTCCCCCATGTGTGAATTTGATTTTGAGGTGAATCCACGAACAACAACCAAGTTTCTTTTCCTATTGTTGTCCTGCGTCACCCTGGGCAGCGATACGCAAGACACATATAAGGAGCAAAACCTATGTTTCGTGCACTGTGCACGAGTGTGAAAATTAGAATCTGGTGTGCAGAAAAATCGCAGTATTAAGCCAAAAACAGGTGGAAAACGAAGAAATAGCCGGATGTTTGGCTGGGCCAGCACCAGACTCTTGAAGTTCAGCAAGCGCTGATTCTGTTTGCAAAGTCCCGGAGCCAGACAGGTTCCGGGACTTTTTTATATCGCCCGGGGTGGGCGGCGCCTTTTGCCATCCTGTCAAAAGCAAAACACGCACAGCGAATGCTGTGCGTGTTGTTTTTTCCTTACCGTGCAGCTATGCCGTCTTGCGGGTAACACCGGAAAAGCTGAACCACCCTCTGGCATCCCGGCAGGCTCCGGTGAGATTTTCCCGCAGCTCCCATGCAGTTCCATTGGTGTATAGAGGCGTCAGCACATAATCCTCCAACAGCAAAGCCTCCGCATCATGGAGGCAGCCCATACGGGCTGTGCCATCGGACGCCCTGGCAATGATAGACATTAAGGTATCATAGGCACTGCTCTCATAGCCAGCCACATTGTCATAGCTATCGGATATCCAGTCCATCAAAAAACATTCCGCGTCATTTCCAGCCCCCTCTAGGCTGACGCCTGCCAGGGCATACTCCCCGCTGCGCAGTGCTGTCCACAACTCCTGATTCGTCACAGCCCTGGGCACCACCTGTACATCCAGGACCTCCTTCCACTGGCGGCACAGCGCCTGGGCCACCGCGCCGGTATTGCCGTCCTCCACATACAAATACTCCAGTTCACCCAAGCCAGCGCCGCTATACCCTGCCTCACTGAGAACTCTTCTGGCCTCCTGGCAGCGCTCGGCATAGTTTTCGTTATCCAACAGCGCACCGCCAGAGGTGCGGAAATCCTCCCCACCGTTTCCCGGCACACCGGGAGGAATCAACCCCTCCGCGGCCTGCGCTGTCACGCCTGCCAGCTCTGCCAGGGCGTTGCGATCCACCGCAAGGGAAAACGCCTGCCGGATGGCTCTATCTGCAAAAGGATCGACGGCACCGTTGTATACCACCGCATAGGTCCCAAGCTGAGGGATCGGACTCCACTCCTCATCTGCTGAGAGCTCCGTAAGCCGCTCCTCTGACAGCG